>Ga0209577_10001838_pt1 | contig 20864 bp, 21 predicted proteins | sample GraSoiAngelo_109_FD_185874 | JGI IMG/M metagenome (GOLD analysis project Ga0209577, IMG submission 185874) | Grasslands soil microbial communities from the Angelo Coastal Reserve, California, USA - 14_0903_12_20cm (SPAdes) (version 2) | ecosystem: Environmental > Terrestrial > Soil > Grasslands...
GAGGTCGACCCGGAAACTTATGAGGTGCGCGCCGACGGCGAATTGCTGACCTGCGCGCCCGCGGAGGTGCTGCCCATGGCGCAGCGCTATTTCATGTTCTAAGCTTGCTCCCGGAACTTAAAGCCATAACAAAAGACCGGGAGGACTAAAGTGATTTATGTCGTTGCCACGCTGACCGTGAAGCCTGAAACGCGCGCCGAATTCATCGCGGCCGCAACCGCCTGCATCGAGGAAACCCGCAAGGAGCCGGGCAATATCGCCTACGACATGCATGAAAGCGTCACCGATCCCACCAAAATGGTATTCGTCGAGCGGTGGGAGAACGTGGAGGCGACGGTGCCGCACGGGAAAGCCGAGCACATGAGAACCTTTGGCCGCGTCGCCGTGAAGTGCATGACCGCGCCGCCAAAAATCGAGGTTATCACGCCCGCCAAAGTCGACGTCCGCTAATCAAGAACAAGAAACCCGGAGAACAATCCATGATCTATGTCGTCGCCACCACTCAGGTTAAGCCGGAATTGCGGGATGCTTTCATCAAGGGCGCCAAGGAATGCGTCGCGGCCACCCGGAAGGAGAAAGGCTGCATTTCCTATGACGGCCACACCAGTATCCTTGACCCCAATCTCTTCGTCATGGTCGAGCGCTGGGAAACCCGCGAGGACCTCAACGCGCACGGCCGGGCGCCGCACATGAAGGTCTGGCGCGAATATTCCGCGCCGCTGAAGGTGTCGCCAACGGTGATCGAGATCATCAGCGACGGCAAGGTCGAGAAGCTCTAGAGTGTTTTCGAGCGAAGTGGGAGCCGGTTCGCGTGAAGAAAACGCGTCAAAGCAAAAAACGAGAGCGCGGTTCTGATGCAATCAGAACCGGTCAGGCTCTAGGCATTTTCCCATGATCCGCGCGACGCAGATCCGCGCGCAGCATCGTTGGACAGAGGCGCCGGCCGATACCGTCGTTCTTGATTTCGACGATCGTCACCGGCGGCGGATGGCGATGAGGGGCACGCGCGGGCTTGAGTTTCTGCTCGATCTGGAAAACGCAACCGTGCTGCGAGGTGGTGACGCGCTGGTGCTCGACGATAACAGGCTGATCGAGGTCGTCGCCGCGCCCGAGCCGCTGGCCGAGATCAGGGGTAACGGTCCGCAGCATCTGGCGCGGGTCGCCTGGCATCTCGGCAACCGTCACCTGCCGACGCAGATCATGGCCAAGGGGCTGCGCATCAGGCGTGATCACGTCATCGAGGCGATGGTGAAGGGGTTAGGGGCGCGCGTGATCGAGATCGAAGCGCCGTTCGATCCCGAAGCCGGCGCCTATGCCGGCGGCAGCCAAGTGCATGGGCCGGAAACCGATCCGCATCACCATGCGGCGCATGATCATTCATCGCACGACCACGGTGACTACGGTCCTCACCAAGACCACAATCATCATGACGAGCATTGCGATCATGACCACTATCACGGCCATTCCCATGCTCATGACCGCGAGTAAGGCGCCGGCCAGGCCGCGGCGGCGCGCGGTGGCTCGAACGCGCGCCATAAAGCAAGCTGCGGCGCAGCCGATCGGCGGTCATGATGCAATGAAGGAAAGCGAGGCAGCCGCGCTGTACCGGCTGATGACCTGGCTTTCGCCGTCCTTTCCGGTGGGCGCGTTTTCCTATTCCAGCGGCATCGAATGGGCGGTGGAAGCCGGCGATATTGTTGACGCCGCATCCTTGCACGATTGGCTTGCGGCGATGCTTGCGCAGGGGCCGGGATTTTGCGACGGCGTATTTCTTGCGCATGCGCACCGGGCCGCGTCGTCGCGTGACGATGCGGGACTGCGGGAGATCGCGGAGGTTGCGGCTGCCTTCGCGCCCTCGCGCGAACGCCACCTCGAGACCTCGGCGCAGGGACGCGCGTTCATCGACATCGCGCGCGCGGCATGGAATTGTGATGGACTGGATCAAATGGTCTCTTGCTGCGATGGCGCCACCGTCTATCCGATCGCGGTTGGTGTCGTCAGCGCCGCGCATACGATCCCGCTCGCCTCCACCATGCAGGCTTTTCTCCACGCGCTGACGTCGAACTGGATATCGGCCGGCGCGCGACTTATTCCCCTGGGGCAAACCGACAGCCAGCGTGTGCTGGCCTTGTTGGAGCCGGTCGTCGTCTCGACCGCCAAGCGGGCGCTGAAAGCATCGCTCGACCATCTCGGCGGCGCGACCTTTCGCGCCGACCTCGCCAGCATGCGGCACGAGACGCAGTACACGAGATTGTTCAGGTCATGAGGGGCGCGATGCACTCCACATATAACGCGTCGCCCCTGCGAGCGCAGGGGCCCATACGCCGCGGCCTGTCGTTAGGGCACGAGGGCAGAGGCCTTCTTTCACCGCGAGCTCCGGTGGTTATGGGTCCCTTGAGTTCGCAGGGACGACGATGACCAAGGGAATATTCGATATGTCCAAGTCCCACGGCCCGCTTCGCATCGGCATCGGGGGTCCCGTCGGATCGGGAAAGACCGCGTTGATGGACTTGCTCTGCAAGACGATGCGGGAGCGTTACGACATCGCCGCGATCACCAACGACATCTATACCAAATGGGATGCGGAATTTCTGGTGCGCTCGGGTTCGCTGACGCCGGATCGCATCGCCGGCGTCGAGACCGGCGGATGCCCGCATACCGCGATACGCGAGGACGCCTCGATGAATCTCGCCGCGGTCGCCGACATGCGCGCGAAATTTCCGGACCTCGACATAGTGCTGATCGAATCCGGCGGCGACAATCTCGCCGCTACCTTCTCGCCCGAACTCGCCGACCTCACGATTTACGTGATCGACGTCGCGGCAGGCGACAAGATTCCCTCCAAGGGGGGGCCCGGCATCACCCGGTCGGACCTTCTCGTCATCAACAAGATCGACCTCGCGCCGCATGTCGGCGCATCGCTGGAAAAAATGGACACCGACGCCAGGCGCATGCGCGGCGAACGGCCGTTTGTCATGACCAATCTCAGGAAGAGCGAAGGCCTCGACCGCATCGTCAGCTTTATCGAGGCCAAGGGAGGTCTTCAGCCCCGCGCCGCGGGCCAAAGCACGCTGAACGAACCTCATTAACGATCCTTAACCCACAAAATTCCGCCATAACACTTTTGCGCAGCAAGCCCCTGGTGCGAGGCAGGGCAAAAACTTTTGCCGTTGGTTGGAACTAAATCCATCTGCGGAGATTAGCACCCTCCGGTCTTTGCCAAGACAATGCTCACGGCGGTCCTGTTAATCCTCGTCGCCAACTGTAGTTGCGTACTGATGATCGCTCCTTCATTATGTCAAACAGTTGGTTTTCATTCTGTTTCGGTTTCTTGCCGCCCGGGCGGAAGGCAGATAGTTCTTCGCCAACTCCTCATTTCCGAGTAACCGAGTGGTTCGGCTGGGTTTCATCATCGGTTTTATCGCGCTCGTCGGGGTTCTGCTCTCCGGTCTTGCGGCTTATCGCGTCCACGATCAGGAGCTGACGGTCGACGGGATCGCGTTGGCGCGCGCGATCGACGTTCATGCCAGTCTGGTTCAAGACCGGCTGACCGAGCGTGAACTGCTTGCCCGCGTCGCATCGGGCCTGTTCCGCGTGCCGTCGGTGATCAAGGCCAACATGCTGCAGCCGCTGCGGTCCTCGATCTATACATTCAAAACCGATTTCGTTGTCGCGAGCTGGATCGCGCGGCTTAAGCCGGACGAACTGGAAGCGGCGCGTGCCGAGCTGGCGAGCTCTGGATTTCCGAATCCGACGATCCGCCGTTTCGATGACCAGCCGCTGGATCCGCAGTCGCTCGACCAGCCGATCGATGTGGTAATGGATGTCGAGCCCAAGAGTGCAGAGACGATGGCTTTTCCCGGCCGTTCCTATGATCAGAATTCGGTTCTGGGGCCGACATTGGCGCGAGCGATGAGCGAGGCAAAGCCGGTAGCGTCCGATCCGATTCCGCTGTTGCGCCCGAATGGGCCGATCGGCCTCGTTCTTGCCGCGCCGGTGCTGCAGGAGGGCGTCGCCGCGCCGGCAGGGTTCGTGACATTTTCCTATGAATTGGCGCCGCTGATGCTGACGAATGACGATCTCTCGCTGTTCTCGGTCGTGCTGAAAGACCCGCGCGATCCCAACAGCGAGCTGATTGCAAATGATCGGGGCGTCGTCACAACCAGGACGATAACACAGGAAATGCCGCCACCCTCCATCATAAGAACGGTAACGTTCGGGGGACGCGACTGGTCGCTTGGCTACTATGCCAAGACCAACGCGGCGATACGCGCACAGCAGACCGCAGCGGTTGTGGCTGCCATCGGCCTCGCGCTGACCGGCATCGTCTGTGGGCTTTTCGGATATGTCGCCTACAACAATTTGCGGCTCAGCCGCGAAATCCAGGTGCGGATCGGCTTCGAACGGCGACTGACCGCGGTCATCGACGAACTCAATCACCGCGTCAAAAACATTCTTGCGGTGATCCAGTCGATCGTGACGCGCACGCTGCGCCATGGTTCCGACATCGACGTCGCCCGCGAACTGCTGATCGGTCGGATCCATGCCATGTCGAACGTGGTTTCGCTGCTGAGCGAAAGTCAGTGGCAGGGCGTGAAACTGAAGGGGCTGTTCGAGGCGCGCGCGATACCGCACGCCGAGCGCATCGCGGTGAGCGGCCCCGATATTGCCGTGAGCGCGCGGGCGGCCCAGAGCCTGTCGCTATTGTTCTTCGAGCTGGCGTCGCATTCCGACGAGGGACTCTCGCTGGTCGGCAAGCATCCGCACATCGTCGCGCATTGGGAGGTAACCGGAGAGGACAACGACACCACGTTCCGTTTTCGCTGGGAAGAGTTCAACACCAGCGCTGCAACCCGAAGGGAAGACAGCGATTTCGGCCTGATCCTGCTCGATCGTGTCGCACCTGAGGCGCTGGGGGGCACATCGAAGCGGTATTTTACCGATGTGAGTTATGTTTACGAACTCGTCGCCCCAATGGAGACCGTGATCGACATGACGGAAAGGGACAGGACCGAACAATTCTCCGCGTCGCTCAAGTCCGGCCGCTAGTTAGCGTGAAATCGCGTTTCTTCGTCATGGCCGGGCTTCGTCCCGGCCATCCACGTCTTTCTTCACCAACTGCCGCAAAGACGTAGATGCCCGGCACAAGGCCGGGCATGACAAGCTTCACGATAGATGCGCATTCGAGGATGCGCATTCACTCACTGCAAATTTTGATCTGAAATCAGCCGCCGCTTCCGCCGATCACGGCGCGAACCGTTTCATCGGGACCGAAATCCTCGGCGCCATCCACATAGAGCAGGGCGCTGAGTTTCGATCGCGCACGGTTGACGCGGCTTTTGATGGTGCCGACCGCGCAGCCGCAGATTGCCGCGGCGTCCTCATAGGAGAAGCCGGAGGCGCCCACCAGAATCAACGCTTCGCGCTGGTCCTGGGGAAGCTTGTCGAGGGCCGCCCGGAATTCCTCGAATTCCAGATGCGCGCTTTGCGCCGGCTGGGTTTTAAGGGTCTTGGCATAGCTGCCATCGGCATCCTCCACCTCCCGCCGCCGCTTGCGGTAGTCGGAGCGGAACAGGTTGCGCAGGATCGTAAACAGCCACGCCGCCAGGTTCGAGCCGGGCTGGAACGAGTCGATGTTGGCGAGCGCCCGCAACAGGGTTTCCTGAACAAGATCGTCGGCGCGGTCCCCGTTGCCGCTGAGCGAGATTGCGAATGCGCGCAGGCTGGGTACAGACGCCAGAATGTCTTCGCGAAGCGAGTCTGTGAGAGGCATTACTCCCTCCCGTCGTTTTTAGCAGGTTGATCACTTTTGATCATTGCTGTTTCCCGTCTGGGGTTCTGCCTCGGGTACATCAAGTTTTCGGATCAATTCCGCGAAACGATCCGGTACCCCCTGTCGGACGATATCGTCGTACATGGCGCGGAGCTGATGGCCGATTCTCGATTGAATCTCGGCATTGAGCCCGCCCTGCTTGCCTGGCGCCGTATTCCTGCTGGCTTGAGACTTTACATCTTTCATGACCTGTTCCACGCTTCCCCGAGGGTTAAGTCCCTGTAAATTCAAGAATACCCGTGATACGAACCCTTGCACCCGCAGCATGTGCAGGAGGGCTAATTCGAAATCCGGCGGAAAGTTCCGGAACCAAGGAACTTTTATCAGGCTGGGGCGTAATTAGCCCTCAGGGGGAACCGGGTCACCCCATATCGATATTTCGACCCAGAGAATGAATGGAGTGGGGATGTCCCGATCACAGCTCGTTGCTGAACATCTACCGCTGTTGCGGCGCTATGCCCGCGCCCTGACAGGTAACCAGGCGTCGGGCGACGCTTATGTTGGAGCCATGCTTGAAGCCCTGCTTCAGGACCCGTCCCTGCTCGATGAGCAGCACGGACCCCGCGCCGGGCTTTTCCGGCTGTTTACCCAGATCTGGAATTCGGTCTCGCTCAACGACAATGCCGAGGTCGCAACCCTGCCGATGCCGCCCGAGCGCCGGCTTTCAAACATCACCCCGTTGCCGCGCCAGGCGTTCCTGCTGTTGTCCTTGGAAGGCTTCTCCGAGGAAGAGGTGGCATTCATCCTTGGAACCGACATCGCCGAGACCCGCAGGCTCGCCGATGCGGCGGGGCGGGAAATGGCGGCGGAAATCGCGACCGATGTGCTGATCATCGAGGACGAGACCTTCATCGCGATGGATCTCGAGAGCCTGGTGAGGAATCTGGGTCACAACGTGATTGGCGTCGCCCGCACCCATTCCGACGCTGTGGCGCTCGCCAAGAACAAAAAGCCGGGCCTGATCCTGGCGGACATCCAGCTCGCCGACGGCAGTTCCGGCCTCGACGCCGTCAACGAGCTGCTGCGGGTTTTCGAGGTGCCGGTGGTATTTATCACCGCCTACCCGGAACGCTTCCTGACCGGCGAGCGCCCGGAACCGGCATTCTTGATCTCCAAGCCGTTCCAGCCGGCGATGGTTTCCGCTGTCGCCAGCCAGGCCCTGTTTTTCCAGCGCAATTCGCGCAACCGCGCGCCGCGGGCGGCGGCTTCCTGATCCGGACCTGATTGCATAAAAAATCCGGCGCGCTTCGCGGCGCGCCGGATTTTTTTGCTGCTGCGGCGTGTGGGCGGGCTGCGCCGCACACAATCAGGCTGCGGCCACACAAGGCATTGTGTTTTTGGACAAAAAGCAGGGCGCGGCTGGCATCACCACAGCCGCGCCCCGCATCGCCGGTCAATGGGGCAGGGGGGATAACCGGCTGCCGGAATTACGCACAGCCCCGAAAGTCGTTCCCGCCCCCGACAAATATTTTTAGACACGGTTAAGTGATAACCGGCCGAGAGAACTCCGTCGTTCCGTTCGCGTTGTGTCCTGTGATCGCCTTGGGGCGAGGGACGAGCGCATCATGTCACAGCTATCCAGGGGAATTTTCGTTGCGATCGCCGTTTCGCTGACGTGTGGCGTGGGTGGCGCCGTCCAGTTCGCGGCGGGCCGCGATCTCTCCGCGGCAACGCAGAATTCCTCAGGAACGTCCGAAGCTTCCATCAATCGTGCAGCCAAGGCCGATCGTGCCGCTCGCCTGCCAGCAGGGGCGACGCAGACGCGCACGGTTTCAGTGCGGTTGTATGGTCTTTCCGACACCTCCGTCGTTGTCCGCATACCGGTGGCGCGAGAAGCCCGCAATGCCCCTTCCGCTCCACCGGTGACAAGGTCCGGGGATCGAAAGCCCGGGGATCGGAAGTTGACGGTGGCCTGTGAGCCGGTCGTCAGCGTATTGACCGAAATCGCCAAGCGGCTTGAGCCGGGCCGCTGCGTCACCTAGAGCATGATCCGGAGTGGGAACCGGTTTTCCGAACAGATCATGCTCAACCAAAGAGATCTAGAGAGCCGGATCACGCTTCCGAATCTCCGTCGCCGGAACTGGTGTTGCGGCTTGCCAAAAATCCCAAGACCAATCCGCCCACCGCCAGAATCGGTATCAGCTTCTTGACGCCAATGGCGCGGATTACCTGCAGGCCGGCAGCGAGCAGCACGGGATCGGAAAGCGCAGTTTGCATGGCTGATTTGGCGGTCTCCGCCGCGCGAGCCGCCCGGGCCTCGACCTGTTTTTTGCGCGCGATGTAGCAGCCAGCCGCGATCACCGCGACGACAAGGAATACGCTGGCCCCTGTCAGGCAGGCTTCGACCAGTCCATATCGCTGATACACGAAGACGAAGGCTGCGGCGCACAGAAACGATGTCGCGATGAACAAGGCCCCGACCGCCGCGGCCGCCAGAGACGTCAGCCGCAAAGCCGTACCGGTGCTGTCCTTCAAATCATTGATCATGCGCTGAAACATCAGGCGCCCCGTTCAAAATAATGCTTACAAAACAAACGGCGGCGCATCCGCGCCGCTGTTCAAAATTAAACAACTGATCGGCTCAAGACGGCCGTCGCAAGCCAGGGTCGTTACCGGCGCCACGTCACGCCGATCAGGAAGCCGAGCGCCAGCGCCAGGCCCACGGTGGCAAGCGGGCGTTCCGCAATGACGTCTTCCAGCGTTTCTTCAATCGAATAGGCCGCGTCCTGGGCGGCGTCCATGACGGCGCTGCCGCGCTCCGATGCCTCTTCCATCGCCGAATCGACGTTGGCGCGGGCCTGCTTGTAGCCGCGGCGCGCCTGCTTTTTGGTGGTACCGGCAAACGAGTTGAGAGCGTCGGTGATCTGTTCGGTCAGGGCTGCAATATCGTTCTTCACGGCTGCTACATCCTTCTCGAGGCGTTCATAGGTCGCTTTATCCGTGAGATTTCGCATCCCCAATTCGCCATCCGTACTGGACATCAAAAGCTCCCGGATCCTGAAGTTACGTACCGCACAAACGCCGCCCTCTGGGGGAAGTTCCCAGGCGAAACCGGATCAGTCTGGCGGCAGCTGCGACGATTCCTCCGGCAGCAGATGCTCTTTGAGAACGAGGGCCACGATCAGAAGCGGTGAAGACAGAAAGCCGCCCATTGGTCCCCACAGCCAGGTCCAAAAGGCCAACGCGATGAACACCGCAAGCGCGTTCAGCTCGATCCGGCGGCCGATGATGGCCGGCGTGATAAAATGACCTTCGAGAAAGGTGAATACGGCAAAAGCCAGTGGCGCCATCAGTCCGGCGCCGAGGGTGGAGAAGGAGACGATTCCGACCGCGGTCAGCGTCACAAACATCGCGATCGGGCCGATGATTGGAAAGAAATTCAGGATTACGGCCAACGCTGCCAGCGCGGCCGGATTGGGCATAGCGGTCACCGCACAGATGATGCCGGTGACCACGCCGACACCGAGATTGATCGCCGTCACGGTAAGCAGGTAGCCGCCAAGTTGCTCCTCGATTTCGTTGAGAATCTTCAGCGTTCGCAGCCGCGAAGCATGATCGGCGAACGTCAGGATCAATGCCCGGCGCAGGTCTCTCCAGCTTGCAATGAACAGAATCAACGTTACGAAGAACAGCAGAAACTCGGTGAAGGTCGGCGACAAGAACTCGATAGTTGGCTGGATCCAGTCAAGTTTTGGCATCTGGAATGACGTGATGGTATCCGATCCGCCAAGCATGATCTGGAACTGCTGCCAGAGCGCAAGTGGCCGATCGAATACATGCAATTTATCCTTCAGGAGCGATGCAAGCTCCGGCAGGCGCATGCTCCATTCTACTACGGGGGAAGAAATCAGCCCGACGATGAATGCGACGCCGGCGCCAGTCGCGCTCACGATCAGAACCGCCGCCACCGCGCGGGGAATTCGATGCCGCTCAAGAAAATAGGCGGCCGGCGCCAGCATGGTGCCGATTACGAACGCCGTCATGACCGGGAGAAAAAACGCCTTGGCGACGTAGAGAACGGCGAAGACGCAGATCAGCAGGAGCGTGACCAGCGCAAAGGTGACCAGCTCCGCGCGGCGAATGACCGGCGGTAGCTCGCTCTTGCTGTCAGGCAGCGGTGTCCCCACCGGTTCACTGGGAAGGCCACGTTCATTGGGAAGGACACGCAAATAGCTCTCCCCCGCGCACAACGGCGAATGTGGCTTCGCGTCGCGAAGGCGCGCTTCTGGATACTGTCCGGGGCATTAAACCTGCGCGCGGTCCAAAGGTTCCATCGCGCAAACGTGAGCGGCGCCCCGGTTGACAAGATCGTTCCCTTAAAGGGGAACCGCGACGGCTCGGGCGCGTTTGTTTGTGCAGAGCATCAGTCTGATGCCCATCGAACGGGGCGACTCATGACACAGGCACGTGAAAATCGCAGGCTACGGCCGCGCGTCACTACGGCGCTGGTCTTCGCCGGGGCTTTCTTGTCGGCGCCGGCAATTCTCTCCAACCAGGCGAATGCGCAGTTTCTCGGCTACGCACCCGCGCAGCGAAGTTCATTCCCGGCAGACAATCTCATGGCACCGGCGCTGACGGATGAAGGGAGCGTGCTGCCGGAGCGGCTGCGGCGCGCCACGGTAGCCCTTGATACCCGCGAGGCGCCCGGTACCATCGTCATCGATACCGGCAACACCGTGCTGTATTACGTGCTCGGCCAGAGCCGCGCCATTCGCTACGGCGTCGGTGTCGGCCGCGACGGCTTTACCTGGTCCGGCGTGCAGACGATCAGCCGGAAGGCGGAATGGCCGGATTGGTATCCGCCGGCGGAAATGGTCGCGCGCCAGCCTTATTTGCCGCGCTTTGTGGCCGGCGGCCCCGGTAATCCGCTTGGCGCTCGCGCCATGTATCTCGGGTCCAGCCAGTACCGCATTCACGGCACCAACGATCCCTCGACGATCGGCAAGTTTGTGTCGAGCGGCTGCATCCGCTTGACCAATGAAGACGTCACCGATCTGTTTAGCCGCGTCAATATCGGCACCAGGGTCGTGGTGCTGCCGAAGAACACCCCGCATCTCGAAGCAAGGGGAACGATCACCGTTCGCCCGACCGCGCCGCTGCCGCGTCCCGTCGTGACCACGTTGCCCTCGGGCCGTCAGGCGATGAATCTTTCGAGATCGTCGCTCTACTGAGTGCAAGCGCTCGCCGGAGGCGAAGATGAACCGGAGATCGGGAAAGCAGGTGGCCTTGGGCGCGGCGGCGGCACTAGGCGTGCTGGCCTTGATCCCCGCGGCGCAAGCCCAAGACTTTTTCTCCGCATTGTTCGGCGGGTTCGGGGGCGGCCGGCCGCATGCCGTGATCCGGCTGCCGTTTGGAGGCGAGGGCAATTTCTTCGCTCCCCAATACGACCCACGTCCGCGCGTCGGCTATTACCCCGGCGGCTCGCAGGCGTATTGCGTGCGCACCTGCGACGGGCGTTATTTTCCGGTATCGGCCTCTGACAGCCAAAGCCGCGCAGCAGCATGCAGCGGCTTTTGCCCGGCGAGCGAAACCAAACTCGTCTATGGCAGCAATATCGACAACGCCGCAACGGAGAACGGCAAGCCCTATTCCGAATTGCCGAATGCGTTTCGCTACCGCAACGAGCTGGTCGCTGGATGCACCTGCAATGGGAAGGACCAGGTCGGTCTCGCGCCCGTTAGAATCGAAAACGATCCGACTCTTCGCAAGGGTGACATCGTTGCCGGTGCCGACGGGCTAATGGTTGCCGGTCGCGGCGCCGATAAACGCGGCGCATCGTTGAATTTCTCGCCGGCCTCGCACCAGATCCGCTCGCGGTATCAGCGTGTGCCGGTGGTGGCTCGGGAATAACCTGACCGCCGCGCGGGGCATTGGGCGAGACTGCTTTCGCTTCTTGCGATCTTTCAGGAGAATTCCGCATGCTTATCGGTGCACTGATTACGTTTCTCGTCGTTATTCTGATTCTCTATCTGATCAACCTGTTGCCGATCGACGGCCGCGCCAAACAAATTGCGCGCGTCGTCGTGATCATCCTCGGCGTGATTTCATTGCTGAAATACATCGCGGTATTCTGAGCCTGCGTACGGCACTCGACCAAAAGCCCCGGCGGATGCCGGGGCTTTCCATGGCCGGTCGGAAGCCTATTTGAGCGTCTTGAACCAGTCATCCACGTCCTTGTGAACCTGATCCTTGGCGAAGCCGTAGCGCTGCTGCAGCTTGCCTTCCAGTTGGTCGCGGCGACCCTCGATCACGTTGAGATCGTCATCGGTGAGTTTGCCCCACTTCTCCTTGGCCTTGCCTTTGAACTGCTTCCAGTTGCCTTCAACCCGGTTCCAATCCATCGATATCCTCCTGTGGCGTGAGAGGAGATTCCAACGGGTTGATAATTCAAACGTTCCGGGAACCCATCGGCAAAGTGCAGGCGGGTTTTTGCGCCGGGATCGCACTCCAAGTTTTGAGTTCTTTGGAGACTAACTGGCCGCTTTGGCCTCCCGGCGCCGTTCGGTCAGGATGAATTCGGTGTAGCCGTTCGGCTGGTCGCGCCCTTTGAAGATCAGGTCGCATGCCGCCTTGAAAGCAACGCCGTCGAAACCGGGGGCCATCGGCTGGTAGAGCGGATCGCCCTTGTTCTGTCCGTCCACCACGACCGCCATCCGCTTGAGCGATTCCATCACCTGTTCCCTGGTGATGACGCCCTGATGCAGCCAGTTCGCCAGATGCTGGCTCGAGATCCGCAGCGTGGCGCGGTCCTCCATCAGCCCGACATTGTGAATGTCAGGTACCTTGGAGCAGCCGACGCCCTGATCGATCCAGCGCACGACATAGCCGAGAATGCCCTGGCAGTTGTTGTCGATTTCCTGCTTCACATCGTCCGGCGCCCAGTTCGATTTCGACACCGGGATGGTGAGAATGTCGGACAATTTGGCGCGCGGCCCGGCTTTGGCCAGTTCCTGCTGGCGCGCCTGCACGTTGACCTGATGATAATGCAGCGCGTGCAGGGTCGCGGCGGTCGGCGACGGCACCCATGCGGTGGTGGCGCCGGCTTGCGGGTGCGCGATCTTCTGCGCCAGCATGTCCGCCATCTTGTCGGGCGCTGCCCACATGCCCTTGCCGATCTGGGCATGACCGGGCAGGCCGCAGGCGAGGCCGACGTCGACATTCCAGTCCTCGTAGGCCTTGATCCAGGGCTGGGACTTCATGTCGTTCTTGCGGATCATCGGGCCGGCTTCCATCGAAGTATGGATCTCGTCGCCGGTACGATCGAGGAAACCGGTGTTGATGAACATGATGCGCTGCGAGGCGTTCTGGATGCAGGCCTTGAGGTTGATCGTGGTGCGGCGCTCCTCGTCCATGATCCCGACCTTGATGGTGTTATCGGGCAGCGACAGCATCTCTTCGACCCGGCCGAACAGCTCGCAGGTCAGCGCGACTTCGTCTGGACCATGCATCTTCGGCTTCACGATATAGATCGAGCCGGCGCGGCTGTTGCGGGTTTTCGAATTGCCCCTGAGATCGTGGATCGCGAGCAGGCCGGCGACGGCAGCATCGAGCATGCCTTCCGGAATTTCAGCGCCGGCGGCGTCGAGCACCGCGTCGGTGAACATGTGATGGCCGACATTGCGCATCAGCAGCAGGCTGCGGCCGTGCAGCCTGAGTTCACGTCCATCTGGCGTCTTGTAGACGCGGTCGCGGTTGAGCGCGCGCTTGACCGTCTTGCCGCTCTTCTCGAAGTCGGCGGACAAGGTGCCGTTCATCAGACCCAGCGTATTGCGATAGACGAGCACCTTGTCGTCGGCATCGGTCGCGGCGACGCTGTCTTCCATGTCGAGAATGGTGCTGACCGCGGCTTCCAGAATCATGTCGGCAACGCCGGCCGGATCGTCCTTGCCGATCATGTGGCCGCGATCGATCCTGATTTCGATGTGCAGGCCGTTGTTGACCAAAAGGATCGCGGAAGGCGCAGCCGGATCGCCCTGATAACCGGCAAACTGCGCGTTCGACTTCAGCGCCGTGGCATTGCCACTCTTCAGTTTGACCGCGAGTTGCCCCGCGATGGCGCTGTAGGAGGTCACATCGGTGTGGCTTCCGGTCGCCAGCGGCACGGCCGAATCGAGAAACGCCTTTGCCTTGGCGATGACCTTGTCGCCTCTGACCTTGTTGTAGCCCTTGCCGCTTTCGCTCGCTTCGTGCGGGATTGCGTCGGTGCCGTAAAACGCATCGTAAAGGCTGCCCCAGCGCGCGTTGGCGGCGTTCAGGGCATAGCGCGCATTGGTGAGAGGTACGACGAGCTGCGGTCCGCAAATCTTTCCGATCTCTTCGTCGACATTGGATGTCTCGACCTTCCGGTTTGGCGGCTCCGGCAGCAGATAGCCGATCTCCTTGAGAAATGCCGTGTACGCATTGAGGTCGAACGGCTTGCCCTTGTTGGCGCGGTGCCAGCCGTCGATTTTAGCCTGCAAGGTGTCGCGCACCGCGAGCAGCTCGCGGTTCCTCGGAGCAAGATCGCGGACAATGGCCGCGAACCCGGCCCAGAACGCGTCGGGGGAAATCCCGGTTTTCGCAGTGGCTTCCTTGGCGATGAAATCGAACAGGACGGGAGCGATTTTCAGTCCGTGGGCATCGATACGATTCATCATAAGGCTCTCGCAGGAAGCGGCGGTTGCACGCTGTTTTCAGGGCAAAAAACAAACAGCGCCGCAAGGGCGGCGTTCGAAGCCCTTTTAGCCATAAAGCCGGGGCCGTGAGAAGGCCTTTCGCTGGCCCGTTTGCGCAAACAATGGCCGGGCGCCGGCTCAGATATTGGCAGCGAGATCGACGAGTTCGTCGAACAGAATGCCGGTCTTGGCCATCATCCGCTCGATCTCGTCGGTTGCGTCGGGAACCGAACGCGCCGAGGTGTCGATCGTCAACTCGCTATTGGTGGGCGGCTGGTAATCATTGCCGATGCCGGTGAACGCCTGCAGCGCACCCGTGCGCGCCTTGGCGTAATGGCCCTTGGGATCGCGGCTTTCGCATATTTCGGCAGGCGTCGCGACATAGACTTCGCGGAACAGATCGTCAGCGATGCGGCGCGCCGCGGCACGATCTTCCCCGGAGGGCGAGACCGCGGCGACGATCGCGATGTGCCCGTTGCGGGCGAGATGGGTGGCGACTTCGGCCAGCCGGCGAATATTCTCGGTGCGATCAACCGCGGAGAAACCGAGGTCGCCATTGAGGCCGGCGCGCAGCGTATCGCCGTCCAGTAATACCGGCGAACCGCCATTGCTGAACAGCCTGCGTTCCAGCGCGCGTGCCAGCGTCGATTTTCCGGAAGCCGGCAATCCTGTCAGCCAGACCACCGCGCCGTTGTGGCGATAACGCGCCGAGCGCTCGTCGGGGCGCAGCGCGGATTCCACGGGTACGATATCGACCGGAATAGCACGTTGGCCGGCATCGACCGACAGCACCAGACCACCGCCGGCAATGCGGCCACTGACCTCGATCACCAGGCGTCCGGTGCGTGGATTGTCGGTGTAGGGATCGGCGGCGAGCGGATGCGCCAGCGAGATGTCGATCTCGCCAACATGATTGCGCGCGATCGATTTGTTCTCCACGCTCGACAATTCGCCGGGATCGACGGCTTTCTCAATGGCGACCACGGTGGCGCGGGTTTCCCTTGTGCCGAGGCGCACCAGGATGGAGGCGTCCGTCGTCAGCGGTTTGTCGTGCAGCCAGAAAATGCGCGCGCGGATTCGGCGGGTATCGCGCGGGCTATCTCCGACATGGGCGATGACGTCGCCGCGCTCGATGAACAGTTCGCGATCGAGCGTAATTCCAACCGACCGCCCGGCGGTCTGCACGCCTTTGACGGGAGTTGCCGGCCAACCCTCGACGGTCCTGATCTTGGCGATCTTGCCCGCCGGCATGATGACGATCTCGTCTCCGGCGGCAAGGCTGCCGGACTCGATGCGGCCCGCCACGATGCGGCGGTCATCGAATTTGTAGATCGCCTGCACCGGCAGCCGCAGCGCAAGCGCTTGCAGCGGCCGCGCCGGCTCAAGGGCGTCGAGCGCCTCGACCACGGTAGGACCGCGATACCATCGGATTTTCGCCGTGCGCCCGGCAACGCCGTCGCCGTCGCGCGCTGAAATCGGAATGACCGCCGTGGGCGTGACGCCGAGACCGGTCAGATGCGCGGAAATCTCGTTCTTGATTTCCTCAAATCGCGCCGCGCTGAAATCGACCCGGTCCATCTTGTTGACGACAACAGCGACCTGCTTGACGCCAAGCAAGTGCAGCAGGTAGCCGTGGCGCCGGGTCTGGTCGCGCACGCCTTCCAGCGCGTCGATGATCAGCAGCGCGCCGTCGGCCTGCGAGGCGCCGGTGATCATGTTGCGCAAGAATTCGGCGTGGCCCGGCGCGTCGATCAGCACCACGTCGCGGGATCTGGTGCGGAAGCGAATCTGCGTGGTGTCGATGGTGATGCCCTGATCGCGCTCGGTCTGTAGCGCGTCCAAAAGAAACGACCATTCGAACGGCATGCCGCGCCGCGCGCTGACGGATTTGAGCATTTCGAGCTTGCCGTCGGGCAGGCTGCCGGTTTCGTGCAACAGCCGCCCGACCAGTGTGGACTTGCCATGGTCGACATGACCGACAATGACGATGCGAACCTGCGGACGCGTGGTGCCGTTGGGCGTCGCTGCGATCGCTGCCGGGATGACCATGTTCATCTGATCACTCACTCGAGGTCGGTTCAGAGATAGCCGGCGACGCGCAGCCGCTCGAAGGCGTCTTCGGTTTCGTGATCCAGCGCGCGGCCCGCACGTTCCGGCACCTTGGTGCCGTCGAGCTCGGTCAGGATTTCCTCGATGCTGGACGCAGTGGAGACCACGGGATTGGTAATGTCGGCGTCGCCCAGCGAACGATAGCGCTTGCCGTCTTTGGCGAGATAAAGCGGGATGATCGGGATGTTTTCGCGCTTGGTGTAGGCCCAGATATCGGCTTCGGTCCAATGCAGAATGGGGTGAATGCGCAAATGCGCGCCCGGCGGCGGCGAGGCGTTGAACTGGTCCCAGAATTCCGGTGGCTGGTCGCGCACGTCCCACCCGCCTTCGGTGCCGCGCGGCGAGAACACCCGCTCCTTGGCGCGGGTGGCTTCTTCGTCGCGGCGGATGCCGGCGATCAAACCGTCGAAACCATATTTGGCGAGCGCGAGTTTTAGCCCGTCGGTCTTGCGCGCGGCGGATCGCGCGGCCGGCGGCAAGGTCGGATCAATGGTCTCCAGCGGCGGGCAGGGTTCGATCTTCAGATCGAGCTGCCATTCCTTGCCGTAGCGATCGCGAAACGAATACATCTCCGGAAATTTCTTTCCGGTATCGACGTGCAATGCAGGAAACGGCACGCGGCCGAAGAACGCCTTGCGTGCCAGCCAGATCATCACGTTGGAATCTTTGCCGAGCGACCACAACAGTGCGAGCTTCTTCAGGCGCGCGAAGGCTTCCCGGAAAATGTAGATGCTCTGCGCCTCGAGCGCGTCGAGGTGATCCATGGCGGGCTGATGGGAGCGTGCATCGGTCGAGATTTGCCCGACCAGAGATCCCTCGGTCGGGCCGTTCCAACGCAACTGGTCCATGGCGGAATCCTTGTCGAGAAGATGCATCTCTGGACCTTGTCCTTTGGGGGGCGAAACTTCTATAGTTGCACCGCAATGGAGAAGAAATAATTTTCTCTTTGCGGGCGTTGAACGAGACATATATAGAAAATAATTCCAGTCAACCCCCATAAGTTGGGGAAGCGAGTGCCGCATGCGATTCCTGCCGGTATTTCTCGATCTGCAAGCCGGTCCCGTGCTGCTCATTGGCGCCGGCGAACTGGCGCGGGCGAAACTGCGCCTGCTGGCAGCGGCGGGCGCGCACATTCGCTGGTACGCGACCGATGGCAATCACGATGTAAGCGGCTTAGAGCCCGCCGACGCGGCGCGAATTGAGCTCGCCCAAGGCGATCCATTGGCTGCCGATCTTTCCGGAGTGATTGCAATTCTGTGTGCGGGCGCCGGCGACATCGGGACTGCGATGTCGGCGCGGGCAAAGGCCGTCGGTCTGCCCGTGAATGTGATGGACGATCTTTCGCATTCGACTTTCATTTTTCCTGCCATCGTCAATCGCGGTGACGTGATCGTCGCCATCGGCACCGGCGGAGCTTCGCCGGTGGTGGCGCGCCGCGTGCGCGAGCGCATCGAAGCGGTGCTGCCGGCTCGTGTCGGCGATCTCGCCAGCCTTATCGGGCGCTGGCGCAAACTGATCCACAATCGCATTCCGGAATTCACGCTGCGCCGCCGCTTCTGGGAGCGCGTGGTCGATGGCCCGATCGGCGCGCTGGTTCTCGCCGGGCGCAAGGACGAAGCCGAAGCCGCGCTGAAAGATATCTCCGATCCCACCGCCTTTGCGGGCGGGTTAGCCTCAGGCCGCGCGGAGGGCAAGGTCACGCTGGTTGGCGCTGGCCCGGGCGATCCGGATTTATTGACCATCAGGGCGCTGCGCGCGCTGCAGGATGCCGACGTCATCTTTTACGATGAGCTGGTCTCACCGGAAATTCTCGATCGCGCGCGCCGCGATGCGTCGCGCGTGCCGGTCGGCCGCCGCGTCGGAAAGCCGGGCATCGGCCAGCACGCCATCAACAAGCTGATGGTTGAAGCCGCAAGGTCGGGGCAGCGCGTGGTGCGCCTCAAGGGCGGCGATCCCTTCGTGTTCGGCCGCGGCGGCGAGGAAGTCGAAGCGTTGCGGGAGGCCGGCGTCGCCTATTCGGTGGTGCCGGGAATTACCGCAGGCCTTGGCGCCGCCGCACAATTCGAGGTGCCGCTCACTTTCCGCCACGAGGCGCTGCGCATCACCTTCCTCACCGCCCACAAGGCCAAGGACGCGCAAACCGTCGACTGGTCGACGCTGACGGACGAGAAGATGACGGTCGTCGTCTATATGGGGATGACGGCTGCGCCATCGGTTCGCGCCGGGCTGCTCGCCGCAGGACGCTCGCCGCAAACCCCGGTCGGGGTGTTCGCGCGGGTGACGCGGCCGGATGTGCAAGCCGCTGTCGGAACGCTCGATGAATTGCCCGCGCTGGTCGAACAGATCGATGGCGGTCCGGCCATTCTCATTATCGGCGACGTGGTCGCGCACTCCGCGCCATGGCGTCAGCCAAATCTCAATCATGTGATCACCCAACTGCTGGAAGCTGCCGAATGACCTCTCCGCTTGAACAAAAGAAAATCAGAATCACCGGCCCGTCGGTGGTGACCGCCAATCGCACCTGGGATGGCGTGGTGATCTACCGCACCGCTCAGCAGGGATGGTCGGCGGAGCTGTCGGACGCCGCGATCGTACGCACCTCCGAGGAGGCGCGAGCGCTGCTCACCGAATCGGTCGCCGACGATGTCGGCGCGATCGGCGCCTACGTCGCGCCCGTGGAGGTCAAGGACACCGGCGCGATAACGCCCGGCAATCTGCGTGAACATATCCGGCTCCAGGGCGTCACCATCGAGCTTCCGGTTCCGGCATAAGGCCACTCTCATGTATGCATATGACGAACTCGATCGCACGATCATCAACGAACGTGTTTCTGAATTTCGCGATCAGGTGAAGCGGCGGCTGTCCGGCGAGCTCACCGAGGACGAATTCAAGATGTTGCGGCTGCAGAACGGCGTCTATCTGCAATTGCACGCCTATATGTTCCGCGTGGCGATCCCCTACGGAACGCTGTCGACAAAGCAATTGCGTGCGCTCGCGCATGTCGCGCGGCGCTATGACCGCGGTTACGGCCACTTCACCACGCGGCAGAACATCCAGTTCAACTGGATCAAGCTCGCCGAGCTGCCCGATGCGCTCGCCGATCTCGCCGAAGTCGGCATCCACGCCATGCAGACTTCAGGCAACAACACGCGCAACGTCACGTCGGACCAATGGGCCGGTGTGGCCCCCGGCGAGGTCGAAGATCCCCGTATCTGGTCCGAGCTGTTGCGGCAGTACACGACGCTGCATCCGGAATTCTCCTTCCTGCCGCGCAAGTTCAAATTCGCCATCACCGCGTCGGATCACGATCGCGCGGCGATCAAGGTGCACGATATCGGCCTGCGGCTTTACAAGAACGCTGAAGGCGAGACCGGATTCGAGGTGCTGGTCGGCGGCGGGCTCGGCCGTACCCCCTTCATCGGCAAGACCATCAAGCCGTTCGTTCACGGCCATGATCTCCTCAGTTACGTCGAAGCGATCCTGCGCGTCTACAACCAGTACGGCCGCCGCGACAACATCTACAAGGCCCGCATCAAGATCCTGGTACACGAACTCGGCATCGAGAAATTCGCGCAGGAAGTTGAAGAAGAGTGGCTGCAGATGCGCGACAGCGCGCTGGCGATCGATGATGCCGTCATCGAGGACATCCGTTCGCGTTTCAGCTATCCGGCCTACGAAAAGCTGCCGCATATGCCGGAGGAGTTGAAGAAGGCGGCGCATGATCCGCATTTCGAGGCATGGCGGAAGAACTCGGTCTTCCCGCACAAGGTGCCCGGCTACGCCATCGTGACGCTGTCGCTGAAGCCGGTCGGTGGACCGCCCGGCGACGCCACCGCCGACCAGATGGACGCCATCGCCGATCTGGCCGAAAAGCACTCCTTCGGCGAAATCCGCGTCGGCCACGAACAAAATCTTGCGCTGCCCCATGTCGCCAGACGCGATTTGCCGGCGCTGTGGAAAGCGCTCGACAAGATCGGCGTCGCCACGCCGAACGTCAATCTGGTGTCCGACATCATCGCCTGCCCGGGACTGGACTATTGCTCGCTGGCCAATGCCCGTTCGATTCCGATCGCGCAGGAATTGACGCGGCGCTTTGCCAACCATGAGACCGCCAATATGATCGGGCGGTTGCACGTCAACATCTCCGGCTGCATCAATGCCTGCGGACATCATCACGTCGGCCATATCGGCATTCTCGGTGTCGAGAAGAACGGCGAGGAATTCTATCAGATCACGATCGGCGGCCGTGCCGACGAACAGGCGGCGGT
>Ga0209577_10001839_pt1 | contig 20860 bp, 20 predicted proteins | sample GraSoiAngelo_109_FD_185874 | JGI IMG/M metagenome (GOLD analysis project Ga0209577, IMG submission 185874) | Grasslands soil microbial communities from the Angelo Coastal Reserve, California, USA - 14_0903_12_20cm (SPAdes) (version 2) | ecosystem: Environmental > Terrestrial > Soil > Grasslands...
AGCACAGAAGGTTCGGCCCGTACAGATCCTCAATGGCGTCGAGCACCTGGTTGTTGCGGACGATTTCCGAAAGAAACGGAAACAGAAGGTGCGCCTTATGGCGCAAATTGCCGCGCAAAGGCCCGCCGGTGCGCCGCTCGTAGTCCTCAAGCTTCGCGCGGGCACGTTCCGCGTCGGAGCGACTCATGACGCGGATTTTCGGGATGAAGCCGTCCCTCCAGTACTGATCGGCCTGCGCCTGGGTCAGCGCCTTCAGCGTCACATCGCGCTCGCCACGCGTTCGGCTTCTTCCTGCTGGAGCGCGAAGATGGAGGTGTAACCGCCCGACCAGTCAGGCGGCAGCAAACAGGGCCGCGGGTCGTGGTGCACCCACTTGGCTGGCTTGCCGCGAACGATCGTCTGGTCGTACTTCGAGCGAATCGGATTCACGGTGTAGGGCATGGCATCGGCCGAGGTGAGTGTGTAAAGAAGCAGTGGCCGGCCGAGGTCCGAGAGATTTTTCGGCGAGGAATGCCACATGCGGCAGTTGTGCAGCGTGAGCGATCCCGCCGGGCCGGTAAGATACGCGACCTTCGACTCGTCGATGCGCGCGACGTCCGCCTCGCCCAGGCATCCGGTCCACCGTCCCTGCGCATCGTATTGCAGCGGCATCGGCTCGATGTCGTGACTGCGCGGGAGCACGCCGAGCGGCCCATTGTCCATGCCACAGTCGTACAGATAGGTGCCAACGGTGAGCGGCGAATAATTGGTATGGGGCCAGAAGCTGATATCGTAATGCCACTTCACTTCTTCGCCGCCCTGCGCCCACTTGAAGTTGAGCTTCGAGTGATGGAACTTGACGTCTGGGCCGACGAGATCGGCGGCGATGTCGCCGATCGGCGAGTTCACGCAGTAGTCCCAGAACAGGGGATGCTGCTCCACCGGATTCGATACGCGGCGCAGGCGTGGCGCGTCGGGCCGGTGGCCGGGCTCGAGATCGTAGATTTTGTCGGACTTGCTTACGCGCCGAGCGCGCTCGACGAGCTCGTTCGTCGCCTCGCGCAGCCTGCGGATCCAGTCCTCAGAGATCGCGTTCTGCAGAAGAAGGTAGCCCTCGCGGAAATAAGACTCGCGCTGAGCCTGCGTCAGCACGCGCGGCGGGATGGCGAGAATCTGCTGAGGGGTCATGATCAGGCCGCCTTGGCCTGCGGCGCAAGGTCCGGCTGCCCGGCAAGGTTCTGGTTCATGAACCGCTCGAGCTTCGCGCGAAGCCCAGACTTCATGTACTTCATGCTGTAGCCGTTGAATAGATGGCCGAGCAGGCCGCGATCGAGGTCCGAGGTCCCCATGAACCAGTCGGCGATCGGGAAAGTGAGGTTCATGTTCACCTCCATCATAACGCCTTGGCTGTGGTGCACGGTGTGATGGCGCCGGATCGTATTGACGAATGGCATATTGCGCACGAACCAGTTGTCGCGCACGTGGCAGCAATAATGGAAGGTCTCGTACACCAGGTACTGACCGATGATCGTGACCATAAGGATGTAGCCCGCATTCGGGTTGACGAGCAAGCCGAGGAGCAGCGCGAAAGGCGTGCCTAGTGCCATGAATGTAAAAAGAGCGCGCCAAGGAAAGAAGATGATGCGCCATTCGCGCGCGCTGTCGACGGTCATCTCGTTGTCGGTGAAGTACTGGTGGTGCTGGCGCGTATGCCGGTCGTAGATCGCGCGCAGCGCCCAGACGTCGACGAGCCGGTGCATCACGTACTTGTGAATCCACCACTCAAACAGGTTGGAGAACGCGAACACCGGCACGACGAGCAACCATTCCCAGCTCGCGCCGTGCATGCGCGAGACGCACCACGCGATTGCCGTAAGGCCGACGGCGTAGATCACGCCGATATGCACCTGGCCGGCGTACAGGGGGTGGATTTGCGCCTGGTATTCGTTGCGGAACTTGAGCTGCCGCTCGCCGATCGCGTGGCGCTCGGTCAGGACATCGCCAAGCCGTGCCATAAGTCACCTCTGATATATCATAAATATATTTATAGCGCGATTGTCCTCCCGCCGGATGGGAATTTCAAGTGTCTGCCGAGACCGTCGCGCGGGTAAAGGATTTCACCAAGTCGAGCAGCCGGTCGGTCGCCGCCGCGGCGCCGCGCTCGTCGCCACGCGCCACCGCGCGCGCGATGTCGGCGTGCAGCTTGGCGGTTTCCGGCATGTCAGCCGCCTCCTTATAGTGGTGGTACCAGAAGCGGCGCGACAGCGATTGCATGAGCCGCATGGCGCCGGCCGCGAACTCGTTCTTTGCTGCTGCAAGGCTCAACTCGTTGAATTCCCGGTCGACGCGCATGAACCCCTTGTCGTCGTTGTTGCGCGCGCTGCGCTCAAAGCGTTCGGCGAGCTCGCCCATCCTTCGGCGCTCCACCGTGGTCGCGCGCCGCGCCGCGCTGCGTGCTACCAGCCGTTCGACTTCCCGCCGGGCCTCGAGCAGGCGCAGCTGGGTCCCGACGTTGATTTCCGACACGATGACGCCGCGCCGCGGCAGGATAACGACCAGGCTCTCGCGCGCGAGGCGCTGCAGCGCCTCGCGGATCGGCGTGCGCCCTATCCCCAGGCGGCGCGAAAGCATCCCCTCGGACACGGCGCTGCCGGGCGGCAACTGCAGCGTGACGATCAGCTCCTCCAGGTACGTATAGGCCCGGTCAGTGAGAGTCTGCGCCTCCTTATCGCGCGCCGGGCGGCGCCGCGCCGGTCCGGCTATACGTGCTTTCGCTTTTCCACTATGGCGAGGAATTTTTCGTACTCCTTCTCGTCGACCGCATAGCTGTGATCGTCGTCCGGGAAAGTGCCGCGCTTGACGTCTTCCACGTACGCCTTGAGGCCGGCCACTGCGACCTCGGTGAGGTTGCTGTAGCGCTTTGTGAATTTCGGCTTGAAGTCGGTGAATACGCCGAGCAGGTCATAGGAGAGCAGGATCTGCCCGTCGGTGCCATTGCCCGCGCCGATGCCGATGGTCGGGATCTCGAGCTCGCGCGAGATCACCGCGGCGATCTTCGCCGGCACGGCCTCGAATTCGAGCATAAAGCAGCCGGCGTCCTGGATGGCGAAAGCATCCTCGAGGATCTTCATTGCCGAATCAGCGGTGCGGCCTTGGATCTTGAATCCCCCGAAATTTGCGATCGTGTGCGGGGTAAGGCCGATGTGCGACGCGGTCGGAATGCCGGCGTCGACCAGCGCCTTGAGGATATGCGCCTGCGACTTGCCGCCCTGCGGTTTGACGGCGTCGCAGTGCGCTTCCTGCATGAAGCGCGTCGCGTTGGCAAGCGCGCGCTCGATGGTGTGGTAGCTCTGGTATGGCATGCAGCCGAGCACGAATGTCTTGGGCGCGCCGCGGCGCACGGCTTGCGAATGCAGGACCATCATGTCCATCGTGGCGGGAATCGTGTTCGGGTGGCCATGGCAGGTCATCGCCAGGCTATCGCCGACCACGCAAACGTCGACGCCCGCCGCTTCGGCCCACTTCGCCGACGTGTAGTCGAGCACCGAGGTGTAGACCATCTTATCCCCGGTATGTTTGGATTCGCGGATCTCGCTGATCGTGCGCTTCCTGGGTTCGCCTTCGGCCACGGCGCCTCCTTGTGATATGCGACTCGTATGTTACCGGTTCCCAAAGGCCTTGAAGCGCGATACAGTGGCAGCCGAGGAGGAACTCATGACCCGACGCATCGTTTCGTTGGTGGGTGCGGCCGCGCTGACCGTTTCAGTCGCCGTGTACGCGCAGAACGTCGTCAAGATCGGCCAAATCGAGGCACAGACCGGCACACTCGCCACTTACGGCTGGATGGGGCATCAGGGCGCGCTGCTCGCCGTCGATGAGATCAACCGCGCCGGCGGCTTTAGGGTCGGCAGCAAGACCTACAAGTTGGAGCTGATCTCGCCCGACACGCGCGCCAACCCGCAGGAAGCGTTGATCCAGCTAAAGCAGCTCCTCGAGCAGCAGAAGGTGCGCTACGTGTTCGGCCCGTTCCTGACCAACGTCTTCAACGGCATCGAGCCCTACGCCACGCAGAACAACGGGAAATTCCTGATGCTGGGCGGCGCGACCGCGATCCACGCCATGCTCGGCAAGCCGAACCACGACTACCTCATCCGCACCTGGAACTGGGACGCAGGCGCGAGCGGCTTTGGCCAGTTGCTGGTGGACTATCTGAAGAAGCAAGGTGCACAGAAGACCGCCATGCTCTTTCAGAACGATGCCTTCGGCAAAGTGGCGGTCGACATCTACTCGCCGATCTTTAAGCAGGCGGGAATCGACCTAAAGATCGAACTCTTCGAACCCGGCACCAAGGACTTTTCCGCCCCTCTGGCCAAGCTCTCGGCCGGCCAAACCGATTTTCTCTTCCCTGGCTACACCGACGCGGTGCTCTACGATATCGTGCGCCAGGCAACCGAGGGTGGCTTGTTCAAGCGCTTCTTCCTCGTACGCGGCTCAATGGCACCCGGGCAGAAGAACCAGGACCTGATCGACGATTACATCGCTTACCTGCCTAAGTACTTCGAGGAGGCGGAGAAAAAGGAGCCGAAGGTGAAGGCGTTCATCACGGCATACAAAGCGTTCTACAAGCAGGATTTCCCCTATGACCAGGCACCGCTGTGCTCCTCGTCGTGCTATGACCATGTCTACATGCTGGTCGATGCGATGAAGCGCGCCGGCACGGTGGACGACGTGGCGAAGGTGAAGAAGCAGCTGCTTTCGATGACGTACAACGGCCTGTGGAACATCCGCTTCGACTCGACCGGCGAAGCGGTGTTCGACTTCGACGTGCTCCACATGCGCAAGGGCCGGGCGATCAGCGTGACCCGGATCAATCCGAAGTAAGACGTGTGGCAATTGATCGTCGGTCAGCTCCTCAACGGAGCGATCGTCGGCACCCTCTACGGCATTGTCGCGCTCGGCGTCACCTTAACATTCGGCATCACGGGTATCGTGAACTTCGCCCTCGGCGTGTTCATGATGCTCGGCGCCTACGCAGCCTGGTACTTCGCCGACACGGTAGGCCTGCCCTACCCGCTTGCCGTGCTCACGGCGGTCGTAGTGACTTCTTTCGCTGGCTTGGTTGCCGACCAGGCGTTGTTTCGCTTCACCCGTAACAATCTTGTCAACGGGCTGCTCGTGTCGATCGGCATGATCGCCGTGATGGAATCGAGCGCGCTCCTTATCTGGACCTCGACGCCCAAAGAGATGCATCACGTGCTGCCCGGCGTGTTCGCCTTCTTCGGGCTGGTGGTGCCGAAAATGAAGCTCGTCGTCTTCGGCTTGCTGCTCGCAGTCATCTTCGCCACCTACGCGGCGCTGACGAAGACCTGGAGCGGCCGCGCCGCGTACGCCTACGCACAGAACGCTGAGGCCGCGGCGCTGATGGGCGTGCCGACCTCGAGACTGCAAACCGGCGTAGTCGCGTATTCGACCGGCCTCGCCGGGCTCGCGGGCGCGCTGTACGCGAGTCTCTATTCGCTCGAGCCGACGCTGGGGAGCCTGTTCATCCTCAAAGCGGTCGAGGCGGCCATCCTCGCCGGCATCGGCAGCGTGGCGGGAGCGCTCTTAGGCGGGATCATTCTCGGCGTTACCGAGGGCGTGGGCTCGATTTATCTGCCGCTCGCCTTTCGCGACGCGTATGGCCTCGTGTTCCTCGTCGTAATCCTGCTCTTCAAGCCTTCTGGCCTCTTCGCCGGCCGCAGATGAAACAGGGAATCTGGATCGCAGTCGTCGCCACGGCGCTTTGCGTACTTCCGCTCGTCTTCAACAGCGACGTGGCGCTGACGATCCTCGTGTTCTCGTATCTGCAGGGCATGCTCGCGGTGAGCTTCAACCTCATCTTCGGCTTCACCGGCCAATTATCAATGTTCCATGCGGCGGCTTTCGGCATCGCGGCTTACGCGACGCATCTCTTCATGCAGCATCTGGGCGTCGCTTACTGGAGCGCAACGGTCCTCGCCGCGGCGCTGGTCGCGGCGGTTTCGGTCGTCGTCGGCGCAATCTGCTTCCGGTTTCGCCTGCGCGAGTTCTACTTCGCTGTCGTGACCCTCGCCTTTTCTGAGATGGCGCGGCTTACGGTGCTCAACTGGAACAGCCTGACCAACGGCAGCCTAGGCATCAATCTCCAGGAAAAGCCGCCTTTGTGGCTGCCCGGCACGGGAATTGTCAAGCTCGAGAGCACGCTCGCCTGGTATTACCTGAGTCTGGTGGCGCTCGGAGCCACGCTTCTCGTGTGCGGGCGCATGGTGCATTCGTGGATGGGCCGTTGCTTCGCTGCCATTCGAATGAACGACGAGCTCGGTGACACGCTCGGAATCAACGTGTTTCGCTACAAGCTCACCGCCTTCGTCGTGGGCAACATGATGGCAGCGGTTGCGGGCAGCCTGTACGCCTATTTCCTCGGATCGCTGGAGCCGGGATTTCTCTCCATCGACCAATCCCTCGGCATCGTCGCGATGGTGCTGCTCGGCGGGCGCAGCGTCGTCGCCGCACCGGTCGTGGGCGCTTTCGTCCTAACGACGTTGCCGCATCTCATTCATTTTTCCGCCGAGATCCGCTCGATCGTGTACGGCGCGATCCTCATCTTCACCATTCTTGTGATGCCGCAAGGCATCTACGGCGGCTTGTGGCAAATCATGCGGCGCCGCCATGCTGCTTGAGATCGCCGGGCTCACTAAGCATTTCGGAGGTCTGACCGCCGTGGCCGACATTTCATTCGGCATCGACAAGGGCGAGATCATCGGGCTCTTCGGGCCGAACGGTTCGGGCAAGACGACGCTGCTCAATCTCATCGCCGGGCTGATCCCGGCGAGCGCCGGGAGAATCGTCTGGAAGGGCAAGAACATCGCGGGATGGCAGGCGCACGAGATCGCGGCCGCAGGGCTGGTCAAAACCTTCCAGAACCCGCAGCTGTTCGCGGAGCTCACGGCCATCGAGCACCTGATGATCGCCGGTCACCTCGCCCTCAAAAGGCGCTTGGGATGGCGGCGCATCGCGACGCTCATCGATCCGGAATACCGGAACAATTCGCGCGCACTGCTCGAGCGCGCAGAGGAAGTGCTCGGCCTGTGTCGCTTGGCATCGGCGCGCGGCCTTAGCGCCGCCGAGCTCTCCTACGGCGAAGAAAAGATGCTCGGCGTCGCCATGGGCCTCATGTGCGAGCCCGATCTGCTGCTGCTCGACGAGCCGGCCTCAGGGCTCGGCACGGTCGAGATCGACAACCTTGAGACGGTGCTTCGCGACCTGAAGGCCCACGGCACCACGCTATGCGTGATCGACCACAAGGTCGGGTTCCTTCGCAAGCTAGCCGATAGAGCGATCAGCCTGCATCATGGGGCCAAGATCGCCGAAGGCACACCCGATCAAGTGCTGCGCGATCCCAATGTGATCATGGCTTATCTCGGCCGCGCTCATGCTGCAATTTGAGCGGATCAACGTCCGCTACGGCAAGAACCACGTCCTCAAGGACGTGTCGCTCTCGGTCCGAGCTGGTGAGATCGTTGCGCTCATCGGCGCCAACGCCGCAGGTAAGACCACCACACTGCGCGCCGCGCTCGGTCTGAAAGCGCTTACCTCGGGCACGCTCCGCCTCGACCGAGAAGACATCACCCGCGTGTCGACCCCGGAGCGCGTACGACGGCGCCTCGTGCTCGTCCCGGAAGGCAGGCAGGTGTTCGTCAAGTTTACCGTCACCGAGAACCTGCTGATGGGAGGCTATCGCCGCACGGACCGCGACCGCATGCAGGCAGATTTTGACCGGGTCTACGACCTCTTTCCGCGCCTTGCCGAGCGCCGCAAGCAGCTCGCGGGCTCGATGTCTGGCGGCGAGCAACAGATGCTTGCCATCGGACGCGGTCTCATGGCAAAGCCGCGCTGCCTCTTGCTCGATGAACCGAGTCTCGGGCTCGCGCCTATCCTCGTCGAGGAGATTGCCGCCACCGTGCGTCGGCTCGCGGCGGATGGCATGACGCTCCTTCTCGCAGAGCAAAACGCTACCATGGCGCTCGCCTGCGCAAACCGCGTCTACGTGCTCGAATCAGGCCGCATTTCCCTCGAGGGCAATGCTGAAGAGTTGAAGGAAAGCGAAACCGTACGCAGGCTTTACCTCGGCGTCACTTGAAAATGTCCCGCCTGAAAAAACAGCGAGGCTTCACTCTTCTTCTTGCAGGTTCATGGCGCTTGTGGGCGTCGCATGGAAGGTCTGCGTTCGCCACCCAAATCGGTCCTTCGCGTGGTGAGCTGAGCCGGCGTGGCGTAGGTCAGGATGCGGGAGTAGTCTATTGCTCAGAGTGAGGCAGGTGACAGGGTACGACTTTCCTGGGACCGAAACGGGAGCACGTCATGAAGAACCTTAGTTTTAAGCTTAGACCGATGTTAAGCGTCATGTTGGCGATGTGCCTGCTGGCAGGCGTTACTCCGGCCGCAGCTCAATTCGTGATCATCGGTATCGACAACAAGGTCTTCTGGGATAGCGACGCGAAACAGGTTCTCTCCCCGCCTGGAAAGGATGTCGTCACCATTTTGGATATCAGCGACCGCATGAATCCGAGGAGCGTCGCTAGTCTGGCACTGATGAATTCCGTGTTCGGTCCACCCGTGAACTTGGCCATCACGCCGGACGAAAGCTTGGCACTCGTTGCGAACTCTCTGGACTGGGTTCAGGACGGCGGAGCGTGGAAGGGCGTTCCCGGAAGCGACATATTCGTGATCGACCTGAAGGCGAACCCACCCGCACTAATCTCCATCGTAAAAGGGGGCAGGCAGCCGTCTGGCATGGCAATCAATCATGCGGGCAATCTGGCGCTCGTTACCAATCGGGCGGACAACTCCATTTCGGTACTCTCCATCCGCGGAAAAGAGGTCAAGGTGGTGGACACCGTAGCGATGGGCGAACAGGTTTCGGCCGTGGCGTTCACGCCGGACGGCAAACGGGCGCTCGCCGTCAAGAATGTCAACAATAAGGCTGCTCTGCTGCAAGTCGACGGCGAGAAGGTGACCTACGCAAAGTACGACATGTTGGTGGGTCTTTTCCCCTACAACCTGGGAATTACGCCGAATGGAAAGCTCGCCCTCACGGCGAATAACGGCAACTCCGGCGCGGCGGACGGAAATGTAGATACCGTTGGCGTAATTGACCTGGAGGCAACGCCGCCCCGCGTTATTGACCAGGTGGTGGTTGGCGACGGGCCGGAGGGCTTCGCCATCAGTCCGACGGGCGAGATCGCAGTAGCCATCCTGCTTCGCGGCAGCAATGCAGCTAAATCAGCGTTTTTCTACAATCGCAACGGATCGGTGGCCGTGCTGAAGATCGATGGCAAGAAGGTCACGAAGGTAGGTGAAGTGGAGGTCAGAGGCTTGCCTGAGGGAGCGGTATTCAGTCCAGATGGCAAGTACCTGTATGTCGGGAACTACATGGACGACGACATTTCCATCCTCAAGGTGGACGGAACCACCGTTACCAACACGGGCAAGCTGTTTAAGCTGCCGGGCCATCCCGCATCTATGCGCAGCGTCGTCCCTTGATCGCCTAGTCCCGTCCACGACAAGCTACTTCGACCATCATCCGCTTGGCTTGTTCGCGGCTCCAATTCCGGTAATTTCGAGAGCATTTCCTTTTTGGAGGCTGCATGAAATACGGAGCACGAAACAACGTTGTCGGAAAAGTCGCGGAAATCAAAAAAGGTTCCCTTATGAGCCAGGTCAAGGTTAGCGTCGACGGTCCGATCGATATCACCTCAGTCATGACGCTGGACACCCTCGCGGACCTTGGCGTGAAAAAAGGTGATTCGGTCCGTGTGCTCGTCAAAGCAGTAAACGTCATTTTGGTTCGCGAGTAACCAAGGTCGCGGTGCGCAGGTAGCTCTTCTTTTGAATATCCGCTCTCAACCCGACAACCGCCCCGGGGCTGGTGGAAATATCGGTGCCGCGCTGGTGGCAAAATCGGCGCCGGAGGGCTACACCGTGCTACTACCCGAATGCGGGATACGACGTCGAACGCGATTTCATTCCGAATCGCGGTGGTCGTGACGCAACCCCCCTGATTGTGGTGAACGCAAACGTTCGAGCAAAGACTCTCCCCGAGCTTCGGGCATCCTAGTCACCGCGAGATTCGCTCAGCGGATCTTTGAACGAACTGCTGGCTCAAACGAAAGGGAAAACAAATGGATTCTTTCGGACGAAAGATGCTGCATAACGCATGCCGTTTAGTTGCATTTGCGCTTGCTTTCGCGATTCCTGTCGCCGCATCGGCCGAGGCGATTCCCCGCGGCGCGGCGGCCAGGAACATCAAAGCTGTCGGCTACAGCGATTTGCAGGGACGGCCCGGTTTTAAAATGTCGATACGCCAAGTCGGAGGTCGGTGGTATCTGTACATGGGCCACCTATGGCACCACGGCTGGAGCATTGTCGATGTGACCAACCCGACCAAGCCCGAAGTGGTGAAATTTATCGCGGGGCCCGACAATACATGGACCATCCAAATGGAGGTTTCCGGTGATCGCATGATCACAGCGCTTGAAAAAATCGCGCCAGAATGGGGTGGCGATCCGAGCAGGCCCAATGACGAGGGCGTGCTGATTTGGGACATCAGCGACCCAGTCGATCCGAAGAAACTGGGGCAGTACAAAACCGGTGGGACCGGTACACACCGCAACTTCTACGCAGGCGGCAAGTACATGCACCTTGCTGCGGGCATGCCAGGCTACAAGGGCAACATCTACGTCATCGTTGACATCAGCGATCCGGCAAACCCGGTCGAGGCGGGCCGCTGGTGGGTCCCGGGCCAAAAAGAAGGCGAGGCAGCCGCCGCACCGCAATCGACAAGTCTGCACGGCCCCCCCGAGGTGGTCGGCAACACAGTATTTTTACCGTACGGCGGCGCGGGGATGGTCATCCTCGACATCAACGACGTGTCAAAACCCAAGGAGATTGGACGGCTTTCGTATAGCCCGCCTTTTCTGTCGTCCATTGGCGTACACACGGTCGTGCCGGCGCCGGAAAAAAAGATCGCTTACGTGAACTCCGAAGCCATCTTCGAAGATTGCAAGGAAGCGCTCAATCACGCATCCATCGTCGACATTTCAGACTTGGCCAAGCCGCGGCTGATCTCCTTGCTACCGCTCCCGGTTCCGCCGGCCACCTGGAAGATCAAAAGCTTTTGCGAGCACGGCGGCCGCTTCGGACCACATAACCAGAATCAGCTTCAGCACAACCCGTTCGTTCGGAAAACCAGAAACTTGCTCCACCTGACCTATTTCAATGCAGGCCTGCGCATCTATGACGTCAGCGTACCCACCGTGCCGCGCGAAGTCGGCTACTTCGTGCCGCCCGACCCGAAAAAGCGGTACGGCACCTTTCCAAAGAACCGCCTCGCGGTCCAGACGGAAGACGTCCTCGTCGATACGCGCGGGTACATTTACATTACCCACAAGAATCAAGGTCTTTGGGTTCTGAAGTATGCCGGCAAGTAACGCCATTCACCGATTAAGCATGGGGCATAACCAGAAATCCCGGCACCGCCTGGCTGCGCAACGTTCGGTGTGGGCCAGATCGGTGTTGGGCGCGCTCCATCGCGGTCGAGCAGCCCACAATCTCCATCTGGCAATTAACCGCAAGACCGCCAAGGCGCTCGGCATCACGATTCCGAGGTCACTGCTGCAAGCCGACCGGGTGATCGAATGAAGTGCTTTGATTTTGCGAACGGTGCGGTGGTCGGCGAATGACCGCTTCTATCGAAGAGGTCATCTGCGCCTAGCCCGTTTACGACGGTTCGCGTGCAATGACTTTCTTAGCCCCTTAGTTGCAGACCGCCGGAGCGAAAGCGCAGGCGTGTCAACGTAAGTAGTCCGGCATCGCCAACTCAGCGGTGTGAAATGGCTCCAGCGTATCCAGCGCTTCCGGGCCCTGCGTCTTCACGTCCCATTTGAACATCCGCAGAACGACCTTATCGGAAGTGAAGTCTGCAAGGGTGAACCCATGCTGTTCGATGGGTTTGACCTGTTCATCCATCTGCAGGTGCAAGGAGGGCTGCGCCCCGATCCTGCGAACCCCGGAGGGCCAGCCGCCTGGCCGTGTGCCCACGGGACCCGTGAGCACAGCGACCACAGGGTTCGCTGACAGGTCAATGGTGCCAGTGCTTAGAATCCGACCGATCGCGATCGCATGCAGGTCGCCACTCATTGCAAGCGGAATGCGCCCGCGCATCCCCGACATCGCCGCTATCAGGCGGTCATGCTGCTTTAGCCAGCCGGACTGCCAATAGGGCTTGGGGCTCTCGATTGTGAGCTTGCCATCGGCGCCGAGAAGGTCCGGGTACCACTCGCCCCATTTGCCTGCGGTCCAGCCCGGTGGATTGGAGGGGGCGTTAACGACGTGCAGGACCTCGGTCGCGGCCATGCGCGCCTTGAGCCACGCTTCCGCCGTGTCTTCCAGGAAGACCGCGCTCGGCCCCGCCATCGTCATTGTGCGTCGCACAGTGTAGAGCAGTACTTCCAGCAGCCGGCCGTAGCGCAGCGTGCCGAAGCTCTCCGAGACGGGAAGCGCGCGGCCGCCCGCCGATGCGCCGGCGAGTCCCGCAGGGCGCGTAGCATCGGGCAGGAACTCCGGGTAGTAGAGTGCCTGGGTCGCGCGCGCCGCCTGCGTCATGAAGTGATCCGGCGGGAAGGTAACTATCTCGTCGTATGCCTCGTCATTGTCGAAGTAGTCGTGGTCGTCCTGGATGAAGAAAACCGGAGTCGAGCGGAAATCGGTGCCGTAGACAGGCGCGATCTGCGGTCCCGCCGCGCGCTTAAGGACGAATTCGTTATCGCTTCCGAAAATCACGGCCGAGCGCTCGAAGTTGCCAGCAAGCGCGACGGCGCGCCGACCGTAGCTCTTCACAGTAAGCGGCGAACGCAGGTCCCAATAAACGTGATCGCCGTTGGCGACCACTGCGTCGGGCCGAAACGAGAGCGCGCGGCGCAACAGCCGGTTGCGAATCGCCACCGGCAAAAACGTCAGCTGTTCGTGGCCGCCCGCGCAGGTGTAGAAGAGCACGCGCACATGTTCGGGGCGCGCGTCGTGCGCTGGGAAGGTCGCCAGTTCCCAAGGCTCGCACAGAGGCTTGCCGCCCGACTTGCCTCCAGTGACGAGCATGAGTCGATAGCGCCGGCCGGGCTCGAGATCTTTGACGTGAAACTGCCAGCACTCGCCCCGCGTGTCGCTCATGCTTCCAGACACCGCGTGCGGTCCCACGCGCAGCAAGGGTGGTGCCGTCAGCGTCGCGTCGAAGGATGCCTTGACGAGCATCTCTTGGTCGCTCACTGTGGGAAGCAGATGAAGCAACCGGCCACGGTCCCAAGCGGTGCCAGTGTTCGCCGCGGCTGCGGCTTGCGGCGACTGCGCAAATGTCTCCTGGGGCAATGCCGCCAGCACTGTTGCGGCAGAAGAGGTGCGCAGGAAATCGCGGCGGTTCATGACAGGGCCTCCGGCGACGTTGGTCGGAAGGACACTCTACCAATTCGCCGGGATCGTCGATTACCGGACGTGAGTTGCCGACTGATGTCGGCCAGTGTCCGCATTTGGCGGCGAGTTCAACCGGTCAATGCAACACTGCTCGTAGCCGATCGGCGGGAGTTTCAAAGCCCAAGGTCTTCCTCGGGCGTTGGTTTAGACGCAAGGCCGTCCTGTTCAGATGCGCCTGAGAGTAGCCGGACAGATCCGTTCCTCGCGGGAAGTAATTGGCGCAGCAAGCCGTTGGTGTTCTCCGCGGCGAGCAGGGTGCTCGCCGGCTGGGACTCACTGCAAGGGCTGGATTTTGTTCTCGCGTACTACCTCGCTCCAGCGCGCAACCTCGGCGCGCATCAACGCCTGCGCGGCCTGCGGCGAGCGCTCGTTCTCGGGATAGGGAGACACGCCGATATCGGCCCAACTCTTGACGAGCGCCGGATCCTCCAGCACGCCCCCCAGTACCGCATTGAGCTTGCCGATCGTCGAGTTCGACGTGGCCGCCGGCGCGAACAGCGCGTGCCAGTAGAAGATCTCGAGCTTGGGCCCGAGCTCGGCCACCAGGCTCGCCGCGCCCGGGAACTGCCGGTAGGTCTCCTTCGCCGTGATGCCGTAGGCCTTGACCTGTCCCGCTGCCACGAGCGGCGCCAGCTGTTGCGGAGTGCCGAAGAGGAGATCGACGTGACTGCCCAGGATGTCCTGCACCATGGGCGCGCCGCCGCGATAGGGCACCTGAAGGACGGTGAGCCTCGCTTCCTGCGCGAGAAGCGAAGTCGCGAGATGCCCGGTGCTGCCGGAGCCAGGATGCGCCATCGAGGCGGACGTGCCCTTCAGGTAGGCAATGAGCTCGCCCAGCGTATTGGGCGCGAGCGACTTGCGCCCGATGAGGACCAGCGGATTGCGGTTGATGAACGCTACGGGTGTCAGCTGCTTCTCGGTGTCGTAGGGAAGCTTCGGATAGAGCGCGACGTTGGCGGAGATCTGCAGGTTGTGCAGGAGCAGCGTATAGCCGTCCGGCGCGGCGCGCGCGACGCGGCCCGTTCCGATCGTGGTGCCGCCGCCGCTCACGTTCTCGACAATGAAGCTTTGTCCGAGCTTCTCCGAGAACTTCGGCGCGATCTGGCGCGCGAGCTGGTCGGTCGGCCCGCCGGCGGGATAGGGCACGATGATCGTGACGGTACGGGTCGGATAGTCCTGCGCAAGCGCGGCGCAGCAGGCAAGAAAGCTGAACAACGCGAGGAGAGCTCTCATGGGATTACCGGCAAGAGAACGAAAGGCATTTTTCCGGGGGCGAAATGCAGAGTGTTGCGGCCGCCGAAGATCTCCGGCGGCCGATCGCGCGGATCCGAATGGGTGAACGGACCGACGCCCTTCATCGGGTACGGTGCGTTCGGGATGCCGGCGTCGGTGCCGTCGTATTCGTAATCCTTGCCGCGCACGCTCAGAGCGAGCCGATAACCGGGCGGCACCACGATGCAGGTTGGCCAGATCTCGATGTCGAGCTCCACCGCTTCTCCGGGCTTTAGTTGCTGCAGCTCATCGTGCGAATGGTAAGGGCGATACGCAAGACTGCGCTTCGCGTCGAGCTTCCGATGCGAGGCGCGCAGCCAGCCGAGCCCGATCGGCGTGCGCGGATCGTTGGAGCCGACGAAGCTGACCTCCTTGCCTGCGGGATCGAGCACGCGTAGCGCGAGAAACACGTCTGCGTCGGTCGTGTCCGAGGAAAGCCAGAGCTTCGCCGCCACCGGGCCGGTGATTTCCAGGTCTTCACGCATCGGCGGCGTGAGAAAGCTGACGCCATCGCCTGCGGCGTCGTAGGTCAAGGTCCTTGACTTCTTCGGTTCTCCACGGGAGAGAGCCTTTGCCTCGGGGTCGAGATAGAACCGCGTCCACTTCGTGCGCGCGAGCGGCCACTCGTTCTCCGCGCGCAAGGTAAAGCGCTCGCCAGGGCGGCGGATGTTGAGCGACACGCGCGGCTGACTGTCCCAGCCGTTGGGTCTATTTTTCAAATGGAAATCAAAAAATCGTTTTTGCAGCTGCACGCCGTAATTGCTGTAGAAATGGGTAAAGTGTGTATCGCCGTGCACCTCGAGCCACTTTTGCTTCGAGCCCGCGCGCAGGAAACCTTCGAAATTGCCCCGCGGATGCAGGCCCTGTCCGCCCCAGTTCGCGGCGGAGAGCAGCGGCACGTCGATTTTCTCCAGCTCGACCATGCGCGCGCGGTAATAGTCGTCGACGAGCGGGCGGCGCAGCGCCTCGCCGGCCGGGTCGGCGCGGTTCCTCGCCAGCGCCTCCGGCGGCAGCGTCTGCGGCCCGGCTGCCGGTTTGCCGGTGACCTGGCTGCGCGGGCCCTTGTCACCGACGCCGTGCTGCACGCGCAGCACCTGGCGCTGGTACCAGCTTTCGATGAACTCGCTAAGGATGCCGCCATGGCGCGCAAGCTCGCGGTAGTAGTCGGAAAACCCTTCCCAGATGCACAGTGCGGCAAGATGCGGCGGCCGCAGCGCACCCACCTGCCATTGGTTAGTTGCGAAGTAGGAGATACCGTCGAGCCCGACCTTGCCGGTGCTCCAGGGCTGCGTCCCTGCCCATTCGATGCAGAGGTAGAGGTCGCGCGCCTCGCGCGCGGACCAGATGTCGATAGTGCCGGGCGAGCGGCCAGCGCCGCGCGAGTCTACGCGCACGCAGACGTAGCCGTCCGGCACCCATTTCTCCGGATCGACCAGCTCCCAGCATTGGTACTTGTTGCTCGATCCTTCGAGCACTTCGGGCGCCGCCTTCGTCAGCCGCGCCCAGTTGGCCTTGTAGCCCTCCTGGAAGGCGAGCCCTTTTGCATAGGGACCATAGCTGAGGATGACCGGATAGCGGCCCTCGGCAGGCGGACGGAAGACATCCGCGCGCAGAACGACGCCGTCGTCCATCGCGATCGGCGCGTCCCAATCGATTCGCATGCCGTCGCGAATTTCGCTGTTGGCGCTTATCGTGCCTCCGGATGTTGAACGTAATATAGACCCGCGCTCGCCGCCGATTTGCCCGGCGCTCTCAGATTTCCAGCGCGAATTCGGGAATGTCCGATAGTGTTGCGCCGACTTCGCGCAGGATGCGCTCGGGCCTCTGGTCGAGTGCTTCCGGTGTCCAGCCGGCGTCGGGCCTGGCGCGGGCCTCGATGTAGGAACCGATGCGCCGTCCGCGGGCGACGCAACGCCGTCCAAACTCGCCGCGCAAGCGATCGTAGCGCTCGAGCGCGCCGTCGAGATCACCGTTCGCGTGCGCTATTGATTTCGCAAGGCAAAGCGCGTCGAGCCCTGCCTTCGTCACGCCCATGCCGACATGCGGGCGCGCCACGAACGCGGCATCGCCCAGCAGGGCGACGCGCTCGAGCGCGATGCGCGGCGACTCCACATCGAAGATGGCCTGGAAGAATGGCTGCGACAGCTCGACAATCTCGGCAATTTGCGGCGCGAGCGTTGAGCGCGCCAGATCCTTGATCTTCCGTGTCACGTCTGGCCGGACGGACGGTGGAGGCATCGCGGTCCCGTAATAGCGTCCGTTGATGTCGGTGCAAAGGTCGCGCAGCTCGCGCTGCGTGGCAGTTGGCCGGTACCAGACGTAGTTCCAGTCGCGGTGGCCGGGGGAAATGTTGTTATCCCGGCCGGGCACCGGGTAGCAAAGCATCATTTCCCCCGGCGGCAGAGCGAAGTAATAGTGGACCCCGAGGCAATCCCTGACGCGGGCCGGGATTGCGCTTTCCTCGACGACGCCACGCCAGCCGACGTAGCCGGCGTACACGGGCTCGGCCCCGGGAGACAACCGTGCGCGAACCGTCGAGTGCAGCCCGTCGGCTCCGATCAACAGGTCGGCGCGAGCCTGCGAGCCGTCGTCGAAGTGCGCGACGATTTTTCCACGGTCCCTTGTGAGGTCAGTGAAGTTTCTGCCGGAATGATAGTGCGGCGCGGCAAGCCGATCCTTCAAAGGGCGATAGATGCGCGCCCAGGCGCTCATCGTGTGACCCCAGGCGAGTCTGTATATCGCGTTGCCGGCGTGATCTAGGCAAATGCGCTCGGCAACCCTGACCCCGAACCTGTCGTCGATCTCAATCCCGAGCCTGCCGAGGACGGCGAGCAATTCGTCGTGCGTGCCGATGCCGGCGCCGCGCGAGGCGAGATCGTCGCCAACGCGTTCGAACACATCTACCTCCCATCCGAGGTCCTGCAACAGATTGGCGGCAAACAGCCCGCCGAGCGACCCGCCGATCACAATTGCGCGTGTTTTCATTTGCGGGGATTATTGCCTGATTCCGCGACGGTGAAACCACCGCTAGAGGCCCCATGAAACGGAGATTTGCTGCTTTGCTGCTCGCGGCGGCGGCTCCATGTTCGGCAGTGCTCCCGGCTTCGGTGACGCAGGCGCAAGCGTTTCCGATCAAACCTATAAGAATCATTGTTCCCTTGGCACCTGGCGGCGCGATGGACAATCTGGCGCCGCTTTAGGGCTAAAAGCTGGCCGAGAAATGGGGACAGCCGGTTCTCATCGATAACCATCCCGGAGCCAATCGCGTAATCGGCGCACAGCTCGTAGCCAAGTCGCCGCCAGACGGCTACACCCTTTCGCAGTCCGTCGACTTCGCGCTTACGATGAACCAGGCGCTGTACACGGCGCTTCCATACGATCCGATCAAAAGTTTTACGCCGATCAGCTTGTTGACCACACAGGCGCTGCAGTTCTCCGCCAATTTGAAATTTCCGGCCAAGTCGCTCAAGGATGTAGTCGAGTAGCTGGAACTGTTCAAGTCCACGGCAGCGATTGAAATGACGAACGTACCTTACAAGGGCGCTTCTGCGGTTATTCCGGCGCTCCTGGCCGGCGATATAGATATCGACGTCAGTGATATCCCGACCCATGCACCTCATATCAGGGCAGGAAGATTGCGAGGCCGCGCGATGCCTCAGAGCGGCAACTGACCCGCGCCATCAGAGGTTCGCAATGACCGCTTCGACCGATTCTGCTGAAAAACTCCTTTTTCACCGACCGAGAAACAATTTCAGCCGTTACCGGATGCGACCCGCGCTTCAAGCTGGGAGGGATACATGGAAGACGAGGCAGCGGCTGGAGGTTCGCTGGCCATCTCACCGGCCTTCCTCAAACGTTCTTCGTTTCTTAAATTTGTCGGCACCTGATGATGGTCGTGGGCTTTCCGGCCACCAAGATTGTTGTGGGTACGCAAACAGTACGATGCCGGTGCGTGCGAGCAATGTGATGGAAGACTTGCAGCGTGTGAGTTGGATTCAATCCGCGCGTTTCCCCCTGTGAGCCACCCGGCACGCGATCATGCGTTTTGCTCGGCGATATTGCCTGCTTACGTTTAAAAAATTCCTCAGCGCCTTCGTTCGGCTTGAGGTGGCCCGTCTGACGCAGTTTTTCCCCGATATGGTGCTCGATCTGTTGGCTGTAGCGCTCGATGCGCTCGTCATTCTTCGTCCGGCGTCGTTCAAGATAACCGGGAACCTTTTCGTGCAGTTGCATCTTTCCGTTCAGCCCCGCATAACCGGCTCGACCCTCCGGAATCTCCAGTATCTGTCCATCCCTCTGGATGAAGGTTGCCCCACGGTAGACCCGATCGTGGGTTCCTGCGATCTCCTCAGCGCTCGCGCTATTCGGAGCGATATAGACCGTTTCATGGTCGGTTCCGCGGATGCCAATCGTGACCGTCGGCGTGGTGATCCTATACCCTCGGGAGTTCAGCTTTCCAATCCATCCCGTCACCGAACGAACGGCACCCCTTAAAAGCGATACGGTGGATCGATCGTCGCTTTCTCCTCGAGCTTGGTAGCTGGCGATTTGGAGCACAGTGTTCGGGCGCACCCCCAGGAATCCCCCATCTTCCATCTTCAGATGAACTTCGCCCGTTGAACCGGTTTCAATCGCATCGCCGGCACGAACGATGCTGCCTTCGCGAGCCGGGTTCTTGCGCCCACCTGGTGAGGTTATTGTTGCCACACCCACTGCGAAGTCAACAAGACCTGCATGCGCCGGCTCGAGTGATTGACCTAGCGCGTAGTAAGGGCCAAGTGCAAAAAACAAGACGCCGAGTAACCGAATCAGCCGCGCCAGCGAATTGTTAGCCATGTGCCTCCCAGCTAAACAAGTCCACGATTCATAAGATAACGAAACATCGCAGGCACGTGTGCAGAACTTGGTGGCGGCAACAATACGGCTACTGCCCGCCAAATTCGTCACGCATTAGAACGAAATCAGCACCGACACGCCCATGCCGTAATTTGCGCTGCCGTTCGACAGGCCTTTTAGGACATATGCGCGAAGCATCGTTGTCTTGTTTATATCGAAACGATAGTAGGCTGTCGCCTCCGCCGGGCCGGTTGACCGAACTGAAATCTTTTGTTCCAAGAACAGCGTTGCGCCAACCGCGCTTGCGCTGCCCAGGGCATTGTCAGCGGCAAACAGCGTCCAGTAGCCGCCTTTTAGCGCAATCCCGTGTGGGGAACCATAGTGGGTGTAACCCAATGTGCCCGACAAACTCAGGCTTCCCCGCATTTTCTTTGAGATTCCACCCAGAAGGGAGTAGTCGTCTTTCTCGGTGCCTAACCCTTTGTCTGCGCTGGCCGTCCCAAACTTGTATTGCCCGCCGAGCGAATACACCGGGTCGGTTTCATTTGCTCCGGGAAAAAACCTGGTCGCCCCCGCGACGATGTCCCCTTGCCCCCTAACGGATTCTGAGATTGGCACTGCGGAGACTGCCGTGGCAGGCAACGGCTGGTTCCCCGTCACCACCACGTTTGTTCCAGCCGCAGTGCGGACCAAGATGCTACCGCCAGGTCCGCTTTTCCACATATAGGGGAGCGTCAGCGTAAGCGTGTAATTAGGCTGGTCATAAAGGACCGTAAGACTCAATACGCGCGTTATTGTCCTATCCGGAGTTCCATACTTGCCCGAATCATAGTCAAGGCTCGGAAGAATCCCAAAACCACCGCTTGTTTCCCTGGCAGGACTCTCCAACGCCGATTGCCCTGCGGCGGTGCCAACGTCCAATGCCGCAACTAGCGTGGCGAGAGCCAAGGGAAGCATTAATTTCATGTCGGTTCTCCCGCAGTTAGTTTTTCTCGTGCTGGCCCTAAAGATGAAGGGGCTGTGACCCGACCCCCCGCAAGCAGCGCCGGCGTGATGTTAGCCGAGCAGCATCCTCAGCCGCCAAGAGTGACCAGATTTGGCGCCGCTTCAATTGCGCGGCGGCAGCCAGCGAAGCTGCTGGTAGCGCCTGAACAGGCGGCGGAACATTTCTTCGGTATCCACGCATTCATGGAAGCCGGCCTGGCGAATCTTGACCGTGCTCGCCAGGGTCGGC
>Ga0209577_10001840_pt1 | contig 20844 bp, 23 predicted proteins | sample GraSoiAngelo_109_FD_185874 | JGI IMG/M metagenome (GOLD analysis project Ga0209577, IMG submission 185874) | Grasslands soil microbial communities from the Angelo Coastal Reserve, California, USA - 14_0903_12_20cm (SPAdes) (version 2) | ecosystem: Environmental > Terrestrial > Soil > Grasslands...
ATAAGAGCCAATTGGAAGCTTCAACCACAGCCATCCGGGGTGATATCGAGCAAGTGCACTTACGTATGGACAGTATCGAGCATACCGTGTCGTCGAGAATTGAATAGGTCGAAGGAGAATCAAGTCGGCTGAGGAGTGCAGTTTATCTCTTGGGCAAAGATCGCCCGGAAGTGTTGCGCTTGTTGGGGCAAAGCAGCAGCTAATATCCAACTGACAATTGAGAAATACTCATAACGCGCTGATCCTTCCATTGAACAGCATAATCAGAATCGCGCTCCCAACCATCAGACGATAACCGATGAACACCGCCGTAGTATGCGTGCGCAGATAACGCAGCAGGAACCAGATCGATGCGTAGCCCACGAGGCCGGAAATCAGAGTGCCGAAGGCCAGCGCCGACAGACTGCCTGACGGAAGTTTGTGCAACGCCTCTTTGAGTTCCAACAAACCGCTGGCGGCGATCGCCGGCATCGACAGCAGAAACGAAAACCGCGCCGCCGTTTCGCGCATTTCGCCGACAAACAATCCCGCCATGATCGTGGAACCGGAGCGGCTTGAGCCGGGAATCAGGGCCAGGCATTGCGCGAAACCAACGGCCAGCGCATCCTTGATGCCTAAGTCCTGCATCCGCCGACGCTTTTTGCCGACGATTTCAGCAACCGTAAGGAGCAAGGCGATCACAACCATCATGGTCGCAATCACCCAAAGGTTCTTTGTGAATGTCCCTTCGATCTGTTTCTTAAAAAGCAGCCCTACCACTCCGACGGGAATCGAGCCAATGATGACCAGCCAGCCCAGCAACGCTTCGTGGGACAGAGCCGCGTGATCATTCGCGCGATTGAACTGATCGCGCCGGCCACTCTTCAACAGCACGAAATGATCGTGCACAAAAGCCCGAGTGATGTTCCAAATATCGGGCGCAAAATACGCAATCACCGCGAGCAGCGTGCCCAGTTGAATGACTGCGATCGACGCCGTCGTCTGTTCGGGAGTCAGCCCGAGATTCATCACGCGCCCGGCCAAAACCAAATGCGCCGTCGAGCTGATAGGAATGAATTCAGTTAAGCCTTGAACGATACCGAGCAGGATAGCCTGAAGCAGAGTCATTCGATTTTAGATTTTGGATTTGCGATTTTGGATTTGAAATCTTAGATCGTGCTTTGTGCTTTGTGCTTTGTACTTTGCTCGTCTATCTATGACTTGCTCAACGTCGGACAAAATACAAAGTACGAGACGCAAAGTACTGCTTTTTATTCCCGAAACGAATTCCTTCCAGCAATCCAATCATACATGAAATTCGGCATGATCATACCTGCACGTACGACCGTGGCTAGCTGCCAGGGAAAAGCATAAGATTTCTTTCGAGCTTCGGTCGCCTTTAGAATCTTATTGACTGCTTCGCCCAACTCCAAAAGCCATGGCAGTTTCGCTTGTCTGCCCGCAGTCAGTGGCGTCTTGATGAACCCGGGATGAATGATCGTTACGTCGACTCCTGAGCCATGAAGATCTAATCGCAAGCTTTCAAAGAAAGCCGACACGGCAGCTTTGCTTGCGCAGTAAGCGGCGGATTTCGGCAAGCCACGATAAGCCGCCAAACTGGAAATTGCTACCAACTGTCCGCGACCGCGCTCGACCATTCCGGGAATTACCGCGGTGACAGAATTAACCACGCCGATGATGTTGACATCAATCACACCCGCAACTTGTTTCGCGTCGAGATCCTTCGCGTGCGTCGTGGCCCCAACTCCGGCATTCGCGAATAGAACGTCGATTGGACCAAACTCAGCACTCAACTTATCAGCTGCTTTGCGTACTGCTATCGCGTCGGTAACATCAGCAGGCAAGGCCAACGCACGTCCGCCGCCAGCTTCGATCTCATTGACGATTTCATTCAACAGATCGCCGCGCCGGGCCACCAAGCCGACCGCCGCGCCGTGTTGCGCCAGCTCCATAGCCAGCCCGCGTCCAATGCCTGAAGACGCGCCGGTAACCAAAACAGCTTTGTCTTGCCAATAAGTCCGTTTCAAGTTTCAAGTTTCAAGTTTCAAGTTAAGCATCCGCCTTCTTGAACTTTGTTCCTTTGATTCCCGATTGTCGCAGGTACGTCATGAGTCCGCTGATCATTCGGCTAATCGCAGACGCACTGGCCAAAAGCTTCTCAAAAACATCTCGGGTCAAATATTCCTGGTCCAATGCGACGTAAAGCTGCGATCTAACTTCACCAGCAGATCCTTTAGCGGTCGAAAGGAAATGCCCAAACTCACCAGTACCGCTTCGTTCAAATCCTTCCGCTACATTCGACATGATCGAAACAGACGCTCTGCGAATCTGGTCTCTCAGGCCGTAGTCTCTGCCGAAGGCGCCGTGAGTTGTGACTTTGTAAATTTCTTTTGTCAGTTCTCTGGCCTTTTGCCAGGCACTTATTTCCTCAAACGTTTTGAAAGTAGCCATGGGTATACACCTCGTGATGGAAAAGATGATAAAGCCTATGGCGAATGTCTTGAAGATTTGAAACCTGAAACTTGGAACTTGAAACTAGATTTGTTGGATAACGGGAACAATCACCGGCCGCGCTCCGGTTTCTTTCTGAATGAATCGCTTCAATTCCAAACGAATGTGTTCCTTCAACAAAGACTCATCTGCCAAAGTCTTTCTCGACGCGCCGGCCAGCGCCGCAGCCACAACCTGCTGCGCGCCTCTTGTCGACCCGTTCGTTGGTTCGAAACCGCGGACACCTTGCGCCACGATTTGCGGTGGCGCTCGCAGTTCGCCGGTTTCGCCGTTGATGACCACGACTAAAGTGATCATGCCTTCGTAGGCCATCTTCTTGCGCTCGCGCACCGTCTCGTACTCAATCTCTTCAAAGCCCGAGTCATCTATGAAGGTGCGTTTGATTTCGCGCTTGTCGACGATCGCAGCCCGCTCTCCATCCAATTCGAGTACGTCGCCGTTCTCGATCAAAATAATATTCTCTTCAGCGTAGCCGAGATGGTTCTTGACGAATTCTTTGTGACGAAACAGCATGCGATATTCACCGTGAATAGGCACGACGAACTTTGGCCGCACGGCTTCAGTCATGATGCGAATGTCGTCCTGCGAAGCATGGCCGCTGACGTGGATCAAGCGACGTTTCTCTTCGATGATGTTCGCGCCGCGCTTGTAGATGAAACCGATCAGCCTCGAGATCGCACGTTCGTTACCGGGAATGATGCGCGCGGAAAGCACGACCGTGTCGCCTTCTTCGATCGTTAGCCCACGGTAGACCTGTGTAGCCATTTGATAGAGAGCGGCGCGCGGCTCGGCTTGTGAACCAGTCACCAGGAAAACGATTTCGTGATCGCTGTAATGCTTCGCCTCGTTGATTCCCACCAGCATCCCGTCATGAATGTCGAGATACCCCAGACGGTCCGCAATCTCGACATTCTTCTGCATCGAGCGGCCGAGCACACAGACTTTGCGATTGAACTGCTGGGCGACGTCGAGAACAATCTGCAGACGATGAATCGACGAAGCAAATGCCGCGACGATAATCCGTCCGCGCGCTTCGGCAAAAATCTCTTCAAAGGCGGGAATAACCGCGCGTTCTGAAGGCGTGCGGCCGGGGACCGTTGCGTTCGTTGAATCAGAAAGTAATGCCAGCACGCCTTCCTGTCCGTAACGACGGAGAGTTCTTAAATCAATTGCCTCGCCGATGACCGGCGTCTCGTCAACCTTATAATCGCCGGTGTGAATGATCGTGCCGACGGGCGTCTTGATCGCCAGGTGAAAACAGTCAACCAGCGAATGCGACGCGCGAATGAATTCAATAATGAATGAACCGATAGTCACCACGTCGCGCGGCTCAACGCGATGCAGCAGCACGTCCCCCAGGATTCCATGCTCATCAAGCTTGCTCTCCGCCAAACCAAGCGTGAAGTGCGACGCATAAACCGGGACATTGAATTTCTTCAGAATGTAAGGCAGCGCGCCCAGATGATCTTCATGACCGTGCGTGAGGACGATCGCGGTTATCTCTTCGCGGTACTGTTCCAGGATTTCGAAATCAGGAATCGAAATATCGACTCCGTAGACGCTCTCTTCGGGAAAGCCCATGCCCGCATCGACGACAATCATCTCGTCGCCAAAGCGCAGCAGCGTGCAATTCATCCCAAACTCGCCAATGCCGCCGAGGGGAATGATTTCTAGGACGTTAGACACTTATGATTGTTACTCAACTCTCCAGACGGGCTTCTGAGTATAGCATGCAAATAGTGGCACGGGCGTCCCGCCCGTGAACTTCCGCTACCCACACCGTGCAAAGAACAACTACTTGCGAAAATCTCAAGACTAGCGATACTGCACAGCATGAAGACCGAAGATCACGCGCAAGACGCGCGTGCCGCGATTAAGAAACGCTGCGGCGCCTACCTGCCACACTGGACCCGAGACCGCGCGCCCGAATATTGGCGCGGTAAACCAGATTGGGCAACGGATTTCATCACGGATACCCATTCATTCCCATGGATGCCCGTTGATATCTCAAATAGTAGCTTTCCGTTCTGAGAGATGATGGAAATGGTTCCCACGGACTCCGACTTAGTGATAATCTGAAGGACGATTATGAATATCAAAGTCATCGTTGAGCCGGGCGAAGATGGGTATTTCGTCGCGCATGTCCCTTCGCTTAAAAGCTGTTGGTCTCAGGGCAAGACCAAAGAAGAAGCGCTTCAGAACATCCGCGAAGCAATCGATCTCTACCTCGAACCCGAACCAAATGAACTCGCCGGAGATCAGGAACTCGTTGAGTTGGTCGTGTGAAACTCCCGCTGCTTTCAGGTAAACAAGTCTCAATGACCCTGACGCGACTGGGCTTTGTCGAAGTGCATCGTAAGGGTAGCCATGTGAAGATGAAGCACGCCGATGGACGGATAATAGTCTTTCCATTTCATGATGAGGTTGATCGCTACACGCTGAAGGGCGCGCTTCGCGACGCCGATGTCGATATTAAGAAATTTCTAGAGGCGGTTCGGTGAGGACTACGAAGGCGGAAAGCGGCTTGATGATCAAACAACTGCTATTGATTGCTTCGCTGCTGGCGTTTTCTTCACTCTCAACTCGTGCCCAATCACCCGAATTCAGCGAGCCCTGGAAGAATCCGAAGATCGCGCTGGCGATTGATCCGTACGAAGGAAACGAAATCGATTGGGATAAACTCGTAACCGACAGTCGAATCGTCGCAATTATTCACCGCGCGACGATTGGGGATCGAGCAGATCGGAAGTACGCGGAGCGCCGGGATGAGGCGAAGAAGCGCGGGTACAAATGGGGAGCTTATCATTTTGGTAAGCCTGGAGATCCAATCAAACAAGCTGATTTCTTTTTGGATACGGTAAAGCCCACGCCTGATGATTTGATCGCGCTCGACCTCGAAAGCACTGATGGGTCGAAGCACATGAGCTTTGACGATGCGCGCGCTTTCATAAAACGTATAAAGGAACAGACTGGACGCTATCCGCTCATATACGGCAACAACGAAGTCACCAGAGCAATCTCAGAACAATACGGCGCGGATGACGTGTTTGCGAAGACGCGTTTATGGTATGCGCGTTTCAAGAGAAACGTGACAGATTTTCCACCAGGGACATGGAAGACTTATGCGCTCTGGCAGTTTTCCAGCGAACAGAATTGCAATCCGGCAAATCGGCCCGCGTGTCTCTACACAGTTCCCGGCACGGAATACGACATGGATGTCGACGTCTATAACGGAACGATTGAAGAATTGAAAAGCAAATGGCCGTTTGATTCGAGTCTTCATTTCGAGTTAACAATTTCGTTTGCCCTCCCCTAGACTTTTGGCCCTCGAAAACTAATTTCATAGACTAAAGCCGGGATAGCTCAAAGTGCGATCATAATCAATAAGAAAGAGCCATTCGATTAAGCCTGGCTACCACGCCCACGCATAGGCTTCGGTCCTCGGATCCGTCCCGGCATTCAAGACGCCGGTTTTTAGATCGACTACGATCGCCGCCAACGATCCGTCGGACCATGGACCAGTGGCCCGCAGCTTGTGGCCACGCGACAGCAATTGTTTTCGCACCGATTCAGGCACGCGCGACTCGACTGAAAGATCGCCTGGATACATCGTGTGTGGAAACGGTGAAGCAGGGAAGGCGCGCGTCAGCCACTTGGGCGCTTCGATCGCCTGCTGCACGTTCATGCCGAACTCGATCATGTTGAGGAGCGTCTGCATGGTCAGCAGGACTTGCTGATCGGCGCCGGGGGTGCCGAGCACCATGTGAGGTTGGCCGTCTTTCAGCACCAGCGTACTTTGCAGCGTGCTGCGCGGCCGTTTGCCGGGCGCCAGCGAATTCGCTTCGCCGGGTTGGAGAGTGTAATAGTCGCCACGGCAGTTGAAGATAAACCCCAGGTTTCCCATCACCACGCCGGTGCCAAAGGCGCTGTGCAAACTCGGTGTGAAAGTGATCATGTTGCGCGAACCATCAACGACCGCGATATAGCTCGTGTCGCCATCATGATCGCCATCACCGGCCGTCGTGACTTTCAGCGGACGATCGAGAGGCGTCGTGTTGCTGGTGAATTTCTCAGCCGTGCCGGGACGAAACGCCAGCGAGGCTGTGCTTTGATCGATCAGCTTGCGTCGTTCGGCGGCGTACTCTTTCGAAAGCAAGCCCGCATATGGAATCTTGATGAAATCCATGTCGCCGAGATACTTTTCGCGATCCGCGAAAGCCAGCTTGATCGCTTCAACGCTGGTGTGAATGTAGTCGGCGCTGTTGTGGCCCATCCTCTTCAGGTCATAGCCCTCGAGAATTCTCAGCGCGAATAGTTCCGCCGGCCCCTGACTCGCCGAAGGGTTCTTGTAGATTTGATAGCCGCGATAATCGATCGAGACGGGTTCTTCGACCTTCGCTGTGTAGTTCGCAAAGTCTTCATAGCGAAACAATCCGCCATTCTCTTCCGAAAACTTCGCCATCTCGCGCGCGATATCGCCTTTGTAAAAACGATCCCGCGCGGCTTTCAGCGCGGCGTGGCGTCCCTTGCCCGCATTTTGCTTCTCGGCTTCGACTAATCGCTTCAGCGTTCGCGCCAAATCCGGATTGCGAAAGATCTCGCCGGCTTGAGGCGCGTGATTGTTGGGCAGATAAACTTTCGTACTGGTCGGATACTTGCGAAGTTTTTGCGAGGTTGCGAGAGCGCGAGCGAGTGAATCGCCAACCGGAAATCCGTTTGCTCCCAAGTCGATCGCTTCCGAAAGCACCTGCGCAAGACTCATCGTGCCCCAGCGATCGAGCAGGATGTACCACGCATCGACACAACCCGGCACAGTGCCCGACAAAAGCGAATCATTTATGGGCAGCTTGCCGCCGTTATGCTCTTTGTACCATTCGATCGTCGCGAGGTGTGGCGCTGTGCCTTCGGCGTTGATCGAATACACCTTCTTTGTCTTCGCGTCGTAAACCAACAGCACCGCATCGCTGCCGACACCATTCATCGCGGCATCGACGATTCCCAGCACGGCTTGTCCCGCGACGATTGCGTCGAAAGCGTTGCCACCTTTTTCCAGAATGCGTTCGGCAGCGCGGGTCGCTTCGGCTTTCATCGACGCCACTGCAAAATGCTGTCCGCGTACGATTGGACGCATGGTCCTGTTCGCCGCTGTCTCTGACTCGCCTTCTTGTCCCATAGTCGCTCCTGCAAGCGAACACATTAACGCTCCAACGAGCGCGATTTGAATAAATGGTCGCATGGAAACCTCCTTAACCTTGTGCATCTTCTACTCCCAGACAATCGCGACTGACGCGCTCCAGAGTCCGAAAATCCTCTCCCTCTGGGAGGGTTGAGTGAGGGCTTTGTGAGCACAGCACGCTTTTTCTTTTATCTCTACGCTTCGCGCCCTCACCCTAGCCCTCTCCCAAAAGGGAGAGGGAAAATTTTTCCTATTCGAATTCACGCAAAGGTTCGGTTTGGTCTGCTCCGATCCGGCCAGCTTCGATCTTCGCGACCGAATAATTTTCGCCGCGAATTGGTTCGCCCGAGATCCGACGCAGCATAGCTATCTGGCCAACGTGAGTGAGGGCGTCGGCAATCGGTCCTTGAAACAGTCGCTCGCACGACGCGTGAAGCTGGTCGTCCGAAGCAAGGTACTCATCGAAAAGCTTCAGCGACGCGTGAAATCGCGCGACCTCTTCTGGCCACGTTCGTGCTGGTGAATTCTGCCAGGTCTCCGTGCCTTTCGCGATCGATAATGCCCAATCGAGCAGGTCCCCGACGTGCGCCAAAATCTGCGCGGGCGTGCGCGTCATTTCCGAAGCGCCGAACGACGCGAACGAATCCGACGCACCGCGTACAGCTTTCGCGCCGCGATAGGCGAGCGTGGCGATCGTGTGTCGAAGCATTTCGCGTTTTGGATCCGGATTCTGCATTTTCATACGTTCGATGAATCGATCCTATCTGCCAAGCACCACGTCTATGCCGGAGAGGACCAAGCCAAGTTGACTTCGGGACAATCTGCCCACGCGCTCTGAAAGCAGCATCTTATCCAACGCAACAACTTGTGAGACGTTGGCAACCGAATCCTTTGCCAAACCCGTCGAGCGCGCTGGCAACAAAACGTTGCCAGGAGCATTGGACCACTTCATGTTGCTTGTGAGAGGAACGCAAACAACAGTAGCTATTCGGCTCCGGTTCAGGGAATCTCCCTGGACTACTACGACCGGCCTCCGAAGGCCCGGCCCGGATCCCGTCGGCTTCGGCAAATCGGCCCACCAAATATCTGCCTGGCTAATCACCATTCGACTTTTTCGAGCACGCGACGAGCAGCAGCAGATGTAAATTCGTCTCTCCCCATGCCGACGTCGGCGCACACCTTGTCCATAGCCTCTGTAACATGATCGGGCGCGTGACGAGCTACGTACTCAGCAAGTGCGTTACTGAACAATTCACTGCGGGACTTTTTCATCCGATGTGCCAGACGTTCAGCCTTTCGAAATACGTCGTCAGGAATTGATACCGCTGTTTTCATACCGCTAGTATAACCAGCCGAAGAAACCTGTTCAATACGCATCCTCACCTCGCCACATCACCGGCAGCGTCTGCAAGATGATTTTCAAATCCAGCAGCAGCGACCAATTTTCGATGTAGTACAGATCCATGCGCACCATCTCGTCAAAAGCCAAACGGTTGCGCCCTGAAACTTGCCACAGCCCAGTGATGCCTGGTTTCATGTCGAGCCGCTTGCGATGCCACAGCTCGTAGCTTTCGACTTCGTACGGAATCGGCGGGCGTGGGCCGACGATGCTCATGTCGCCGCGCAAGACATTGAAAAGCTGCGGCAACTCGTCGAGGCTCGTCCTTCGCAAGACGCGCCCCAGCCGCGTTACTCGCTGGTCCGCGCGCAGCTTGTACGCCGGCCGCTGGCCGTCTCCCTGATTCGAATCGGGTTGGCCTTTAATGTACTTTCTTTGAAACTCGCGGTGCTCGCTGTCATCGACACCGGCGTGCATCGTGCGAAATTTGTAGAAGAGGAAAACCCGGCCATCCATGCCGACGCGCTCCTGCTTATAAAAAACCACACCACGCGAATCCAGCTTTATAAGCAAAGCAATCAGCAGCCACAGCGGCGCCAGGATCAGGAGCGCCAGCGTCGCGATGATCAGATCGGCTGCGCGTTTGACGATGCGAGCCGCGCTCGAAAGCGGCGAGCGAAACAGCGTGACCATGGGCAGCGAGCCGACTTGATCGATCTCGGTCTTGCTCGGCAAACAATTCAAAAGCGTCGGCGCAATGCGAAATTCCACGCCGCGCCGGCGGCCAGTTTGAATCATTACATCGAACAGCGCCTCACCCGGCACGCTCGGATCCGAGATGATCACCTCGTTCGCTCCGGATTCACGGATTGCCTCGGGCAAACTCTTCAAATTACCGATCACCGGCACGCCTTCGAAGTACGATGGCGCTCCCGAGTCGAATTGCCCGTTCTCGACCAGGCCGATCACCCGATAGCCAAGTTCAGGGCGCGCTCGCATCTCGCGGATGCACTGCAACGCTTCCGTGCCACGCCCGACAATCAGCGTGGGAATCAGATTGACGCCGCGACGCCGCATCACAATCTGTCCAGTCCGCAAGATCATGCGCACGGCGCCTATGCTCACCAGCGCCAGGAGGAAATCAAAGAGGAAGATGCCACGCGAATACGAGAAAGTGCGATAGGTAATTCCTCCGCGATACATAAACGCAGCCGCCACGATCAACAGGGAGCCAATCGCCGTGGCTTTAAAAACGCGCGCCATGTCATCGACTAATGAAAACTCGCCGCGCAAGCGATAGAGATCATAGTAACGAAGGAGGAGCAATCTGATTGGAATCACCAGCGGAAGTAGCGCAGCATAGGGCGCGAATTCTCTGACCCAGGTAAGATTTCCTTGCGCAGTGCGACGAAACATGGCTTCGTGATTACGCAGATAGAAAGCAGTGGCAAAAGAAAGAGTCGCCAGTGCAAGGTCGGTGAATGCCAACAGCGTCTTAACCAAAGGCACGACCCAGCGCGGCGCGCGCGCCGGCACGCGGACTGTGCGTGGCTCGGTAATGAACTCGGCGGCGCGTTCCGCATTCATCTTTGCGTTCCCCTCTGAGAAAACCTCGGCGTCCTCTGCGTTAAAGAGTACCCACGATCAAATCCACGATCTCGCGCCGAACGTGGCTGGCACGTCGCGGATTCAGACCCGTTTTCTTTGCTATCGACAATGATTCAATCTCATCGCGCGAACTAATACGAAACAGACGCCCTTCACGCGTCAACTGCTCATCGACCGCGGCCCACTTGCCGGCGTAGATGCTCGCGGCGGGAACCCCCAGAGCGGCGGCCTCGCGATTCATCGTACCACCGGCGCTGATAACCAAATCAGCCGCCCCGATCAAGCTAGCGCCATCCAGAGCTTCGTGCGGCATGATCACGTTTGAAAACTTGCGACTTTCATATTCGGCGCGCTGCGCGTCAGAGCGCGGCAGCAGAATGATCTTCACATTCGGGCGAGAACTCAAATGGGTCAGTAATTCGTCAAACAATTCATTCTCGAAACGGTGATATAAAGCCTCTCGCGCCGGCGGACGCGCTACGATCAGCACATCTTCGCTGGCGACACCGAGTTTGCTCAATACTTCAGCGAATCCTGGATCGCGAGTGAAGTCAGCGAGGTAAACGTCTTCCTTCATCCCGTCATATCGTCTGACTTTTCGCGTCGAGGCTCCGTACTTTCGCAGCTCTACCGCCGGAAATGCGCGCGGCACGATTACTCGCGATGCGAGACGAAACGCCAGATGATTCGCCGGCTGATGCTCGTAATCCATCAATGTCACGGTCTTGATTCCCAGCGTCGCGGCTGCGGAAATCTGCGCGTAGGAGTTATGACTGACTGCGAGATCGAATCCGCGATCGCGCGCCCACTTGCGCAAAGCCGCCGCTCGTCCGATCAAGTTTCCGGCTTTGGCCGTCAGTCTGCCACCACCGTGGCCGCCGATCACGTGTGTCATCATTCCTGCTTTGGTCGCGAGTTCGACGGTCTGCGCAAAGTCGCGAGCCGTGATCTCGACTTGATGAGTCCGCGCGACGAACTCCGGTATCAAGGCGCGAAAAAATGGCACGTGCGGCGAGTTAGCGAGATCGATCCAAATGCGCATCGTGTCAGAACCGCGAGCGGTAGCGACCGGATCATAATGATAACGGAGCAGAAAACCTATGCCGGTTTTAATCAGAAGCGCGTGGCAAGATCCGGTCGCTACCGCTCGCGGTTCTGACACTGGCTTCTAATAGTCGTGACAGCGCATACGCCATCCACGCTTGCGACCAGCGCATGTATGGAATTCGATTCATGTGAAAGCGCCAACGTTGATAGTAAAAGTAGCCGTGCGGGTCGCGCAGATTCTCGATCGCCCAATTGGCTATCTGTTCTGCCAGAATCATCGTGCTCGGAATACGGCCGCGCAAATCTACTAAGGTAACGATTGCAGCCGACGCGGAATGCGTTTCTGCCGGATAAAGTCGATCGGGAAAATACTTTGGCCATCCGTTCTCAAGGAAAAATCGCTCGCGCCAGAAATCGTACCCACGACGCAGGGGACCCTCCAACTGTTCACTTAACCCCGTCGCTAGCGTTGACGGTACTGAATCATTGATCCGCGACAGACTCGTTAGGATGAACGCCGTGTGAAAGTTGTCGCTCCAAGATTGATAGTCATCAGCACCGTAGGCCCACGATCCATCCTCGTGCTGGCGACGCACAACGTAAAGCGCCGCACGCATCGCCAATTCGCAAAGACTTTCTTCACCAGTCAGCCTGCCAACCGTCGCCAAAGTCTCAGCGGCCAGCAGGCTCGCATTGAATATGCGCGTTCGATCCAGTGGCGAATAACTAAAACACACCTCGTCGTGCGCCTCTTCAGTTCGATTCAGATCGTTGAGTATGAAGTCACAGATGGTGCGCGCAAACGGCAGATACTCGTCGCGTGAGAAGACTTCGGCTGCTTCACAAAGCGCGCGCGCCGCAAAGGCAGTCGGGACAATCATTGGAGTTCCACGGGACGCAAAAAATGATCGTGATTGCCAGTCAAAGTTATAACCCCAAGCCGCGCCACTGAACCCCTTCAGACGCATCCACATTAGATCGTCGAGCAGCTCTCGCGCTTCCATCTCGGCTTCTCTGGTTCCTTGGCGCCGGTAATCCGCCAAAGCGGCCAGTGCGAATAAAGCGATGCCTTTTGAATTTCTTTCCCGCGATACGCGAACGAGAGATCGAAAATTAATTGGTGAGCGTTTGTGAAATTGGGTCCAGCCAAGACGCGCAACGCGCGAGCGCTTGAGCGGCGTCGCTTGGAACCAACGGCTATTCAACGCGTCGTAAGGATCGTAACCGGCGAAACCTTGCGCGCGGCACCATTGAAGCAAGTCTCGATGCGCCATTATGAGATCGATTGGCATTTGCAGTGCGCCGACAGAGCTAAGCAGCGCGCTTTGGATTGGTTCTTTTGCTTTTCTTTCGTGTGATTTCGTGGATCGTCCTTTCATCAACGAAAAATGCGATCCACGAAATTACCCGAAAGCGCCGTCGCCGCTGCGCTCTGCCGGCGCACTCCACAGTCATTGTGCAGACGAAATCGAGGTCTCTATGGTTTCGGCGTCTCGACAAAGCTTTCCCGCCACAACTCGAAGGTCAGCAGCGTCCAGAGCAATTTGCGATGATTCGCAACGCCGCGCTCGTGCTCGTCCAGCAAGCGCGAGACGTATTCCGGGTTGAATAAACCGTTGCGGCGCAAGCGCTCAGGCGACAGCAGGTCATGAGCCAATGGACGCAACTCGCTCTTCAACCATTTCGCGAACGGAACTCCGAAGCCTTTTTTCCCGCGACGCAAGACGAACGGCGGCACTAAACCCTTTGCCGCCCGCTTGAGAATGTATTTCGACGTGTAACCATGCAGCTTGTAATGCGGTGGCAGCGACGCCGCAAACTCAGCCACGCGCGGATCGAGATAAGGAGCCCGCACCTCTAAACTGACCGCCATGCTCGAGCGATCCACCTTGGTCAGAATCCCCTCGGCCATATAGAGTTGCGTATCGAGATTCTGCATCCGCTCGATCAAATTGTTCGAGTCGCACTCGGCAAACATCCGCCGCGCATCGCGATAAATATCACTGTCGCTCGCTTGTTTCGCTTCATCAGTCAGCAGCAACTCTTGATCGTGCGGGGCGAAAGAGCCGAACCAGATGTGATGCCGGGCGACGGTGTCGTAATGCGAGGCCGTGATGAAACGCCGCGCGCGATAATCGAAAGACAAATTTTTGGTTTTAACCGGCAGGAGATTTACCATCGGTTCGATCACGCCGCGTTTCAAAAAGCGAGGAATGCGATCGTAAGCGCTGGCCATGCGATGGCCGAAATACATCGGATATCCGGCAAAGATTTCGTCGCCGCCGTCGCCTCCGAGTGCGACCGTCACGTGCTTGCGCGTAAAGCGAGAGAGCAAGTAAGTCGGGACCAGGGATGGGTCACTCATGGGCTCGTCCATCCATGCGCCAATTTCGCTTACTAGATTCGCGGCCAGGCTGGCGCTGAATCGCTCTTCATGATGATCGGTGCCAAGGAACTTGGCGACCGCGCGGGCATACTGCGATTCGTCAAACGAGGTTTCGGCGAATGAAATAGAAAAGGTTTTGACAGTTTCCGTCGCGGCGCGCACGGCCAAAGCTGTCACCATCGAAGAATCGATGCCGCCAGATAGCAACACGCCCAGCGGCACGTCCGAAACCAGACGCATCCGCACCGAGTCAGCCAACAATTCGCGCAATCGCTCCGCAGCTTCGCTGATTGTCGGAACGGGCTGGCGAGTCTCGTAACTGAGTCTCCAATATCGCTCGACTTTGATCTCCCCGTCTTCAAGGGTCAGCGTGTGCGCCGCGGGCAACTTGCTGATGCCTTCGTAAATCGAAAGCGGCGCGGGGACGTAATCGAAAGAAAGATATTGGCGCAGCGCGTTGTGATTCAGATTAGGCTGGACGGCAGGATGGGCAAGCAGGACTTTCGGTTCGGAGGCGAACAGCAATGTGTGATCGAACACGCCCCAGTAGAGCGGTTTTTCGCCGAACCGATCGCGCGCGATGAACAAACGCCGCCGTCGATCGTCCCAAAGCGCGAACGCAAACATCCCGTTGAGACGCTCGACCATCTCGGGCCCGTATTCCTCGTAAAGATGCGGCACGATTTCGGTGTCTGAGGCGCTGCGAAACGCGTGGCCGCGTTCTTCCAAGTCAATCCGCAACTCGCGGTAGTTGTAAATCTCGCCATTGAGAACGACGGCGATGCTGTGATCTTCGTTGAACGCCGGCTGCTCACCAGTCAGCAGATCGATGATCGCCAAGCGCCGCATGCCCAGCGCGATCCCATCATCAACCAGATAACCTTCCGAATCCGGACCGCGATGGATCATGCGGTCGCACATTGAGCGCAACAACTCCTCCGCGCCATCAGGCGGCCGCGTGCGAGGATCGAGATTGGCCCAACCGGTTATGCCGCACATAAGACTATTTCACCACAGAGGACACAGAGGAAGACCAGGGTTAAATCACAAAACGTTTGATGCCGTCTTTCAAATGGAGCGTGTGAAAATTGACGAGAAGGCCGATTGGTTTGCCGCTAAGTTTCAGATACGAAATAATCTGAGCCTGGTGAATCGGCGCCAATGCTTCAATTGCCTTTAATTCAACGACGACAGTGTCCTCAACTTCAAGATCAAGTCGATATCCAGCCTCCAGTTTGATGCCGTCATAGATGACTGGGAGCGGAACTTCGCAGGCGACTTTCAAGCCGCGCTTTATCAACTCATGCTTCAAGCATGCAGTATAAGCACTCTCCAGCAACCCTGGTCCGAGGGCCGAATGAACCTTCATCGCCGCATCCACCACAGCGCCACTGATCTCATTCCTATTCACTTGTCTTCCTCTGTGTCCTCTGTGGTGAAATTGATCCGTTCCCTCACCGCATACACTGCCTTCGCCTGCGATTCATGATAAGTGCGCACCAGCATCTCCGCCAGCAAGCCCATGAAGAAGAACTGAACTCCCAATACGAGCAGCACCATTGTTAGGACCGGCAACGGAGTTTGAATAAAGTCTGCATGATGCGGCCAATCGGCGAATTTCATCAGGAATGCCAAGACGGCGCAAATTAGTGAAATCGCGAAGGTTAGCAGGCCGGCAAACCCGAAGATGTAAAGAGGTTTCGTTTGATATGAGGCCATGAACTTGATCGTCATTAAATCGAAGACGACTTTGATCGTGCGCGACAAGCCGTATTTTGATTTACCCATCGTGCGAGCGTGATGTTCGACCGGAATCTCCGCGACTCGTGCGCCTGACCACGAGGCATAAATCGGAATGAAGCGGTGCATCTCGCCATAAAGATGGACGTCGGCGAGCGACTCCCGGCGATAAGCCTTGAGCGAACATCCATAATCATGCAGCGGTACCCCACCGATTTTCGAGATCAGCCAATTAGCCATCATCGAAGGAATCTTGCGCGTGAATAAGGGATCCTTGCGGTTCTTTCGCCATCCGGAAACTACTTCATAGCCTTCATCGAGCTTGTCCAGTAGTCGCGCAATGTCTGCCGGATCGTTTTGCAGATCGGCGTCCATGGGAATCAACACCCGGCCTCTTGCCGCATCGATACCGGCCGACATCGCTGGCGTCTGCCCATAGTTGCGCCGCAAAGCGATCACGCGCACGCGCGAATCTTCGGCAGCAATTTCTCGGAGCACTTCCAGACTGCCGTCGCTCGAACCGTCATCGACATAAATGATCTCCGCTGTGCGCCCAAGTTGCTTCAGGGCGCGATCTAACTTCTCATGGAGCGGGCGCAGATTGGGTTCTTCGTTGAAGACGGGAAGCAAGACAGAGATGTCGGGCGCGCCGGTCGTTCCCAAGCTCGAATCGGTTGCTCTTTGAGAGATCTGTTCTTCGACGACTGTCTGCATCACGCGGCGCTGCGAAGTTTCTCCTCGATCCAACGGCTCACAAGTTTGTCGATTGGAACGCGCCTCTTTTTAGCAACGGCGCGCACTCTGTCATAGACGCGCCCCTCGATTGTGACAAGGTGAGTGCGAGGTTTGAGATCGACCTCAAATTCTACATCTCTCATAAACTCCTCATAATCGACAGTGTCATGCGTGTCCCAAAACTCAGCCGCTTCTTCCAGAGATGCGAAATGTTCCGGCAAGGGATCTCGGTTCTTTTTCTCCTGTCTGTTCGTTTTCCTATTCATGGTATTTTACGCTCTAGATGGTGTCTTTCAGAGCGGATTACATCCATCAAACTGCGTTTACCTTGCCAGAGCTTTTCAATTTGCGCCCATGCAACACGGGACGTTGGGCCTAGCCACTGGATGAAAACATGTGCACCGCACGAATGGGAAGCGACGGTTTGGAGAGCTTCGATAACTCCAATCGTGACGAGGCCACGAGCCTCCTCATCACCCTCAATTAGAGTCTTTTCTACGGCGGCGAATGCCGCCGTGAACTCATGAGTCTCGCCGCGTTCGTAAGACTCGACGAGATAGCGCGCGAACTCCGCTGCATCGTTGAAGGCGCCGGGCTCTTCGCCTTTCCACCATGCGAGGTGCTCCTGCCAAACCGGTTGAAAGCCGGGACAGGCGTCCAGCAGCAATGGCATTACTTGTGACTGGGTTATCATTTGATTCTCATCGAGCTTCAGTCTCGCCGCGCCACGCACACTATAGACACACCAAACGGAAAACTCATCCGCTGCAACCACCAACTCTCAGCGCCGAGAATGCGACCCAGCACGCCATTCAACACAGCAACATTGATGTTGCTCTCTGACGCGGGGCGCAGACCGGTCAAGCGCATGAAGACCCGACCCAGAAGCGTGGGCACGAAGAAGGTTATGTTTGCGTAACTCGCGCGCTCTATACGGAACCCGGCTCGCTCGACTGCCTGTCGCAACTCGGGCAACCGGTAACGCCGCCGATGGTGACTTACGTCGTCCTGTACTCCCCAGAGCCACATGAACGCCGGCACAATCAGCATCACCCGACCGCCCGGACGCAGCACGCGGCGCATCTCCCGCAAGCCCGCAACATCATCGTCGAGATGCTCGATCACATCAAATCCCGTCACTAGATCGAACGACTCGTCATTATAGGGCAGCTCTTCTGCCGCGGCCTGCCTGACTGGAGCTACACCCCGAGCGCGACAGAACTCGACTGCGTCATGAGATACGTCGACACCTTCCACCGCACCGAACTCTGACAGCATTTCCAGGTTGCCGCCAGTGCCGCACCCGACATCGAGAATGCGCGGTATCGCGTCATTATCGCGCCGCAACTCGAGAGCGATTCGGCCGACAAAAGAAGCCATTATCCGGCGCCGTCCGAGGTACCACCAGTGCTTGCCCTCGACCTCACGCAGGATCGCGTAAGTATGCATCTGCATCTCGCGCGGGAGGGATTCAGCGATGTGATTGGACGTGGTTGCCATCCTTAGTCATTGCGCGGCTGCCGCCTGATGTGCGGCAGAGTGTAGCGTTATCATCTGTCTGCTAATTTTCTATTGCAATGCATTGTAGAACAATCAAGCAAACCCTCGCTGAGGCATCTTGCTCAGGCCGTGCGAGTTCCGTCGCGAAACCATTCGACAAATCTCTTAATGCCTTCCTCAATCTGAGTCTGGGGATTGTAGCCGAGCAACCGGCGGGCTTTCGTAATATCAGCGAAGGTTTGCGGCACGTCACCCGGTTGCGAAGGTTGCCAATCGATCTCGGCGCGATGGCCGAGCGCGTCCTCCAGCAACGAAATTAATTCGCGCAATTCAACCGTGCGCGACTCGCCCAAATTGATGACTTCGTATTTGCTTTGTTGGTAATCGATCGCCGCGCGAACGCCGGCGATTATATCGTCGATGTAAGTATAATCACGTCGCGTCGTTCCATCGCCGAATACCGGAATCGGTTTGCCCGCGCTGATCAATTTCGCAAACTTGTGAATCGCCAGGTCGGGCCGTTGGCGCGCGCCATAAACGGTGAAGAAGCGCAAGCAAACGATCCGCATGTCGTAAAGATGGGCGTAGCTGTGGCAAATCAATTCACCTGCGGCTTTCGTCGCCGCGTAAGGTGATATGGGATTGAAAATCGGATCATCCTCGCTGAATGGGACTTTGTTGTTAAGGCCGTAAACGGATGAAGACGAGCCAAAGATAAATTGTTTGGTTCCACTCGATCGGGCCAATTCCAGCAGGTTCATCGTCCCGTTGACATTGGTTTCGAGATAAAGGTGCGGCTCTTTCAGCGATGGTCGTACACCTGCGCGCGCCGCCAGGTGAACGATGCACTCGAAATTGGTTTCGGTGAACGCTCTTCTGAGTGCTGCTGGATCGCGGATGTCGGCTTCTACCAGCTCAAAGTTGGGATTTGATCGATGAGTCTTTACGTTCTCAAGCTTGATTGATGGATCGTAAAAATCATTAAAGTCGTCGACGACGGTGACGCGCCAAAGACCCTGCGCTAACAGATGATCGACCAGGTGAGAACCGATGAAGCCTGCGCCGCCGGTGATTAGAATGTTGTTCATGTCAACGAACTACTAAGCCACAAAAAGGCACAGAAAGCACAAAAGAAAGAAAGAAAGGAAAATAGCTGCCTGGTGACCGGTTAGATTTTTCTTGTGCCTCTTGTGCCTTTTCGTGGCCTATGTCTTTAGTGTCTTCACTTCGTCGCATAAATCCATAGATGCCAGCCCCAACGCGACGCCAATGTGGATTCAATCGTTAGCGGCAATAGATTACCGATCACTGGGACAAAGCGCTTGTTGAGAAAATAAGCCCGCAATTTAACTTCGCGAAAATCCTTGAAAAGCTGCCGCGCTTCGCGGCGTGAATACACACGCGCCAACGGATTGCCGGCGCCGTCTGTGCTTTGACTCAGAAACTCGTTGGACGATAGATAGCCATTCGTGCTGGCCTTCACAATTCTCGCATGTTCGCGTAGCGAATCGAGCGGCTCGCCCGTCAGTCGATGAACGAGCTTTATGCCGCTCTCACTCTTCAGTAAACGAGAGCCGGCGCGTCGCAGGATGCGTATGCCGACGCGATAGTTATAGCTGTCGCGATGATACAGCATCACGATCGAGCGGCCTTCGGGTTTCAGCACTCGATGAATTTCCCGCACCGCGCGCGCGATGTCGGGCGTATGGTGCAAGACACCGTGCGAATATACGAGATCGAATGATTCATCCGCGAAATCCAGGCTCTCGGCGTCTGCTGCGCGAAACTCACCTGGTAGTCCAAACAACTCGAAGCGCTTTCGCGCTAAATCGACTGCCGCGTCCGTTAAGTCGACTCCAGTGTAATCCGCTCCGGCCTTGGCAAACTGAGCGCCGTCAGTTCCTAGGCCGCAACCGATTTCCAAAACTCTCAACCCGCGCGCGCCGGTGAAATCGGCGGCGTCCGGGATATGCCATTCCTTCGCATAGCGATGCGCTTCGATGCGCTCAAAGAATTCGCGCGTGCCAACTTCAGCGTCACTAAACTTGGTTCCGCACGGATGCGCCTGCCAAAACGCGCGCACGCGATCTTTCAATTGCGAATTCGAATCGTGCATGAAGTGAGTGGGCGCCGGATGCTGGCCCATAATGATTCTATTCGCATTGAATCCTGCAGGGCAAAGTCGGACTCAATTAAGGCCAACTCCTCAAAGGCAATCCTCCGCTAGCATCATAGACTTAACGACCCGGCTCAGCTACGATAGCTATCACTGAGTCTGAAGAGAATGATCACGATTCTAATCGCCGGGTACTTGACTGAATTTACTGGCGGTCGCGCAGAAATCAAACTGAACGGCTCGCCGGCGACGGTGGAAGAGGCGCTGAGTCGATTGTGGGGCGAGCACATAGGCTTGCGCGATCGCGTGCTGACGGAGCAAGGTGAGGTGCGTCCGCACGTCAACATTTTCGTTAATGGCGAGACCGTGTCCCGTAATCAAGTGCTGAAGACCTCGCTTGATGGAGATGGCGAAATCTGCATCATGCCGGCTGTCAGCGGAGGCTGTGTGTCCAAGGTTCAAAGTTCAAGCTTTTAGCTTGCTTCTGCGAATCGACAACCTAAAGGTTGAACTCTGAACGCTGGCTTCGCGCAGGCTGATTGAGGAAAGTAATTATGAAGGCTCTTTGGAACAACGCCGTGCTGGCCGACAGCGACCAAACAATCGTCATCGAAGGCAATCATTACTTCCCGCCCGACTCAGTCAAGCAACAATACTTTGAGCGCAGCGACACTCACACATTTTGT
>Ga0209577_10001842_pt1 | contig 20833 bp, 18 predicted proteins | sample GraSoiAngelo_109_FD_185874 | JGI IMG/M metagenome (GOLD analysis project Ga0209577, IMG submission 185874) | Grasslands soil microbial communities from the Angelo Coastal Reserve, California, USA - 14_0903_12_20cm (SPAdes) (version 2) | ecosystem: Environmental > Terrestrial > Soil > Grasslands...
TTTTGGCCAAAAGCTAAGCGCACGTTATCACATTACCGATACTTGGCTCCGCCGCGATGGTGACTGGCAGATTGTTGCCAGCCAGGCGCACCGTTATTACGAAGATCCCGCCGTCGGCAAAACTAACCCGAAGAAATTTCCTGATTTCGTTGGCACTTATGAGCTGGCCTTTGGTCAAATACGCACCGTGCTTTCGGAGGGTGACAGTTTGTTTGTTGAAAGGAGCGGCAAGAAAGATCAGTTACTACCCGAAACATCCGACTTGTTTTTTCGCGAAGGAATCGAGGGGCGGATCCTGTTTCACTACGATAAGGATGGAAAAGTCGATGCCCTGATCGATCGCCGAAACAACGAAGATGTTGTGTGGCGCCAGAAAACTTGAGCGCCGCTCTGCGGGGAATCCGGAGGATGTTGCGGCTGTTTTGCGGTTGCGCAATCGGCTAATTTCCACCGGCCCTCGGGGCTGAAGCGTTTGCCTTTAGCACAAGTTCGGCCGTGGCAATGTCTTCTACAGCGACTCCGACTGATTTGAAAAGGGTGATTTGATCGGTCGATTTTCGTCCGCTTCGTCTCCCGGCAATCACTTCACCGATTTCGATTAGTTCCTTATCGGCGGCAATAATATCGCCAGATTCCTTTAGCGCCGGTTCGCGTGATTCCACATAAATGGTCGACCGGTGCAGCACTTCGTCATCCAACTCGCGCCAGTTCGGCCGCGTCGCGCCGACAGCGTTAACGTGGACGCCCGGTGCAAGCCACTCACCGCGCAGAATCGGGGTGATTGCTGAGGTTGCTACCACAATTATATCCGCTTCGCGCACGGCCTCCTCGGCCGAGCGGGCGACGTGGACATTGAACTCCTGGGCGAAGCGTCCGGCGTTACGTGGACTCCAGACTTTCACTTCGCCAAACGATCGCACCAGTCGCAAGGCTTCGAGGTGGCTCCGCGCCTGCACGCCTGAACCAAGAATCGTTAGCGTTTTTGTGTCGGTGCGTGCCAGCAGGTTTGTCGCCACCGCCGATGCCGCAGCTGTGCGCATTTCGGTAATGAGCCGGCCATCCATTACGGCCAGCGGCTCGCCGGTTTCCGGCCGAAAGAGCAAAATCATGGCGTGATGCGTTGGCACCTCTTTGTTTTGCGGATAGAACGTCACCAGCTTGGCTCCGAGCGCCCGACCGGAAGCGGGCATGACACCGAGGAAACCATTGTGCGGAGATATCGAAAGGACTGTTCGCAGGGGTTGCAGGACGGTACCGGTAGAAAGATCTCGCAACGCATCGGCGATGGCCGGAATCAAGTCCTCCATGCGTAAACGCTTTCGAACTTCTTCTTCGTTTAACATGATAGGAGCGGCTTCCATAAAGTTGTCCTTTTATCGTTAAAGCGAGCAAGACGGATCGCTATTTCAATCGCATTCGGGAAATATCCAACTTTATGTTCTCGCGTGCTTTTCGGCGTTCATGGCGGGTTGCCCTCAGATAAATAAATGTTCCAGCAAGACCGAATGCAGCGGCACCGAGGAAGTTGGCGGCCGGGCTGCGGACCCAAAGATAGCCGCCAACAACTGCGCTCCGGGTCACTGTAAATGACGATGAGCGCCTTGCGTGAGGTATCGCCAAATTCTTTCAGACCACGGATAAAAAAGGCAATCATTAGGGCGGGAAAGCTACGCGAAAAAAGCAATACCACGGGGAAAAGGGTGAACATGACGAAAGTAGCAACAACGAAAGGCTCGCGTCGGTGTTTGTCAGCAAAATAGGAACTGGGAATGATGCACAACGTTGCGACCAGAACTTCGATAGTAGTGAGTAAGCCTACTTCTTTGCCAGTAGCACCGGCATAATCCATGGCGAAGATTACAACCCAGGCGAAAGGAATTCGTTCGCAGAAACGGACTAAAATATCGCTGAACAACAGCCACCACATCGAAGTATCAAACCCGCGCAAACTATGCAGAAAGCTCCAGCGTTCCGGGGCGGGGGCAATTTCTGCGGCTTCTTTTCGCTCTTCGTGCAGTTCCCGAAGCGCAATAAAGGTAACAGCTGACAGGACAATCGAAATGATTAGCGCGATCCGAACCCCGGGTACGATACCAAAACGATCGATCAAAATCCCGCCGATCACTGGCGCGATCATGATCGGGACGCGTTTGATCACCATCTGCACGCCGATCCCCATCGAGTAGCGATCAGCAGCGACGGTGGCGCCGACGAGCGAGAAAGTCGCCGGAAGAGAGAAACAACTCCAGCAAAGGAACAGGAACATTCCGGCGATGACACCGGCCCAATGCGGAATCAAAAGGACCAGCGCATATCCCGCGATCGAGACCAGGTTGAAAGTGATGAAGGCACGCCGGTGGCCCCAGCGATCGGCCCATAATCCCCCCGGATAAGCGTAGATGGCGCTGATCAGAGTGCGCAAAGCATCATACAGACCGATGAGGAACACACTGGCGCCGAGAGTCTGGAGATATTTCGGGACGAAACGCATCCACAGTTCCTCACCGGTCCCGATGATAAAAATCGCGATCAGGGTGATGACGAGATTGCGTTTGAGCGCGAAAAAATCGGCGAACTGTTTCCCACGATTTGTGTTCGGTTCAGTCGGCGTTTCCATGCGGAACGAGGTAAGTCGTGCGCAAAGTACTCAAGCTGGGCGCTTCGGCGAGTTATCAGGCACAAGCGTCGAAGTACAATCATTCACGCTATGGAAAGCCGGGGCCGAAAGGCGCTTTGGAAGTTAGGCTTCCAGCCTGACTCGGCCGACGGGCATCCTCCCCGGCGACTCGTAACACGGGGGCGACAAGCTGGAAGCTTGTCGGCCGAGCCAGGCAAGATGCGTAACCTCCAATTGTCGAGCGCAACCTTCCCTTGAATTCGACGGTATCCACTTGCAAGAGTAATCTCGGGTTTCGCTGACCTATGCCTGAAACGATTTCCGATAATTCACCACATGTGATTGTACGCGGGGGTGCGGCGGGATTCACGCAACAGATTCAGGCTGGTGCACATCAGCTTTCCGCCGACGAGCCGATCGAGTCCGGTGGAACAGATGCCGGCCCGTCACCGTACGATCTGCTCCTGGCTGCGCTTGGCAGTTGCACGTCTATGACCATTGGCCTTTACGCGCGACGAAAGAACTGGCCGCTGCAAGAAGTCGTCGTTTCACTCTGGCATTCCAAGATTCATGCGGCCGACTGTGCAGAGTGTGAAACCAGGGAAGGTAGAATCGATCGGATTGAGCGCGAGATTCAATTGATCGGCTCGCTGACAAGTGAGCAGCGATCCAAGTTAATGGAAATCGCAGATATGTGCCCGGTTCATCGAACGCTTACGTCGGAAATTAATATCAGGACAAAAGAGAAGGCCGCGCCACAGCCGTAGCAATCCTGACTTGGCGATTGCAGAGGCGGCAGTGAGTGACTTTCGCTCTTCTGGCGGCGTCATGTTCTATCGAAACTACGTCCTGGGAATCAACTGTTCGCCCACCGGCTCCGTATCGTGAAGTCGACCAAAATCGACCGTAAGTCTCCCATCAGACGGTTCGGAATAAATTTCCACGAACCGTTCACCGAACCGGATGTCGCGCCAGGTGTAATCCTGCTGAGTTTGTACCGCCGCTGGAATCACGGGATCGATTCCAACAACGGAGGCAACAAACATGGCGCGACTCTTCGTCAGGGATTCTGCAGTCTCGCCGTAAAGGGGGCTTTGCTCATCGATGGTGTGGCGAAGAGTAAGGGCGGCGGGAAAGGAAATCAGCCGGTCAAAGTGTAGTTTCAGGCTGTAGAAATACCTAAACGTGTCGCCTTCCATAATTGGCTCGTCGCGCGTGAACAGGATCCTGAACTCTGCTTCGACCATGCTTTGCGCTCGTAGGTTGCCGACGCGCAGCATTAGGGTAGGTCGCCCGTTCAACGGTCCGATGGCGATTACCTTGCTAAACAAAATCCGCGCTGCGGGCCGGGAGAAACGGACGAAAATCAGGCCGGTCATGACGGCTAGACCAAACATGCCGACGATGATTTCGATGGTAGTGATGATGTGGCCGTAAAGATTCTGCGGATACCAGTGGCCATAGCCGACGGTCGCGAGCGTCTGGACGCTGAAAAAGAACGCGTCGTAGTAAGAACCGGACCTTATTCCGGCAATGCATTCGTCACCGAGTGCGTAGAATGCGGCGAAAACCAGATTCAAGATGATATAAATGCCGGCGAGAAGAAGGGCGAACTCCGGCCACTTCAAAGACAGCACCCATTGGTAGATATCGCGATACTCCCGCCGTTGCAGGTTGAGTTTGAGGAACTCAACCTGACCAGAGCGAACGGAGACGGGCTTAGAAGACCTTCGAAAAACCTTCCTCCTAACCTTCTCGCCGCGGGCGAAGGAACCGCTGTTCGCGTAGTCATCGTGGGTGCGAGAATGCGAATCTCCTCTCCCCACCGGAGAGGAGCGAGGTGAGGGCGGCTTCTTTAACACCTTTTTAAGCATTGCTTGCACGGAAAATAGGAGAGCGAGCGGAACGGAGCAAGGGAGGAGGGACGAGCAAATGTTATTTGCCGCCTTGAACTGATAGCTCCCACCGGTAGCCGTCGGGATCGTGAAACCACAGACCCATATGTTTCGATCCGGGAGTTTCCGGCCCGATCTCGTCACCGGGATCTTCGAGATCGACCTTGTGTTTCTTTAAGTGCGCCAGCGCTTTCCTCAAAGTGGCCATATTCGGCAAATGGAAGGACATATGGTCCAAGGTTTGTGGCGCGGGCTTGCCCTTAAACAAGGCGATGGTGACGCTGTCGTTTCCAACGGCAACGCCATCCTTAAAGTCAAATTCCTTGCGCAAGCCGAGGGTCCGTTGAAACCAACGGGCACTCTTCTTCGGATCGCGCACCGCCAGGCCAAAGTGTCCCACGACGCCGAGAACAAACGGTGTTTTCATTCTGCTAACTTATCGAGTTCCATCAAAGGAACAGATGGCCGGGCGCCGAAAAGTTAATCCCAGTGTTGTACTAACAACCATACGAGGCCGGAGAGAATTCCGGCAAAAGTAGAAAGCACCACTGCAGTCCGTTTGGTATGGCGACGTTTGAATTCAGGAACTGGGATATCATCGTGAATCCGGCTAGCCTCGAACATCACCATGAGAAAAAGGGTAACCACAAAACCAACCGCACCCCATTTTAGCGCCCCTAAGATGGCAGTGAGCATCTGGCTTCAATGTAAAGCGGACCGTGTTTGATTCAACAAATCCCCGGTTCAGTGGAAAGGCATGGCTGCTTTTCACTGAGCAATTCTGAGCGTGCAACCGAATGGAAGGAATTGAAGCTAGGGTTGAAGAGCGAGATCGCTGCGCACGGTCTTCACGATTACCCATTCGCCTCTCCCTTTTCAGGGAGAGGCTAGCGTGGGGAGTTCCTCAGCGCGCCACGTTGCTAACGCCGCAGCAGGACGCAGTAAACACGCCGCGCGAGAAATCAGCGATCCATAAAGAAGCACCGACCATGCCAGTGAAGCTTTTTCCGCGCCAAACAAACACCGGCAATAGATCGATGTCTCCCCTTTTCAGATACTTACAGTCGTCGAATAAAAACTCGCTGGCCAGGCTTCTTGGTCATCAAATATAAGAAGTTTGTAAGCTTGTCCGACCATTGCCCAGCGGAAACAAGCGCAAGGTATCGATAATCAGTTTTAACCTACTTGGAGTGAAATGGTTACGCCGTCCCTCCTCGTCTTGTAACAGAAGCCGACGCTCTTATCTCACACTCGGGCGAGGTTTTGGCGGTATCGCAGTAATAGCAGGCAAAGCTTTCTGAACACTTTGGGCGAGACTCTGTGCTGGGCCACGGCCCCAATAATGGAAGAAAATGATTCGCGGTTCGTCGCCGGTCATATGGGAGTGGATGGCGACGATGTTGATGCCGGCCTCCCGCAGCGACTTAAGTGCCGTCCGCAATTCGTTTTCGGTGACGGCGAAGTCGCCATCAACCACGGCGTTCTCGTCACTACCGGCAAATGCCGCCCAAGTATTCACCCCCATTGTATTATCCAGATTTACGCCGTGGATCTTAGCCGGACGTCCGAAGGTGAACTTGATCATTCCCTTGTTCGCTTCACCGCTGGTATGAAAGATCTTGTTTAGTGGATCAGCGGTAATCGTACTGACGTTGGGCAGGGGCGGCTTAAGAAAAGAATCCGCTGGGATGGGGTGAGCAGCGCGAAACTCCCTGATTTTGTCGTAGAGCAGTCTGACCGAGGAGGCGAGATGATCGAGGGTACCCTCTCCTTCAATGTGCATGAAGAATACTTGGGGATGGTCGAAGAAGAAATGGTTGTGCAGAGCGGTCACGCTCAAGCCGCTTTCCAGCGCGACGAACATCGCGAGGTTAACTTCGTCCTCGAATAGAACGGTATCGCCCATGACCATTGCTTCGCTGTGGGTGGCCCTGGTGAAGGAGGCCCAGGTAGTGAGTCCCATGAAGGCTGGTATTTTCCAGCCATCGACTGCAACTGCGATGTCGTCGCGCGGGAAGCTGATTTTGTAAGCGCCTTCTTTTTCGTTTAGCTTGCCCTTTAAATCCGTCAACTGATCGATCCGCTCCGTGTTTAACGTGGGACCGGTTGCGCTAATAGTTGCTGCAACTAACGACAAAAAGACGGTGATATTCATCTGATTAAACCTCCTGCCACAAACATTCTGTTGGCAACATGATCTTACGACGGGACAGGGAGCTTATTCTCTGCAACCGAACTATCCTGCGCTGGGAAGGTAAGGGTGATAGTAGTGCCGCGGTTAAGCTCGCTTGTTGCTGTGGCTGAACCACCATGCAGATCGGTGATGGATTTTACCAGGGCCAGACCCAAGCCAGTTCCTTTCGAGCTGCGCGACGAATCGACCCGGTAGAATCGATCGAAGATACGCGAGAGATGATGAGGCGCGATTCCACAACCGGTATCTTCCACCGCCAGCTCCGTCCGGTCGTTCCTGCTTCGGCTCCTGATCGTGATTTTGCCCCGGTCCGGAGTGAATCGTAATGCATTATCAAGAAGGTTGCTAAGAGCCCGATCGAACAGCAGAGGGTCGGCATAGACGTCGCCGTCACCTTCATTGGTGATGGAGATGCCTCGCTCTTCCGCGATCGTGCGATAGTAGGACGCGATTTTTTCAATCACCGGTCGTACTGGAAAAATATCTTTTTGGATCTGGCGATCGGTGGCTTCGGCGCGAGCGAGAAACAGGAGGTTCTCGACTATTCCGGAAAGCCTTTCGCATTCACCCGTAATTGACTCGATAACATTGCGGTAGTTTTCCGACGTGCGTGGCCGGGTTAGTGTAACTTCGGCTTCTCCGCGGATATTTGAAATAGGCGTGCGAAGTTCGTGCGCCAGATCCGCAGAGAATTGAGAGAGATGGGTAAAGGAATCTTCCAGGCGCGCCAGCATTTCGTCGAAAGCAGTCGCAACCGGCTGAAGCTCGCGCGGCCATGTCGCCTTGCTGAGGCGTTCATTAAGATGGCTCGGGTCGATGCGTTCGAGCGATTGCGTCAGCTGCTGCAAGGGCCGCAAGCCTCGCTTCGTCACCGCGATGGCAATCATGGTCGACACGACAATCCCCGGAAGCAAAGCGCCGGCGAGGACGAGAGCAAATTGGGTAGCAAATTGTTCGTCGCTTGATCGATCTTGCGCAACCTGGAGAAGGTAGAGTTGGCCGTCGGTTTCCTCGCTTGTCGCTACGAGTGAAAACAGTTTTCCATCTATTTGATAGTTCTTCGGATTAAACGGCGAAGGTGCCAGCGTCGGGCTGGGAAAAACAGACGGCGGCAGCAAAACGCTCATTTGCGGCGTTTCCGCGATAATCTTTCCGCTCGGATGAATTACTCGTACCCAGTAGACGTCCACCTCGTTCTCACGCGCGCCTCGCAATGTCGCGGTCAATCGGTCCAATCCGCCGCTCCGGCTCAATTCCCTTTCCAGCGAGGAAAGTCGGTCAGCGAGAAATTCATTGTCTTCCGCGAATGCGTGCTGAACTACAATCAAGTAGAAGGCGCCGAGCCCGCAGAATAGAAGCAGTGCTGCCGCCAAGGTAAAAAGAAGGACAAGCTGCGACGCGATTGATCGCGGCCTGCTATACCATTGAAGGACTGCCTTCACTGCTCCCGCATACGCGGGATGCGTCTCCCCCAGCGGGAGAGAGCGAGAGAGGAACCCGCGCTCAGTTTTGGATCGTCTGATAGCGAACTACGCTCCTTCTTCCACTGGGAAAAGGTCAGGATAAGGGTTTTCAACAGACTCCTAGTCTGACTTAAGGACATAACCGACGCCGCGAATGGTTCGCACCAGTTTCTCCTCGAATGGGTCGTCCATTTTCGCCCGTAAGCGTCGCACCATTACATCGACGACGTTCGTGTTAATGGGAAAATTGATTTCCCAGATTTGGTTCGCAATTTCGTTGCGCGACACCACTTCACCCGCATTCCGGACTAAATGGGCCAGCAATAAGAACTCCTTAGAGGTAAGATTAAGCGGGGCGCCGGCGCGACAGGCCTTGTGACGGCGGGTGTCAATCTCCAGGTCGTGGATGCGCAAGTGCTCCGGTGACTGCACACTTTGGGAACGACGCAAGACCGACCGCATCCTTGCTAGTAATTCGGAAAAGGCAAATGGCTTGATCAGATAATCGTCGGCCCCGAGCTCGAGTCCTTTTACCCGGTCACGGACACTATCACGCGCTGTTAACAAAAGAATGGGCGTGCGAACTTCCTTTCTCTTCAGCGTCGATACAATCGACCATCCATCTCTTTTCGGCAGCATCACGTCGATAATGAAGAGGTCGAATGATCTGCTTAGCGCGAATTCCAGGCCGGTGTCGCCGTCTTCCGCGTTCGTGACTTGAAAGCCGGCTTCGCCTAGACCTTTGGCCAGATAAGCCGCGGTCTTCTTTTCATCTTCGATCAATAGAATTCGCATTTCGGGGAGTACGACCAAATCATACCAATAATGTCCCAATCGAGCGAGCGACGCATTGTTTTTCTTTGCTGCGGCTTGCCTGGATCGGAGCCTCGGCGGTATAGTTACGGGTTATGTCATTAGTCTTTGAAACAATTCAAACAGAAGGGTTGGCTGAAATTTCTTACTTAATCGGCGATGACGAAGAAGGCATCGCGGCGGTCTTTGATCCACGAGCAGACGTTGACGTTTATGTGGAATTGGCGCGTGCAAAAAACGTCGCCATTACTCATATCTTTGAGACCCACATTCATGCAGATCTCGTTAGCGGGGCGCGGGAGCTTCAGGGCCGGGTTGATTCCGCGAAGATTTACGTCAGTCACGAAGGAGGTGCGCGTTACGGTTTTGAAAACGAAAAAGTCTCTGATGGTGACGCCTTCAAACTTGGTTCCGTGATCATCACGGCACGGCATACTCCCGGCCATACCCCTGAGCACCTTTCCTATTTGTTGGCGGACTCAGAACATCCGGAAGTTCCATGGGGAGTTTTGAGCGGCGACTCGCTTTTCGTCAATTCGGCGGGGCGTCCGGATCTACTGGGAGAAAAAGAGACCGGCAAACTCGCGGCCCAGCAATTTCACACCCTGCGCGACTTTTATATGAAGCTGCCCGACAGCGTTATCATTTATCCGGCACATGGCAGTGGATCGCCTTGTGGGGCAGAAATTGGTGACCGCTTAAACACTACCATCGGTTATGAGCGACCACTTAATCCTTTTTTGCAGTTTAAGGACGTAGAATCGTTCACCCGGTTTGCCGTCTCCACCGCGCCGCCCATCCCGAAATATTATCCGCGCATGAAAAAGGTGAACGCGGAGGGTCCGGAAGTGCTCGGAGGATTACCGCGTGTTACCGCTTTACCGCCTAAGGCATTCAAAAAGGCAGTCGACGAGCGAGTAGGCATTCTGGTCGATACCCGGACGATGCTCGCTTTTGGCGCCGCACATATTCCCGGTGCGTTAAACATTGGCGGATCAGCAATGCTTTCGATCTGGGCCGGCTCATTACTCGATCCCGAGCAACCGATCTTATTGGTGTTGGAGAAAGACGATGATCTTGATGAAATCGTGCGCCTGTTTATTCGCACCGGCTTCACCAAATTCGCAGGCTATCTCGTCGGCGGAATGAAAGCATGGGACAACGCCGGTTATCCGTTTGCGCAAATTGCGCAGATGAGCGTGCACGAATTGAAAGATGCCGGCCCTGAATTACAGATCCTCGATGTCCGTTCGAGTCGCGAGTGGAAGGGCGGCCACGTCCCGCGGGCACGTCATATTTTTCTGTCTGAGTTGTGGAAGCGCCTCGGCGAATTGGATAAGTCAAAGCCGACAGCGGTTTACTGCGCCAGCGGTTATCGCGCCAGCATCGCCGCCAGCATTCTGAAAGCGGAAGGATTTGTCGACGTGCGCAATGTTCCCGGCAGCTGGCACGCATGGAAAGGGGCGCGGTATCCGGTCCATCATAACGCGGCTCAGGAAAAAGCAGCATAGTTCCGTGCGAACATGATCACGCGGGAGAAGGAACCGCCGAATCTCGAGATGCCGTTCGGTGCGCTCGAGAGCTTCGTCACACCGACGGAGCGCTTTTACGTTCGCTGCCGTTTTCCGATCCCGACGATCAATGAGCGCAAATGGCGTTTAAAAGTCCAAGGTAAGGTCGCGCGCCCGTTCGAGATGACAATGGAAGAGTTACGCCAAATGCCAGCGCACACAGTCATGGCAACGATAGAGTGTGCCGGGAACAGCCGTGTGTTTCTGATCCCGAAAGTCAAAGGGGTGCAATGGGAACTCGGGGCCGTCGGAAACGCAGAATGGACCGGCGTGAGGCTGCGGGATGTGCTAGAACGCGCCCAGATTTCGGATACTGCGCATGAAATTGTCTTTGAAGGCGCGGACAATGGAACGATTGCGGAGCTGCCGCGACCAGCTGGGAAAGTGAATTTCGCACGCAGTGTGCCGGTCGAAAAAGCAATGCATGATGTGTTGCTGGCTTTCGCCATGAATGGGGAGCCGCTTCCGGCCGCGCACGGTTTTCCGCTGCGCGCCATCGTGCCCGGATGGTACGGGATGGCATCGGTCAAATGGCTTCAGCGACTCATTGTTACCGATCAGGCATTCAATGGTTACTATCAGTCAATCGACTACGCCTATTGGAAACGCGACGAGAACGGACCGGTCCTTGTCCCCTTAGCTGAAATGCAGGTGAAAGCGGAAATCGCGCGACCAGGCAACGACGAAGTCATTGCTGCGAATTCAAAGTATGTCGTTAAAGGCGCGGCCTGGACGGGGATGGCAGTCGTTACCAAGGTGGAGATCAGCTGCGATGGCGGCAAATCATGGGGCGAAGCGACTCTCAACGGCGACGCGACCGAAACTGCGTGGCGTTTGTGGGAATTTGAGTGGACAATCCCCGCGCCAGGCAAGTACACGCTGATGGCACGCGCCACGGATTCACGGGGTCGGGTTCAGCCGATGGAACAACTACATGATCAGCCATTGTTTGCCGATCGAGGTCCAGGTGCGTGTGTAGCCGCTGACGTCGACCGCGGCTTGGGACCCAATTGAGAGATACCGCGGCCAGCGGCCGCGGCTACATTCACTCGCTCTTTTCGATTGGCACGCCGACGCGATTGCCCCACTCCGTCCACGAACCATCGTAATTGCGCACGTTATTTAGCCCGAGCAGATAAGTGAGCACAAACCAAGTGTGACTGGAGCGTTCGCCGATCCGGCAATAAACCACGGTGTCGGTATTTTGATTAACGCCGCAGCCTTGAATGTAAATCTTCTCGAGGTCTGCTGCGGCTTTGAAGGTGCCATCGTCCTTGACCGCCGTTTTCCAAGGCACGCTCTTGGCACCCGGGATGTGACCTCCACGCAGCACGCCCTCTTGCGGATACTCCGGCATGTGGGTGATCTCGCCCTTGTATTCACCGGGTGAACGAACATCAATCAACGGCTTTTTCGCCTTGCTCTGTGCCAGCGCCTCGTCCGCGAAAGCTCGAATCTCCTTGTCGTAGCGACGCTTTGGCACCGGGTAATTCGTGCGCGGATACTTCGGCACTTCGCGCGTCATCTCGCGGCCTTCCGCTTTCCATTTGTCGCGGCCGCCGTTGAGAATTTTTACCTTGTCGTGTCCGAACAATCGGAATGCCCAGAGTGCGTAGCATGCCCACCAATTCGATTTGTCGCCGTAAAAAATGCAGGTCGTTTCAGGCGTAATGCCGTTGCGGCTGCACAATTCGGCAAACTTATCCGGCTGAATGTAATCCCGAATGACGGGATCTTGCAGATCGGCCCGCCAGTCAATGTGAACGGCGCTGGGGATGTGCCCGGTATCGTAGAGCAAAATGTCTTCGTTCGACTCGACAATGCGAATGCCGTCGTCTTTCAAATGTAGCGCCAGCCAGTCTGTTTCGACCAGCGCTTCGGGATGCGCATAATTATTTGAGGCCATAATAAGCACTAACTCTCGCCGTAGCCGGAGGCAAGTCAGCGAGCGCGAGTCCTACGCCGTGATTTGCTGATTTTTGGTTTCAGCGCGCCTCATTCGGCCGCGCCATTTGCAAAATCCAGCGATACAAGCCCAGGGCGATAGTTGCAAACGCGATACCGCCGATGAATTTACCTGCGAGTGCGAAACCCGACCCGACCAGTGCCAGCGGTGCGTCTTTGCCGGAGAAGACGATGATGGCGGAAATCACTACCCCAATAATCCCTTCACCGACGATCAACCCGGAGGCGAGTAAGACGCCGAGCTGCTTCGCAGATTCGGGCCTTGGGCTGCGATCAGCTTTCCGGTCGAAAAACCAGCCGACAATCGCTCCAACAACGATCATCAACGTGCTTTGTGTCGGCAGATAAATTCCAAGCCCGACAGCGAGCGGCGGAACACGCATATGCTTTGTTGTGCGCGCGAGGATCTCGTCGAGCAGGATGATGCCGACACCGATGAATGCACCGGTCAGGATCAGGCTCCAATCGATATTTTTGGCGATGACGCCCTGTCCCAGGGAGGAAATCAACCCCGCTTGCGGTGCGGGCAACGGACTTGTGCGCGCTTCCGCCCCGGGCGCGCCGACGAATCCGTAGGCGTGATTAACGAGATCGAGGACAGGAGGAATTACGAAAGCTCCCGCAATGACGCCGATGATGAGCGCTACCTGTTGCTTCCACGGCGTCGCGTCAACCAGCTGGCCGGTTTTGAGATCCTGCAGGTTGTTATTCGCAATTGCCGCAACGTTGAAGATGACGGCGGTGGTAAAAAGTGCGAACGCCATAAGTGCCTTATGCGCGTCCGGCGACACGTACGGTTTTACGCCGATCACCAGCAATAGCGCAGCGCCGATCACCACCAGAATGCCGATACCAGAGAGCGGACTGTTGGACGAACCAATCAAGCCGGCCATGTAACCGCACACCGCGGAGACGAAAAAGCTCATCAGGACGATGTAGGCGACCCCGCCAATAACAAGCGTCGTCATATTCGCGGCGAGACCGCTCTGGTTGGCGAAATAGCCGAGTAACAATCCAATTGGCACCATGCAAGCGAGCGTGACGATACCAACAACGCCGATGGGAATGTCGCGCTCGGTGATTGGCAGCGTGTCCCCCTTGCCGGCCTTTCGTGCACGAGATGCGGCCATTGCGCCGGCAAGGCCGCTTGCGACCGGCTTCACCAATTTCAACAAGGTCCATATCGCGGAAACGCCGATCGCGCCGGCACCGACAAAACGAACCTTCGTGCTCCAGGTTCTCTGCGCGAGCGTCGCTGCCGCGGTCGTGATGTCACCGGCAATGGAGGAAAAGTGCGGCACGCCCCAGCCCCAACCGATCAATGCACCGATGAGCATCGCGATTCCGACGGATAAACCGACGAGGTGTCCAATGCCGAGAAGAGCGAACGACAAAAAGAAATCGTAACCGCTCACCGCGCCGCGCTTCCCGATGCGAAAGGTCTGAGCAACATCAGCGGCGAATAGTTGCGTCTGAACAACGACCGCAAAGACCGCGGCCACAATCGATCCCCACAACACCGCCAGAAGACCGGCCCGACCATGTTCAACCTCCGCGGCGTGTTCCGAATCGCCACTGCTCCCAACTTTCAGCACCTCAGCGCATGCGACGCCTTCGGGATACGGCAGGTCGGATTGAGTGACCAACGCGCGGCGCAGCGGGATTGAATACATCACCCCGAGAATTCCGCCGAGGGCGCAGATCCAAAATGAAATCCAGAACGGGAACTCAGTCCACCAACCGATCATGATCAGACCCGGCAACACGAAGATGATCGACGACAGTGTTCCCGCTGCCGAAGCGACTGTTTGCACGATGTTATTTTCCTGGATCGTCGCGTCCTTGAAACCGCGCAGCATCGCCATCGAAATGACCGCTGCTGGAATCGACGTCGAAAAAGTAAGGCCGGCCTTGAGACCGAAGTAGACGTTGGCCGCAGTGAACACCAACGTGATAATGATCCCAATGATTAGCCCGCGGAGAGTAAGTTCCTTGCGCATGTTAGTGTTCGCCGGTCGACGCGAGCGGAGAATAGTGTGAAATCGCCGACAGGGTCAAGAGAAGGTAACGAGCTCTACGAACCCAAGCGGAAGCGTCACGGGCGCCTTCGATGTCGGCGCCAACCTTTCGTCGACGCGTTGTCATCCTGAGCGCAAGCGAAGGATCTCTCGAATACAGATTCCGCGGCCGCACTTACTTCAGTCATATCCGTCACCTTTGGTGAGATTCCTCATCGTCTACGCGATTCGGGATGACACAGGCCAGGCGTTATGGGACCGGACCTAGCTCGGAGGGCGTTTGCGGACGTTGTGTAGGGTCTGCTGTCTCAGCGGAAGGAAGCAAAATTTCCGCGCCACTTGGGCTGCTGGTGATCGTGAGCTCGCCGTGCGGAAGGGAATATGCAACCGGAAGAATTTGGCCCGCCTGCAGCTGAACGTCGGTGCGACTATCTGGCCAGCCGTCTTTGTGAAAAAAAATCGTGTAAATTCCGCCGCGAAGCTCATCGACCGTTCCCGGTGACGTCCCGCTGCGTAGCGGCGCGGGGGAAGCGGGTGGGGTCTGGTCGGCAATGATCCCGGCGTAGACGGCGAACGTCGCGCCGGTTGGGCTGGTCGTTAACTGGAGACTGGCCGGTTGATCGATAACGGAACGCGGCGGAGCCGCGATCATGTCGACCGTAATCGGCGCGGTCGGGGCAGGCCTTGGCTCAAGTGTGGATTTTGCAGTTTCGATGGCGTATCCAGTCGGCAGCGGCTGTTCCTTAACGGCTTGGATCAGTTCGTGCCGTGAAGACAAATTCTGAGTCAGGAAAACCGTCACAGCTGGACCGAACAAAGCGATTACTGCTACCAAGCGTGGTCCGAGTTTTTGCCAGAAAGTAAGTGGAATGGGGATGCAATCATCCACTTCGTCTGCCTCGGCATCTTCGTATTCCATTTCGCCCGAGGAAACAGCAGAGGTCGTGCCCCTTTGCCAATGGCATTCCCATCCGGCCTTCAGGCGCCGATACTCACACCAATAAACGATCCGATCGCGGCGGCGAACCTATGACCGTTCCGTTGGTGCGCAAATACTCTCTGATTTCAGCCAGGAATGGCTCCGCAAATTCCTTTAGCTTCCGTTGTCCTACACCGCCGATTTGCCCGAACTCATTTTTGTTTTGCGGACACGCGCGAGCCATCTCGCGTAACGTTGCGTCGGAAAAAATAATGTAGGCGGGCACATCGCGTTCGTCGGCAATCCTTCGTCGCAGGGTGCGCAAGCGTTCGAAGAGTTCTTCGTCGCATTCGATTTCTCCGGCGCGCGGGACACGAACTTTCTTCGCCGGTGCTTCGAACGGCTTGGTTAATGTGATCGGTGTGCGTTTTCGCAACGCAGTCATGCCCGCGTCCGTCACGCTCAGGGTTGCAAATTTTCCAGGGGCGGCTTCCACCAGGCCAAGGCGCAACAATTCGCGCCCGATTCTTTGCCATTGTTCACGGGGTAAATCTTTGCCAACCCCAAATGTCGATAGCTGATCATGCCCGCGTCTTTCGATTGCTTCGTTGGTGCCACCGACCAGCACCTCCACGATATGATTTAAGCCGAATCCAAATCCCTGCTTCGCCTCGACTCGATGCACACAGGACAGAAATTTTTGCGCGGCAATGGTGCCGTCGAAGGTTTCGCGTGGTTCCAGGCAATTATCGCAGCCGTGGCAGGAAATTTCTCCTCTTCCTGTGGTGGCAGCCGTGTCGGCTGCAGACCTAGCGGGCGGCCAGCTTTCGCTGAAGTACCGCAACAACGTCGCGCGCCGGCATTCCCGTGTTTCGGCATACGCGATCATTGTGCGCAATTGCTCGTGCGCGATCCGCTGTTCGCTTTCGCTTTTTTCCTCAATAAACCGCCGTTGTTTTACTACGTCGCCGACACTGAAGAGCAGCACGCACTCGCTCGGCAAACCATCGCGTCCCGCGCGCCCGGTCTCCTGGTAATACCCTTCGATGTTCTTCGGCAGATCGTGATGAATGACGTAGTGCACGTTCGGTTTGTTGATGCCCATGCCGAAGGCAATCGTTGCCGTAATCACGCGCGCATCGTCGCGCAGAAATGCTTCCTGATTGCGCGTCCGTTCTTTCGATTCCATTCCGGCGTGATACGGCAGCGCCTTGATCCCATCTCTCGTTAGTTTTTCCGCCAGCGCGTCGCTCGATTTGCGGCTGGCGCAATAGACGATGCCGCTCTCATTCGGACGCGCCCGCACAAAATCCAGCACCTGCTGGTAGGCAGAAGACTTCGGCATCACCCGATAAATCAGGTTTGGTCGATTGAAACTCGCAACATAACAACGCGGCTGGCGTAGCTTCAGTTGCTTGACGATGTCGTCGCGCACCCGCTTGGTGGCGGTCGCCGTTAGCGCCATAATCGGAACATCGGGAAACTGCGCCCGCAATTTTTTCAGCTCCCGATATTCCGGACGAAAATCGTGACCCCATTCACTGATGCAGTGCGCTTCGTCGATCGCGATTTGGGCAATATTCCAGTTGAGCGCGCTCTCCAGAAAGGTTTCCATCATTAGCCGTTCGGGCGCGACGTAGAGCAGACGAAATTCATTGCGATGGAGTCCACGGAATCGTGCGCGCGCTTCGTTTGCGTCAAGCGTTGAATTCAAAAACGTCGCCGCAATTCCGCTCGTCCGCAGCGCATCGACTTGATCCTTCATCAGCGCGATTAACGGTGACACCACAATCGTCACCCCATCGCGCAACAACGCCGGCAATTGAAAGCAAAGTGACTTGCCACCGCCCGTCGGCAACAACGCAAACACATCCCGTCTTGCCAGCGCATCGTCGATGATTTCCTGCTGCAGCGGACGAAATTCGTCGTAGCCGAAATATTTTTTGAGCGCTTCCTGGAGCTGCAACGTCGCAGAGCACGCTTTTTGGTGGGCAGGTGAAGTCGGCATATTCATTTTTGTAGCGACGGCTCCGAATACTCTTTTTGCATTAGCTCCATGGCTTCGCTAAAGGGTCTCGCACTCACTTTACCGGTTCCTGTGAACGGGTGATCGAGAACATAAACGACAAATAAAATCAGGCTGATCATTATTGTGAGCGCAGACGTCATTATGCATTGCGCCCGAATATTCCTGACGCCGAAGAAATAGGTGTACAAAACCATTATTAATCCACCTACCAGCATGACCAGCCACATCATTGGCGGCACCGTATCGTTCCCCGCGAAAATCCTGAGCCGGCGATATTCGGCGAGATTATTTACTCGCCTTAGCGATTCCATGTATAGCTCTCTGTTGGGAATCGATTTATCCTCCATGTTATCAAACACCGCGATCAGATTTCTCAACGAGCCGGTCGAAGAGACGCCTATGTCACCCCCTGCCATTCGTCTTAGCTCGTCATTAAGAACTGAATTAGTGTAATTAATTAGTCCGTCTTGAATGACTTTGCTCGCCGGGTCGGGGAATGCTTTGGCGCTGTGAGAGAGGTCGATGACCTGACTGGCCTCTAATTGCAGGTTTTTTGTCGCTTCGTCGTAGCCGTTCCATGTTACGAAAACAACAAACGCGACGACGACGGCGTAAAGCACGCCGAAAGCATTAAAGATGATCGCCGCTACCTCGTGATTCTCCTTTAATACGTCTGCCGGAAACTTCTTTCGCACCAGATATAGCCCGGCAACGGCAATGGCAGTAGTAACGGACGAGACGAAAAAGAAGGACAGCACCCACGGCCAGTTAAGGAGGAACTGCATAGTGCAACTCAAGCTGCGCGCGTTTTAATCTGCTCGAGCGACGTAGAAATAACTTCGTCTCGCGGCGTGGCTCCGAGGTTTCCTTTGCCGTGAACGCGGACGCTGATGACCTTGGCTTCCAGGTCGCGTTTGCCGATGACGAACATGGTGTGGACTTTCATTTGCTCGGCCCGCTGGATTTTACCGTTGATCTTGTCAGTTGAAGTATCGATCTCGGCGCGGACTTGATGACCGCGCAGTTCGTTGAGGATGGCTCGGGCATAATCCAGAAGTTCAGGCTCGTCGCCGATAGTCAAGATGCGAACCTGTTCGGGAGATAGCCAGAGCGGGAAATTACCGGCGTAATGTTCGATCAGGAAGCCGATGAAACGCTCGTGGGTGCCGAGCGGTGCACGATGAATGCAGATCGGCGTCTTTTCGGTGTTATCGCGATCTTTGTAGCGCAGATCAAAACTGCGCGGTTGGGCGAAATCGACCTGATTGGTCGCGATAGAAAACTCACGTCCGATCACGCTCCACGCTTGCACGTCGATCTTCGGGCCGTAAAACGCCGCTTCGTTCGGCACTTCGACAAAATTAATTCCAGAATTTTTTAGGACGTTCCGCGTCATATCCTCGGTCTTTTTCCAAAGCTCTGGTTCATCGACAAATTTCTGGCCGAGCTTTGCGGGATCATGGGTTGAGAAGCGCATCAGATATTTGTCGATCCCGAAGAGCTTGAAATAATTCAGATACATCTGGTTCACGGCGTTGAACTCCGCCTCGAACTGCTCCGGCGTCATGTAGAGATGAGCGTCGTTCATCTGCAGCGAGCGCACCCGCATAAGCCCGAACAACTCGCCGCTCTTCTCGTACCGATAATCCGTCCCATATTCCGCCAGTCGCAAGGGGAGGTCGCGATAGCTGCGAGGCAGCGCTGCAAACAACTTGTGGTGATGCGGACAGTTCATCGCCTTGAGGTAGTAGCGATCGCCAAGACTTCGACTGAGTTCGTCGATCCGTGCTATTTGTGCACGGTCGGCATCTTCCGCAGCGTTGATCAATCCAAGCTCATCGAACAAATCTTCTCGTGACGTTTCGGGTTTTTTTAATTCATCAAAGAACCGGACCCAAACGCGCTCGCTCGCTTCATCGAAGCTTTTTAGGTGTTTCGCTTTTGCTATCGCGAGATTCTCCAACTTTTTGCGATCACCTTCTTCGAGCAACTCCATCGGCGGGAACATCGATTCAACGTAGTAGGGGACATGACCGCTCTTTCTGTACAAGCTCTCACGCGCGATGTGCGGCGTCCGGACTCGTTGATAACCAGCCGCGAACTCGGTTTCCTTTGCGAGTTTCTCTAGTTCCTCGGCAATCACTGCACCGCGGGGCAAAAACATCGGAAGACCCGGGCCGACGTCATCGTCAAAAACGAAAAGCTCGAGTTCCCGCCCGAGCTTGCGATGGTCGCGTTTCTTCGCCTCCTCGAGCATGGCAAAGTAATCATCGAGCTCTTTCCTGGTCTTGAAGGCGGTACCGTAAACGCGCTGGAGCTGCGGATTCTTTTCGTCGCCTTTATAATAAGCGCTGGCGAGGCTGGTGAGCTTGAACGCGCCAATGTTTCCGGTGCGCATGACGTGTGGGCCGGCGCAAAGATCAATGAAATCGCCGTTGCGATAGAGTGAAATCGTTTCCCCTGGCGGAATGTTCTCGATGATATCGAGCTTGAACTTGCTGGGTTCGTTCCGATCGCTCAATGCCGCGAGCCTCCCTTTCGTTCCCAGCGCGAGAGCTTCATCACGCGAAACTTCCACGCGCTCGAAGGGATGGTTCGCCTTGATCTCTTTCTTCATCTCCGCCTCGATCTTTTCGAAGTCGTCGGGTGAGATCCGGTGCGGTAGATCGACATCATAGTAGAAGCCATTGTCGACTGGCGGCCCGGCCGCGAACTGCGCCTCCGGCCAGATTTTGAGGATCGCTGTCGCCAGAACATGTGCAGTCGAATGACGCAGACGCTCGATGTCGGTCATCTGAGCGCGTTGCTCCGGAGTCTTACGATCTTCGTCCATGAAAAGCTGGTGAAATTAGCTACCTGGGAGCGGAAGAAAAGGAATTTGCGCTGCCCTGTACTCGGTTGGGAAAGGAATCCGGAAACCAGGAATCCAGGAGAGCTGGATGATTTTCGGATTTTTTCATGGATTCCTGGCTTCCAAATTTACGTTTTTTGCCTCCCGCGTTACGAGATCCGTCTATGGTTCGCTTTCGGAGCCATGCGCGTAAGGCTCACCTGAATAATCCTGTCCAGGCGGCGGTAAGGGGTCGTGAATTTCCCGCAGCCAGCGTGGCGGCTTCAAAGTTCGTGGCTCGGCGGCAAGATTGACATTGGGATCGAAAATTAGTGCGGGCTTGCGGCCATTGATGGAAACAAACATGCGGACTTCTACCTGGAGGGGCTGGGAGCCGTATTGTGGTAAACGTTGAGCCAGGTAATGGGCAAATTGTCGAACCATATCGGGTCGCCAGCCCATGCGGCTGATTTGTTTGCGACTCAGATACATCTCCGGTTCCATCTGAACATCCTGTCC
>Ga0209577_10001844_pt1 | contig 20824 bp, 11 predicted proteins | sample GraSoiAngelo_109_FD_185874 | JGI IMG/M metagenome (GOLD analysis project Ga0209577, IMG submission 185874) | Grasslands soil microbial communities from the Angelo Coastal Reserve, California, USA - 14_0903_12_20cm (SPAdes) (version 2) | ecosystem: Environmental > Terrestrial > Soil > Grasslands...
AAAGCTTCTGCGCCAGGGGAGTCAAGTTGTCGCGGGAGGCGCCTGCATCGGTTGCGCCTTGCCAGCGAACGCCTCTACGCCTGCTGCCAGCGGCGTAGATTATTACCAGAGACTTGGAGTAACGCCCTTCATCAACGCGGCTGGCACCTACACGATCCTTTCCGCTTCAACCATGCCAGATGAGGTGCAAGCGGCCATCGCCTTGGCGGCAAAAAGACCAGTTCATCTCATGGAGCTACACAAGGCGGCTGGCGAGTACCTGGCCAGGCGTCTACGCTGTGAGGGCGCATTGGTAACTTCTGGTGCTGCCGCTGCAATCAAGCTGGCGACAGCAGCGTGCATTACTCGGGGCAACAAATCTGCGGTTATAAATATTCCCACTGAAATGCAGGGGTTAAAGAACGAAGTCATCGTCCAAAAGGCGCATCGCTATGACTACGATCACGCGATTCGAGACTGTGGCGCACGCCTCCTCGACGTGGAAACGCTCGATGAATATGAACGAGCCTTCTCGGAACGCACCGTAATGACACAGTTTTTCAATGCCGCCGAGGGAGGCCGGATCAGCAGGGAAGATTGGGTCCGCGTAGCCCACAAGCATGGAGTTCCGTGCTTCAACGATGCGGCTGCCGATGTTCCGCCTATTTCAAATCTCTGGAACTATACGGAGGTGGGCTTTGATTTGGTGGCCTTTTCCGGTGGAAAGGGTCTGCGTGGGCCGCAATGTAGCGGGTTGCTCTTGGGGAAAAAAGATTTGATCGACGCGGCACAGCTAAACAATTCACCCAACTCAAACACCATAGGTCGCGGGATGAAGGTGGGGAAGGAAGAAATCATTGGTCTGGTTGCTGCCGTGGATTGGTTTCTTGAGCAGGACGATGCTGCAATGGAAGCGGAATATCGCAAGCGGGCCGCGCTAATCGCAGAGCGCGTTAAAAGCGTTCCTAGCGTAGAAGCAAGAGTTTTTATTCCTCCCGTTGCGAACCATGTCCCGCACCTGCTGATTACCTATGACATGAATGGAATTAAGGTCTCGGCAACTGAGGTGATGCAAAGGATGCGCGAAGGGACCCCACGCATTGAACTGAACCCCTCCACAGGCGGAGGCCCCGCCAGCGTGGGCCTCCCGGGAGGGAGCAATGTAATCGTTGTGGGAGTCTGGATGCTGCAACCCGGTGAAGATGAAATCGTAGCGAGGCGTCTCCAAGAAGTGCTGCGGAGCGCAATGAAAAGCTAGGGCCAAGGAGCAAACATTCGTGGGAAGCTGAAAATCTGAAGGGAGGGACAACCGTGAATCAAAGAGTGGTCTTTCGATTCTGGATGGAAGTGCTGTTCCTGTGCTTTCTGGCGGCAATTCCTTCCCGCGCGCAGGTCGCCAACAACACGTCGTTGGTTGGCACAGTGACGGACGCGAACGGGGTGGTAATGGGAGCCAAAGTTACAGCAGTCAACGTGGGGACTAACGACACTTATTCCGCAACTGCAGACGAGCAGGGCAACTATTCCATCACCTTCGTCCGGGAAGGCACCTACACCATAACCACGGAGCATACTGGCTTCAGGAAATCGGTCCAAAACGGAATCTTTGTTGAAATCAATCGGACGGTACGCACGGATGTACGGCTAGAGGTGGGGTCAGTAAGCCAGTCTGTAGTTGTGGATGCCGCCGTTCCTGCCATTTCCACGGATGAAGCCACTCTTGCAGAGACAATCAACAGCCGATCCGTGGTGGACCTTCCCTTGAATGGCCGTGACGCGCTACAGTTGGCGGCCACCACGTCGAATGTCATTGTCGGCCCCAAATCTAGCCAGACCGCTATCCCTCCCGGCGAAGATTTCATCGGAGCAGGACAGCGTGAGATCACCAATAGCCTGACGCTGGATGGCATCACCATCATGAACAACCTCATCACGGTTACCCACGTTGTGCCGAGTGTTGACGCCGTTGAAGAAGTGCAGGTACAGAACGGGAATTACACAGCGCAGTACGGCAGCTACATGGGCGTGCATGTAAACCTTGCAACGAAATCAGGCACGAATGGAGTTCACGGCGCTCTGTTTGAATTCGTGAGAAACGACATGTTTGACGCCCACCCGTTCTTCGACAGTCCGGGGTCGCCGAAGAAGCCTCTTCACCTCAACCAGTTTGGAGTGGAAGTAGACGGGCCTGTCTACCTATCAAAGTTGTACAACGGACGGAACAAGACTTTCTTCACTGCTTCCTATGAAGGGCTACGTCAGATAAAAAGCCCGTCTCAACTGGGCACAACGCTGACGCAAGCGATGCGTGGCGGCGATTTCTCATCGCTCTGCACGGGCGGCTTTGGCCCGTCCGGTGTGTGTACCGACGCCCAGCCTAGCGACCAAATCCATAACCCCGCCACACAGGCTCCGTACCCGGGCAATATCATTCCGTCGAACCAACTCTCCTCTTTCTCGCAGGCGTTGCTGCCGTATTACCCGCTGCCAAACATCGCGGGCACAAACACGTTCTCCGGCCCAGTAGCGTCAAACGTCTCGACGAATCAGACCCTAGAACGCATTGACCAGAACTTCGGCGACAAGATTCGCCTGTTTGTCCGTTACGACTGGCAAATCACTACCATCTTTGGCGGCAGCATCACGCCCACCGGAGGAAGCTATGGTCCGGCCAATAACCGGAACATTGCTATTGGATATACGCACATCATCACGCCGAGCTTAGTCAATGATTTTCGATTTGGCCGAAATCATTTGATGACCAACAACCTGAACTATTGGACCGTGAATGGCCTGTTGAACGCCGGCACTCAACTCGGCATCCCTAACTTCACTGGCGATACAACCTTCCACAATCCCGGCATCCCAGACGTTACAGTTAGCGGATTCATGACCCTGGGCAACGCCGCAGCAAATTGGTATCAGGATGACACGACATGGCACGGCTACGACCAAGTGAGCTATCGGCGTGGGTCGCATAACGTCATGGTGGGAGTCGAAATTCGCAAACTGATTACGGGTAGGGCTGCCGCTAACAATCCACGCGGCCTGTTCAACTTCACCGGGTCAAGGAGCGGTAACGCGGCAGCAGATTTCATGCTCGGGACCCCGCAGAATGACATAACACCCATTCAGGAATTCAAAGGTGTAGTTGCGGAATGGCGGGACGGATTCTTCGTCCTCGACAACTGGCAAGTGAATTCCAAGCTCACGTTGAACTATGGTTTGCGCTACGAATTGCCAACGGTTCCCTACAGCGTTAACGGCAACGCCCGAGTCCTGAATCCCCAACAGACGGCGCTGATCCCCGCTACCGTTCCGACTCCGGGGTTCCAGTTCCTCAACCCGAATCACGACAATTGGGCGCCGCGCCTCGGCTTTGCTTATCGCTTTACATCCAAGACTGTTGTTCGCGGGGGCGGTGGCTTCTACTACAATCCCAACCAAACCAACAGTTTCACATTGGCGACAACCAATCCTCCCTTTGGTGTAACCACGACGTTCAACAATTCGGCGGCGACACCTCTCTCCTTCGCCAATCCGACACCGGGCACCGGGACTACCCCTCTCAGCGTCTTTACGGAGAACCCGGACCTTCCAACGCCGAGAATGTATCAATGGAATCTCGGCGTTTCCCGGGAATTGTGGAAGAACTCCGGTTTTGAACTGCAATATCTCGGCTCCCACTCGTTGCATCTGGACCGAAGCTACTTTAACAACACCCCCCAACCCGGACCCGGGAGTGTGAATCCGCGCCGCCCGAATCAGCTTTGGGGACTGATTCGCACCATTCAAAACGACGAAATCGCGAACTATCACGGTCTCACCACAATCTTCCGTCAGCGCATGAACCGAGGTTTGCAGGTATTGGCCAGCTACACCTGGTCGCATTCGATTGACGTTTCGACCGACTCCAACGGTGGCGGCGCGCCTATGGATGCCTTTAATTGGCGGCGTGACTATGGCAATGCCAACTGGGACATTCGCCACAGGTTCGTTACCAGCTTTGTTTACGACCTGCCGTCCCTTAATGGCCCGAATGTCCTGCGATGGACGCTGGGCCACTGGCAGGTTAACGGAATTTTCACGGCCCAAACGGGGATACCATTCAACGTCCTGATCTCGCCCGACCAAGCGAACATCGGTCGTGGTAATCAACGCCCGAATGTCGTGGGAACACCGAGCGCCAATTGCGGCTCGGGACATCTTCTGGGTTGCATTGATTCGAGTGCTTTCGCCGTGCCCGCGCCATTCACTTTTGGCAATGCGGGACGCAACATTCTCTTCGGCCCCGGACTCGTGGATGCCGATTTTTCTGTCTTTAAGGATTTTCCGATTAAGGAGCGGCTCAAATTCCAGTTCCGCGCGGAAATGTTCAACATTTTCAACCATCCGAATTTCGGAAATCCGAATACGACTTGGAATACCGGATCGTTCGGCAACATAACGCAGACCACGACTAACAATCGTGACATTCAGTTCGGCGCAAAACTTGTTTTCTAGTGCTTTTGAGGTGTATCTCGAATTGCATCGCTGAGGGAAAGGACAACTGCTCATGCATCGTCGTGAGGTTTTGAAAACGTCTGCCGCTGCCTTGGGAACCCTCTTGGGCGCGGAAGCAATTGAAGCATATCCGCTGGGCGTCAACACCAATTCACGGTCATCCAAACTGAAGATCACCGACCTTCGCGTGGCGACTATTGTGAAGCCCGGACCAAGCCCTTGTCCGCTCGTTCGCATCGACACCGATCAGGGAGTGTATGGATTAGGAGAAGTTCGGGACGGTGCCAGCCCAACTTATGCCTTGTTTCTAAAGAGCCGCATCCTGGGTGAGAATCCACTGCAGATTGACAAAATCTTTCGCAAGATCAAGCAATTTGGCGGACACGCTCGGCAAGGTGGTGGAGTTTGTGCCATCGAAATGGCCCTGTGGGACATCGCTGGCAAGGTATACAATGCCCCGGTCTATGCGATGCTCGGCGGAAAATTCCGTGACAAGGTTCGCATTTATGCCGACACCACAGAGTCCAAGGACCCGAAGGTATACGCCCAGCGTATGAAGGAACGCAAAGAAAAGATGGGCCTCACCTGGCTCAAGATGGACCTTGGCGTTGAGATGGTATCGGACACTCCGGGCACCGTTACCGCGCAATCAGACCTCAGCCAGTGGGACATGACCCAGCTTCCGCATCCCTTGCTGGCAATGGAGGTCACCGATAAGGGTATCGCGATGCTTGAGCAATACGTCGCCGCCGTGCGCGATGCCGTAGGCATGGAAATCCCGCTTTCGATGGACCACTTGGGGCATCTTGGGGTGAAGTCGATCATTCGGCTCGGCAAGGCATATGAAAAATACAATTTGTCCTGGATGGAAGATGTGATTCCGTGGACCTATACGGACCTGCTCAAGCAAATTGCCGATGCGAGTCCCACTCCCATTCTCACCGGTGAAGATATTTACCTTAAAGAGCCGTTTCGAGTTTTGTGCGAGAGTCATGCTGTCGGCAAGATTCACCCGGACCTCGCCACTTCTGGCGGCATCCTCGAAACTCACAAGATCGGAGACATGGCCGAAGAATACGGCGTGCCGATGGCCATGCACTTCGCCGGCACGCCTGTCAGTTGCATGGCGAATGTCCACTGCGCCGCAGCCACGCAAAATTTCCTGGCCCTCGAAAACCATTCTCTCGATGTGCCCTGGTGGTCCTCAATGGTGCAAGAAGGAGCTAGGTCTCCCATCGTTGATCACGGCTGGATCGACGTTCCTGACAGGCCCGGTCTCGGAGTGACTCTGAATGAAGATGTAGTCCGGCAGCACTTACAACCCGGCACTGGCTATTTCGAGCCAACTACCCAGTGGGATCACGAACGCTCTTGGGATCGGCTGTGGAGTTAGAAATGATTTCGATAAGACGCTCGGCTTTTCCACTGCTGGCTGCCTCTATCCTTGGCCTGTTCGCATCTGTTGCGGAGGGCCAAGTATTTACCTTGTCGAAGCAGGAATTGACCGACTACAGCTCGCAAAACCCCTTTGAGCGTTTCCCGGACGGCAGACCGAAGGTGCCCGATGAGATTATCGACCGAGCTCGCGCGCTTTCATCCATTGGCGACGTGATGCTGACGGGAATAAATATCCCAATACAGATTGGCAACACCACGGTAATGCCCGGCGACCTCGTCGTCGGTGACCGAGAAGGCGTTTACTTCATTCCTCCGCAGTTCGTAAAGTCAGTGCTCGATCAAGCCGACGAAATTCATATCCACGACGAATGGACGAAGAAGAAGTTCGCTGAGGGAAAATACAAGTCCAGCAAAATATATCCCAGCCCAAGCGACCCAAAGCTGCAGCAAGAATATAAGGAGTACTTCAAGAAGGAATTGGAAGAAATCGCCAAAAAGCGAAAAGCCCAATAAGCCCGGCCGCGAAGCTGGGTGAACCAGCCTTCCTTTTAGCAAAAAGGTGCGCAAACCATGAACGTTTCCCGCGACATTTCTGAGTCCTCTTGGAGGCCATTTTTAGTTTTGCTGGCATGGCTGGTTTTGGGTTTGCCTTCGGCGGCGCAGGTTACGTCCGGCACAATCGAAGGGACGGTCACTGATTCCTCGAGGGCACCTGTACCCGGCGTCAAAATCACTATTACCGACATTCAGAAGAACAGCGTGAGAGAGTACACCACTGACGAAACGGGCGGTTACAACGCTCCGTTCCTGCCCCCTGGGACTTACCGGGTTGCCGCAGAAAAGGCTGGTTTCAAGCGAGTCACTTCAGCTTCCGTCGTCCTCAACGTCGATGACAAAGCCCGCGTCGACATTACCCTCGGAATTGGTGACGTGAAGGAAGTGGTCGAAGTTGGCGTCAGTGCGCCGCTCGTTCGCGAAGATAGTTCCGAACTCGGCGAGGTGATCGGAGAGAGGTCGGTCCGAGAGCTGCCCCTGAATGGCCGCAATTTCGCACAATTGGTCTATCTGGTCCCCGGCGTAACTCCTGGGCAGGCCGGGGAGAATCTCTCGGGCGCCAGCACATTCAATCCCCGAGGTGCGTCGAACTTCAATGCCCTGGGCAGTCAGGCAAATACCAATGCATGGCTTGTCGATGGAGTTGACGACAACGAGTACACTTTTAACACGGTCATGGTGCAGCCCTCGGTCGAATCCATTGGCGAATTTAAAGTGCTCACGGGGACGTTTTCTGCGGAGTTCGGTCGCGGCGCTGGCGTCGTGTCGGTCTCCACGAAGTCCGGCGACAACGAGCTACACGGCAGCGCTTTCGAATTTCTGCGCAATAACTATCTCGACGCGCGCAACTATTTCAATGCAAAAGGCCAACCGCAACCTCCGTTCAGGCGCAATCAGTTTGGAGCTTCTCTCGGCGGTCCTGTCGTCCTTCCGAAACTGTATAACGGCCACAGCCGCACCTTCTTCTTTGCGGATTACTACGGTTTGCGCGAGTTAAAGGGCCTAACCTTCGTCAACTCCGTGCCCACCGCGGCAGAGCGCCTTGGCGATTTCAGCGGCCTGACCAACCTCAAGGGGACTCCGATACAAATTTACAATCCGTTCAGCACGCGGATGGTCGGCACGCCTCCCCAACTTATGTTTATGCGTGATCCCTCGCAGATGGCTGGAATCACAACACTATCGACCGGACGCCCGTACAGCGTCACTCTAAACCAAGGCGTCAACAATGGCGCGCCGAGTTGGCCCAATAGAATCTGCGATGGGAACTTGTCAAATCCTGATCCCGCGTTGTGGTTCAACACCCAATGCTTTGTTGCGCCGCCGCCCCCTGGCAACACATACGGAAACGTCGCCCGTGGTGTCCTCTACGGACCTAGCACCGTGGACTGGGACCTCTCCCTAGTGAAAAATACGGTGATCCGCGAACGCCTTCGGGCACAAATTCGGCTGGACGCTTTCAACGCCTTCAATACGCCGAACTTCGGCTTCCCGAACGCTGCCATTGGCTCGCCCTTGGCGGGGCGGATAACCAGCACCATCAACGACAATCGTGACTTACAGTTGGCGTTGAGACTGGAATTCTGAGATTAACTTGACCAGCGCCGTCAAAAGCGCCTATAAGCGATTCGCACTCAATGAACCCGAGTGTCTTGATCCAGGTCTGCTGGGATGCCGTTCAGTTCAGCCATGCTGGAGATTATATGAAGAGACTTCCTGCTCTTCTTTTCCTACTTTGCTTCCCAGCCGCAACGATACTTGCGCAAAGATACGAGTCTAGTTGGGATTCAGTTGACCATCGTGTAACCCCCGAGTGGTTTACCGAAGCGCGTTTTGGCATCTTTATTCATTGGGGCACGTATTCTCTACCAGCTTATGCCCCTGTTATTCCCGGCAAGCTCGCCTACGCCGAGTGGTACTGGCACGCGATGACGAGTGGCAGATACGATCCAAAAGCGAATGATCTCGAGAGGGGTACCTGGGCGTTCCATCAAAAATTGTATGGTACCGATTTCGCTTACCAGAATTTTGCGTCGCAATTCAAAGCTGAGCTCTTTGATCCCGATCACTGGGCCGACGTTCTTGCCGGCTCTGGAGCGAAATACGTTGTCCTAACCTCCAAACATCACGAGGGATTTGCCCTGTGGCCAAGCAAAGAAGCTTCCGCTACATGGGGGCGTCCCTGGAATGCGGTCGAGATCGGTCCGAAGCGGGATTTGTTAGGTGATCTTACTGACGCCGTTCGCCGCAAGGGCTTGCGCATGGGTTATTACTACTCACTGTACGAGTGGTACAACCCCCTCTGGCTTTACAACAAGCCGCGGTACGTGACCGAGCACATGTTCCCACAATTCAAAGATTTGGTCACGCGCTACAAGCCTTCGGTCATCTTCAGCGACGGCGAGTGGGAGATGTCCTCTGCCGACTGGCATTCTCCTGAACTGCTCGCATGGCTTTTCAATGACTCGCCCGCCAAAGATGAAGTAGTGATTAACGATCGCTGGGGCAGCGATACCCGCCACAAGCACGGCGGCTATTGGACGACCGAATACACCGCGGGCATGAGCGGGATCGACCACCCCTGGGAAGAGAACCGTGGCATGGGCGTAAGCTACGGCTACAACCGCGCCGAGGATCTCAGCGTCTATCACACCGGTCGTGAATTGGTTTTTATCCTGGTCGACACCGTGAGCCGCGGCGGTAATCTGCTGCTCGACATTGGCCCCAACGCGGATGGAACTATCCCAGTCATTATGGAGCAGCGGCTCCAAGAAATCGGCGACTGGATGAAGATCAACGGCGAAGCCATCTATGGCACCAAGCCGTGGAAAAATACGCGGCAATGGACGGCTGGCGAAGTGCCCAAGATCGAATACAACAAGGAATTCTCATCCGCGTACGATGTCACTAGGTTGATCGAGAAGCCTTCGGGCGGCAAAGCGTCTATCGAGGCGTTCTTCACCGCGAAAAGTAGCGATATTTACGCAATCCTGCCGAACTGGTTAGGCCATAGCCTCGTCATTAAAGGCCTAAACGCTGCCAAATCAGTCTCCTTGCTGGGCTCGCCGATAGTAGTGAAGTTCAAGGCGATGAAATCAGGCCTGGCAGTCGAGTTGCCAGTTCTTCCCGACGGTCTGAGAGCCCAGCCGGCTTGGGTGTTGAAGATCACGCTGAACTAATCTTCAAGCGGCGGAGGCGATACGGGCGGGGGAGCAGAAATACTAGGAGGCTACATGAGCAGCGCTGCCGTAACGCAATTCGTCGCAACCTAGCTTTGCCGGATGCACCGTTGTCGCGATGTTTCACTCGGGGGGGTCCAGGGGAGCAAGTTATTTCTTCTGGTTGCGCTGCCCCACCCTTGGTCCGTAATGGGCACCGTAAACTCGACCCCCTTGGTCTGCAGCCTGGGGACTTCGGCCCTAATATCCGGGCACATCAGGTAGAGCTCGTGGTAGGCGCGCTCCTCGACGGGATGGATGGCGAGTTCACCGGGAGGCCCGCGAAGATCAGCCAGCCATGTCCCGCATTCACAGACGGGAACTCGAGCACGTCCCGGAAAAACGCTCGCACTGCGTCGGACTGCTGGCTGTAAAGAATTGTATGCACACCACCGATCATCTTTTCCTCCCTTGCAGCAACAGCCTCGAAAGATATCACGACAGCGAAGCCCGAAGTGAACGTGGAAGGGTCCATCCTTCACGGGGGCACGGGTTGATTATTTGCTTGCAGCCATGGCTGGGGTTTGCTCGCCAATCTTGGCCGAGTAAAGAATGTATTTGAACGGGTCGGTGTTCTGATATTTTTCCATCAGTTTGAGGTAAACGAGCCGCTCGGCTTTGGCGATGGACTCGGTGTGGCCAAACCGCGCTTCGGGTGATTCGAGCAGCGAGGCGGCGAGTTCATATTTGCCGTCGGCGGCCATTTTTTCTGCCGCGGCGACGAGCCGCCTTTCTGAAAGGCCAAGGTAGTCAACGAAAAGTTCCGCTCGGTCGGAATCACCGAGATGGTCAAGGCCTTCGAGGTCGGCCTGCCAATAACCGACATTTTGGTGATAGAGCCGGTCAATCACGTGTTCTCGCAGGATCAAGTAAGGCAAGAGCGCGTCGGCACGTCCGGTGAGAAGGCCGGGGGGAATCAAATTCGCCTGGTGGACCGCAGCGCGCGTGTCACCACGGCGGATTGCGGTCAGAACCTGATCGCGCAGCCAGCCGAGGTCTGTCTTCAACTGGGCCAGCATATCGGGAGAGGAGAAGTTCCGCGTCAGAGGTTCATGACCGTGCAGCATGTAGCGCGGATTTTTCTGCACGACAAGGTCAATCGCGTCGAGCAGGCCCTCGAGGTCGCCCTCCACCACAAACGGCGCACCCAGGTAAGGCATGATGAAGTCGCCGACAAAGAGCACGCCCAAATCGGGGAGATGGAGGAACATGGCGTCGTGCGTTTCTCCACCGTGAACGGGAATCAACTCGATGCGCGTTCCGCCGATTTTTAGTTCTGTGGGGCGGTCAATCGTTGCGTCCGGCTTGAAATTGCGCACATCGTCCACGTTGAAGCGCTCGCCGAAGAAATGTTTCGCGATAGATCCTGGCGCATCGAGTTCGCCGGTGATCTCTTCCTGATAGTTGCTTCTGGCATAGAAACGCGGTTTCGGATTCAAACCGCGAAAGTAAGCTTGTCCGCCGATGTGGTCCCAATGGGAATGCGTGATGAAGATGGTGGTGAGCTCAGGGAGATTAGGTGCGTAGATGCGCAGCGCTTCGTAGGCGGCTTTGGCGGAGTCGGCACGGGTTCCCGCGTCTATACCGATTAGCTCCTGACGATCGTCGGAAATGACGAAGTAGTATTCCGTGAACTCGAAACCCGAGAGTGCATAGACCCGTCCCGGAATAATCTCCGCAATGCGGCGTGAAGCAAAAGCGTGCCCAGACAACACGTCTTCTGAAAATGGCGTGGTAAGGACAACCGGCTTGTCGAAACTTTTGTAGCCGCTCTGGCGGAGATAATCCTGCGCTTTGGCCTGGTCGCCATCGGCGAGAGCAAGCGTTCCCAAACGAAAATCGACTTCCCGCAGCCAGCCGATGTTCGGCGCTGTGGCGATGTTTGCGGCGCACCATGTCAAATCGTCCTGCGCGGCCTGCCTCTGATGGAAGAAACCTGGGAGTTGAGCACGGACGACGCCGGAAATCCAGTTCACCACAAAGATTTGGCCGCCGGAGAGCCGCTTGGCTTGGTCCAGCATTGCGATGGTGTCTTTCACATAGCCCATGCGGTGGAGCAAGGAAACCGAGGAGGCGTGCTGGGCCCGCAACAAACCAATGGCGCTCAGATAAAGAGCCTTTTGCGGATCGCTAAGGCGAGGGCCGAATTCGTTCAAGCGCGCGGAGAAGAATTCGGCGCCTTCCACCTGCTGGTTGGCATTGGCGTATGCCCCCATGAGGAGGAACAGCAATTGCGGATCCTTTGGAGGTGCGGCGCTGCCGACCGCTTTCAGGTATTCGAGCTCTGGGCGTGAAGAGCCGGATCGAGTCTGGTCCGCGCTGACTCTGCCCGTCCTATTTTTCCCGAAGAAAGCCAGAAGTCCCGCGCCGAGCAACAGCACCACGAACAAAGAGATGAGTTTTCGCATGGGGAAATCCTTTCCGAGGGATGATCTGGGATGATCCCTCAAGAATAGATGCATATACATGTATTATCGCTACAAAAATTTACGCCTCTGTCGCCGCATTCGTGACTTGGGCCACGGTGGCCTGCATTTGCTTCCAACCCGAAGGCCCCAACGTCTTCCGCAAGCGACGTTCCGCCACCTCCCAATGTGGTTGGGCGGCCGCGATTTGACGCTTCCCTGCTTCCGTCAAACGAAAGACGCGTTCACGTCTGTCCTTTCCAGGCCTGACGTGGATCCAACCCTGCCTCCGCAACAGGGCCAAAGTGCGGGTGAGCGTTGTGCTGTCCATGGCAAAGCCGGCACTCAGCGCCTTCTGGTTCGCCTCGCCAACAATGCCGAGGGCGGTCAGCAGACCAAACTGGGTGATTTCGATGTCGGCCTTGCGGAGCTCCTGGTCGTAGATCCGCGTGACGAGTCGTGTGAGACGGCGAAGATTTTGACAAGCGCAAAGGAGTGGAAAAAGTGCATTTGCGCGATGAACGCTGTGAATTGGCCCATCCACAATAGCATGTATATACATCTTATTTCGCGTCGTGTCAAGCAACGCGGACGGTTAGGGACGGTGAAGATGGAAAACCAACTCGTGCTGGGGGAGTGGAATCTTGTATCACGACTCAGCCCTGCGGAGTTCGATAAAGAGCTTTATAAGGCGGGTTGGCAGTTTTTCTACATTCCTCCAGAAGTTCGGGAGTATAGTCCGAGATGAACGGCTGGTCAAAGCTGTGTTACATCGAACCGTAAGTCCCCGATTTTCATAAGTCTGACTCGTGACTAAAAATGTTTTCGATTTGGTGTGGAAAGCATTGCAATGCGATTCGCATTGGAACAGATTGCCCGGCACGAAGGGTGTGTGTCCGGACTATTCCGGACAAGGGGCTTTTGTGTCCGCTCCGAACATGCAATCATTTGGGCTCCAAGCCCCACTCAAGGCTGCCTTTCAACGGTGCTTGCACGCACGTCGGGGAAAAAGATTCACGAGGAGGGAACAGTGAGCATGCGCACACATAATACGTGGTTGGGCCCCACCTTGGCCGCCTGTGCTTGCTTATCCATAGCCCTGTCATTTTCTTTCCAGGCGAACGCGCAGCTGGCAGGGGCGACGCTCTCGGGCGTTGTTGCGGACGGGTCCGGGGCACCGATCGTTGGCGCGAATGTTGTCATCAAAAACGTGGGCACCGGCGTGGTTAGAGAGGTCACCACCAACGCCGACGGCGTGTATTCGGCGCCCAACCTATCGCCTGGGAATTATGAAGTCACGGTAACGGCAAAAGGATTTTCGACATTTGTTCAGAAAAACCTGGCCCTTACCGTTGGATCGGAACAGGCACTCAACGTAACTCTCAGGGTCGGCGAACTTTCCCAAAGGGTCGAAGTCGTAGCTGCGCCACCCAGCGTCGACACAACTTCTTCAACGTTAAGCGCGACAGTCGAGGAAAAGACGGTTGTCGAGCTGCCTTTGAACGGGCGAGACTGGACGCAATTGGCGACGCTGCAACCCGGCGTGATTAGCGTGCGCGCTCAGGCTTCAACCGGAGCGACCGCGAACCGGGGAAACCGTGGCTTTGGGGACCAGCTCGCCGACAGCGGCCATCGTCCAAACGAAAACACCTACCGAATCGACGGCATCAACATCAATGACTATTCCAACGGAGCTCCGGGGAGTACGCTTGGCGCCAGCCTCGGCGTGGACGCAATCCAAGAGTTCAACGTTGTCACGACCAACTACACAGCTGAGTACGGTCGCACTTCAGGCGCGGTCATCAATGCCATCACCCGGTCAGGAACCAATCAATTTCACGGTTCGGGATATTTCTTTGATCGCGACAAAGTATTCGACGCGCGTAACTTCTTTGATCCCGGCACCATTCCACCTTTCCGGAGGACGCAATTCGGGGGATCCGCGGGCGGTCCGATTATCAAGGATAAGACCTTCATTTTTGGAGATTACGAAGCGGTTCGGCAAAGCCAGAGCCTGAGCTTCAGCGACATCATCCCGACGGCGGCAGCTCGTGCCGGTAATCTGTGCTCGGCGCCTGCTGCGGGCGCCACGTGTTCCCCACACAGTGTCACGGTGGACTCCAAGGTTGCCCCATATCTCGCCTTATGGCCAGATCCAGCCAAAGTAACTGCTGTGGCAACGCAAAATAACGGCGATACAGAGACTATCAGGACATCAGGCCTGAAGGTTCTTAACGAGAACTATTTCACCATCAAGGTGGACCACAAGATCTCCGCGAGCGACGCGCTGAGCAGCAGTTATTTCTTCGATCAGGCGCCACAAGCCACGCCCGACAACCTGAACAATAATATTCACCAGGTTTTTACCAAGCGCCAGACGTTCGGTATTACGGAAAATCACATCTTTAGTCCTTCTTTGGTGAACACCGCGAGGTTCGGATTCAACCGCGTGGTTGGATTGGTGAACGAACCGGTGAGAGCGGTTAATCCGGCGGCCGGCGACACGGCTCTTGGCATAAGTCCTGGACTACACGCGCCCCTCATCGAACTTGGAGGAGAGATTACTTCCACTGGCGGACTGGGGAATCTTTCTTTCTTTGGTCATCACTACAATTCCTTTCAAGCGCTCGAGGATCTGTTTTGGACAAGAGGAAAACATTCTCTCAAGATGGGATTTACTTTCGAGCGCATGCAATATGATGTCCTCTCTAAGGTCAGGCAAAACGGCGATTTCCGCTTCAATGCGACTACTGTGACTCCCTTCGAGAATTTTCTAACCAACCATCCGGCACAAGCCCTGCTGCTCTCTCCCTCCGTTCGCGGGGAAGTAGGCAGCAGAGACACCCTGTTTGGCCTCTATATTCAAGATGACTTCCGCATGAAATCTAATCTGACTCTGAACTTGGGACTGCGATACGAAATACTCACAAATCCCAGCGAAGCTCATGGGAAGTTCGGACTTCTCAACTCGATTTATGCACCGGCCGGCTCCGGTCCATGCCCCAACGTTTTTCCCAAGGCCTTCGGTCCGACCAATGTGCCGGGCTGCACCGTGCCTGTGGGCAGCATGTGGCAAACCAATCCTACAACTCGTAATTTTGATCCCCGCTTGGGCTTCTCTTGGGATCCGTTTCATGATGGGAAGACCGCTGTGCGCGGAGGGTTCGGCATCTTCGATGTGCTCCCGTTGCCGTACGTCTATACGATTGGCGACTCTCTGACCTACCCCTTCTCCCTGTCGTTCAGCCAACAAGGTTTGCCTGCAGGCTCGTTCCCGAACGTTCTTCCATTCATAAATCCGACTGCCCCGGGAACACGCTGGGTCGATCCGCATCCGCACCGCAGCTATGCCATGAACTGGAACTTCAACGTCCAGCGACAGATCACCCCGAAGCTTTCGGCACAAATCGGATATGTCGGCTCGCACGTTCTCCATAACGCATTCACCACCGATGATAGTAATCAAGTGATTGCGAAGCTCGTCAATGGCCAGTACTTCTGGCCTTTGCCGCAGGGGAGCGGAACGATCGCAGATCCGAACTCCGCCTTCATTCGCCCGATCTTTTTCGATGGCACATCCAAATACAACGGGCTGCAAGCCCAACTAGCCGTGCGCGGCTTGCATGGATTTCAGGCGCAAGGCGCTTACACCTGGGGCAGATGTATATCCGATGGGGACGGAGCACAACTCGGCGATCCTTACCAGAATTCGCTCTCTTCGCTAATCTTCTTCGACAAGCCGGGAAGCCGGCGAGGTCCCTGCGATTTCGACATCAGGCAAAATTTGTCCGTCAATTATCTCTACAGCCTGCCAGGTTCAAACACCGATTCGTCTTTGCGATGGGTTGTCGGTGGCTGGCAGGTAGGCGGAATTATTACCGCAAGCACCGGAGTGCCGTTCACCGTTGTTACCGGCGGGGATCCTCTGGGGCAGAACAGTTCCGACCAGTTCGATTATCCAAACCGCGCAGCGGGGTGCAACCCGATCAATTCAAGTTTCAAGAGCACAGCGAACCTAACCTACCTCAACGCAAGCTGTTTCTCGATCGCGGCTCCGACAGCGAATGGAATCGTCATGGGAAACAATGGACGAAATCAGTTGTATGGACCGAAATTGGTGGACGTAGATTTCTCTATCATCAAGAACACTGCCTTTCCGCGCACATCCGATGCATTCAACATGCAGTTGCGCTTTGAGTTCTTCAACCTCTTCAACCATACCAACTTCCAGGCTCCCTTGGACAACAACACGCTGGGGGGAAGCCTAGGTCAAATCGACGCAACGACAACCACATCTCGCCAGATTCAGCTTGGACTTAAATTCATCTGGTGAGAGGCAAACATTTAAGAGAGAGGCCTACCTGAGCGGGGGCCTCTCTTTCTGTGGTATGGCTGACAGCTCCACAATTCCTGCTGTCCAGTGATGGATGCACGGGAATGCTCGTCTCCGTTGCGCAAGAGGAATAAGGCGCCCAAAGCAATGGCATGCGCAAATATCTTCTGAATAGCGGAAATTCTGCCAGAGGTACGAGGAATCCCTTGAGCAGCACGGGTCGCACATCGTCTTCTTGGCTGCTAACGGCAATCGATACGAGGAATCTGGGCGCTGCCACCGGCGTCGGTTGGCGCATCATGGGCATGATCATGCAGATCATGGCTGTGACTGCTTTGAATCGCCTCAACTTGAGCATCGCGGACAAGACCATCGAGGAAGAGTTCTCATTGAACTTTGGTGGCGGAGGAGGAGGGATTCGAACCCCCGAGACCCTTTCGAGTCTAACGGTTTTCAAGACGGGTGATTGCGCTCCGGCTCCAGCCTAAGTTAATTATGACACTAGGCGGCGTTCGGCTAGCTCTGGACGGTTTGGGCACGCAATTCAGGGCATTGGGATAAATTGGGATAAAGGCTGCGAGCCGGACAAACAAACATTGCCCCCCGCCTTCCGGAACCGCCTGATGCTTGAATGGGACTCCGGCTCGCGAGCCGGAGAAACACAAAGATGCGAGAGGTTTGCGTTCCGTGGCCGAAAATTCCAAGCAGCCCGAGAAAAAACTGGTGCTCGATTCCGTCGCGCTCTAGGTACTGATTCTTCAGGAACCTGATGGTCGCCTGCGCCGCCGTCGCTCAACACGTGGACGCCATCAGAAGTATAGCTTCAGTGCGAACTGCACTTCGCGCGGATCACCCGGCCCGCCGGAACCCGCCCCCAGAATCGGCGAAAGCGTATTGGAGACCTTGCCGAACGATCCCGGAGAATTCAGGCTGGCGTTGGGATTCGCGAAGTTTGGATGGTTGAAGGCGTTGAAAAATTCGGCGCGGAACAGTAGCCGGTAGCGCTCCGTAAACTGGAACTGCTTGAACAGGCTCAGGTCAGTAGCAGCAATTCCTGGCCCGTGGAATTTTCTCGGCGCACAAGACCCGAAAATCCCATTCGCCGGAACCGAAAACGCTGCTGGGTTGATGAAGAACCCAGTTGTTGTGTACTTCTCGTGAGAGTCCGATGCTCCGGCAAACGGATCACCCGTGCAGTCGGCGTAAGCGGAGTGATTCGATCCGGTGAAGCTCCGATCCGCTGCGGTTACGCTGAACGGGCTGCCCGTCTGCAGGGTCACGATGCCATTCACTTGCCATCCACCCATCGCTTTGCTCGCAAGACTGTCGCTCGAGAGATACCGCCTTCCGTGACCGAACGGCAGGTCATAAATGAAGTTGCCCACGAAGCGACGGCGGATATCGAGGATGGAGTTGCTCATTTCTGCGCTGTAGTCATAGGCGTTCTGCGGCAGCGGCCCCGCTGTCAGGTTGTCCCCAAAATTAGCGAGTCCGTGGCTGTAGGTATAGTTCAGCGCATAGGAAAGGCCCATGGACATGCGCCGGCGCAACGAGAGCTCTAGGCTGTTGTAGTCGGTGTTCCCATCGTTCGTGGCGTATTCCAGGAAGGCATGCTGTCCAGTGACGGCGCACTTCCCAGCGCTGACGAACGTGTCGATGTGTGACACCGTATTCAGATTTGAGTAGGGGAAGTCGATGATCGGGCAGCCGTTGTCCATGCCGCTGATCACCGCCTGATTGTAATTCCGCAAACGGTTCATCTTGCGGCCCCAGTTCCCCACGTACGTAGCGGCGACGACGGTGTTGTTGGTCACTGCGATTTCCGGACCGAGGCTAACCTGTTCCACATAGCTGGAACGCTGGTTCGGATCCTGCGCACGGAACTGGATCTTCGTGAGATCGAACCCGACACCCGTTATTGTGCTTAACGGAAAGCCGTTCTGGAGCTGGAAGAGCGACGTTGTGCTTCCCACTCCCTGGTTCAGCTGCACGTCGAGCAAAAATGGCGGGTTAAGCTGAATCAAGCTTTCTGAACCGATGCGGTTGTAGTGCTGATAGAAAACGCCATAACCGCCGCGCCATACCAGTCTCGTCGCCATCTGATAGGCCAAACCTAGCCGCGGAGCGAAGTCGCTCTTGTCCGGGTTGATAAGCGCGCGATCTCCCCAGCCGGAGGCATCTTTCGCCGTCGTGATAACCCCGCCGCCATTGGCGGGATTAAAGTTGGACGTGTTGTTTTCCCGGCTCATGATGGGAGAAAAGAGTTCGTATCGCAGACCGTAGGTGAGGGTGAGCTTCGGCGTGGTCCTCCACGTATCCATCGCATAAAAAGAATGGCCCGGCTGGAAGTAGTGCACGACGAGCGGCGTCGTGAAGTGTGTAGCGTCTACGTCGCCGAGCAGGAAGTCCGCGATTCCGAACGTTCCGCCCGCCGTGTACACCCCGTTGATCTGCAGTTCACCCTGCGGAGCGCGGATGTCCACGAAGTTGTCGCTGCGCCGCAGGAATTGATACCCAAACTTGAAGCTGTGGCTGCCCTTCAGCCAGCTCAGGTTGTCGATCAGATTCCACGCCTGCGAAATTTGATACTGCGGACGCCAGGGTGAGGTTCCCAGGCGCGTGAGGCCGTTGATTTCGATAGGTGGAAGTCCGGCGGTATTCGGCGTTTTGGGAATTCCGTTCAATCCATAGTCGGGTGCCAAGGACTTGCCCAAGGTTACGCCGATCGGATCGCTGTGCGCGTAGTCCCGGTTGAAGCCGAACCGTGCATCGTTCACCAGCGTCCCGGAAAGAGTTCTAGTCCACCCGAGAGAAACCAGTTGCGTATGGGTACGGTACTGAGTTGCGAAATTCCCGTTTCCCACCACGGCGTTGCTGGTCCAGGGAGGATCCTGACGGCTCACGTGGTAGTAACTATAGCTCCCGAAGAGGTGGTTGTTGTGGTTGATGGCGTGGTCCACGCGGCCGTCGAGCGAGTAGACATCATTTGGGACTGTAGGTGAAAAAACATAGTTGGGCCCGCCTGTCCAGCCCCCCGCCACGTTGGGATCCGGAAAGAGCGCCAACAGCTGCGACGCAACTGGGTCAATACAGGTTTGCCCGGTCGTGCTGGTGGCCTGAATGATGTTGTTCTTGACGCAGCCGGTCTGGCCCGCCACGGGAGAATCGCTCAAGACCTTAGGGGTCGGCAGGCTCAAAAGCTCCGTAAAATTGCCCTGCTTCATCAGCGGCGTGGGAACAATGCTCTGGATCGTCGTGGACCGCCGGCTGCTGAAACGCTGGAAGTCGCCAAAGAAGAAGGTCTTGTCCTTGATAATCGGCCCGCCGAACGTGCCGCCGAACTGGTTCTGAACAAAACGGCCGCGCTTCCGGTTCGTTTTGTTGTTGATCCAGGAGTTTGCATCCAGCACGTTGTTTCGAATGTATTCGAAAACGTTTCCGTGGTACTCGTTCGTGCCGGACTTGATTGTTGCGTTGATCACCGCCCCGGCCGAATTGCCGAATTCGGAAGAATACGTCCGCGTCTGCACGCGAAATTCCTGCACCGCGTCTGGAGGCGGCTGCACCACCTGCACCGAGAATTCCTGCAGGTTTTCCGACCAGGAGTTGTTGTCGATGCCGTTCAGCAGAAAATTGTTTTGCAGCTCAAGATTGCCATTTACGCTAAAGCGGTCCGGCGCTGGATTGTTCGCCGCATAGAACTTGTTCACTCCGGGTTCGAGCAGCGCCAAGTCTGCGTACCGGCGTCCATTCAAGGGCAGATCGTTCACCAGCCGCGTATCCACAACGTTTCCTACATCAGCCGTTTGCGTCTGCAGCAGCGGCTCCCCGGCCGTTACCACGACCTGCTGATTCACAGAGCCGACCTTCAGCGTGAACTCGATCGAGAGGCGGTCCTGCACGTGCAGTATGATGTCGTCGCGCAGCACGCTCTCGAAGCCGTCGGCCCGCACCTTGACGGAATACGTCCCCGGGATCAGCGCCAGCACCTGATATTCCCCCGCGTCATTCACGGGAACAGTCATAACCACGCCGGTGGCCTTGTTCGTCACGGTGATCGTTGCCTTCGGAACCACGCCGCCGGACGTGTCCATGACCCTTCCCACAATCGCGCCGCGATCGATTTGCCCAAACGCCGGCAAAGCGCACAAAGCCAGAAACGCAAACAGTAAAACAGGTCCCCGCAGAATTCGAGCCCCCACGCCTCGATTCATCGAAACCTCCTCAAGTTGCGATGAGCCCTTCGACTCTACTGTTGCTATTGCCGCCCTGCCCGCGTTCCAACCCAGAAACCAGGATTCTGGGAACGAAACAAATTTGACACGTCTCTGACGGCGGGCTCTTCGGCAAGCCCATCGCCGAGCACGCATCCCCAATCGCATCGCTGCCAAAGGACAGGGAATCCAGCATTACACGAACGAAGATATAGCCGA
>Ga0209577_10001845_pt1 | contig 20821 bp, 17 predicted proteins | sample GraSoiAngelo_109_FD_185874 | JGI IMG/M metagenome (GOLD analysis project Ga0209577, IMG submission 185874) | Grasslands soil microbial communities from the Angelo Coastal Reserve, California, USA - 14_0903_12_20cm (SPAdes) (version 2) | ecosystem: Environmental > Terrestrial > Soil > Grasslands...
CCGACTCGAGGGCGTGGTAGACGATCTGCTCGGCGCTCGACTTCTTGCCGTCCAGCATCACGCGGTTGATCACCTGGGTGACCAGCGTGGAGTCATAGACGGGGTCGCGCAGGAGCGCGCGCGGGGTGATCTCGGCACGACGGGGCATCAGCCGCCGCCCTTCTTCGCGCCGTACTTGGATCGGGCCTGCTTGCGGTCGTTGACGCCGGACGTGTCGAGCGCGGCGCGGATGACCTTGTAGCGCACGCCCGGCAGGTCCTTGACGCGGCCGCCGCGGATCAGCACGACCGAATGCTCCTGCAGGTTATGGCCGACGCCGGGGATGTAGGCGGTGACCTCCATGCCGTTGGTCAGGCGCACACGGGCCACCTTGCGAAGGGCCGAGTTCGGCTTCTTCGGGGTGACGGTGTAGACGCGCGTGCAGACGCCGCGCTTCTGCGGAGCTCCGCGCAGCGCGGGCGTCTTGGTCTTCGCGACCGCCTGCGTGCGCGGGCGGCGGACAAGCTGATTGATCGTGGGCATACCGGGGACAGGCTCTTCCGTTCGAAGGCAAAAAGAGAGCAGCCCGAAACGGGCCGCGACCGTGGACTCTAGCACAGGCAACCGGGGCGGCAAGCCGCGTGCAGAACCCGGCTGTAAGGTAGCAGGGCATGCTCTGCGCAGCCTGTGGAAGCGAGAATCGGGCCGACCGGCGGTTCTGCCGGGAGTGCGGCACGGCACTGGTCATCGGGTGCCCGTCGTGCGGTGCCGAGAACGACCCCGGCGACCGGTTCTGCGGGTCGTGCGGGGCCGCCCTGGGCGGTGCCGAGGCAGCCGCGGCGCCCACGCGGCGAGAGGGCGCCGAGCGCCGGATGACCTCGATCCTGTTCGCTGACATCGTCGGCTTCACCCCGCTTGCGGAGCAGCGCGACCCGGAGGAGGTGCGCGAGCTGCTCGACCGGTACTTCACGGCAGCCAGGCAGGTCGTTCAGCGTCACGCTGGGACGCTGGAGAAGTTCATCGGGGATGCGGTCGTCGCCGTCTGGGGAACGCCGGTGGCGCAGGAGGACGACGCGGAGCGGGCCGTGCGGACGGCACTCGAGCTGGTCGCGGCGGTACGAGCGCTCGGCGCCGAAGAAGGCGTCGACCTGGCCGTGCGCGCGGCGGTGACCACAGGGCAGGCAGCGGTGAACCTGGGCGCGGAAGGGCAGGGCATGGTGGCCGGTGATGTGGTCAACACCACGGCGCGGATCCAGGCGGCAGCCGAGCCGGGCACGGTGCTCGTGGACGAGGCCACGCGGCGCGCGACGGAAGCGTCGATCGCGTTCCAGTCGGCCGGGACGAGGGAGTTGAAGGGAAAGTCGGAGCCGGTGGCGGTGTGGCGAGCGCTGCGTGTGACCTCGGCGATGCGGGGCAGCGGCCGCAGCGGCGGCCTCGAGCCGCCATTCGTCGGCCGCGAGCGGGAGCTGTCGATGCTCAAGCAGCTGCTGCATGCGACGGCCGAGGACGGGCGCGCTCATCTGGCGGTGCTGAGCGGCATCGGGGGGATCGGAAAGTCGCGGCTTGCGTGGGAGTTCGAGAAGTACGTGGACGGGCTGGTCGACGTGTTCCTGTGGCACCGCGGGCGGTGTCTGTCCTACGGGGACGGCGTGGCATTCTGGGCGCTGGCGGAGATCGTGCGGCAGCGGTGCCGGATCGCCGAGGAAGAGGCGCCGGAGGCGGCCGTCGCCAAGCTGGACGAGGCGATCGCCGGCGTCGTGCCGGCGGAGGAGATCGAGATCGTGCGCGGGCCGTTGCAGGATCTGCTCGGGCTGAGCGTGGAGTCGGAGGGCGAGCGGCACCGGCTGTTCCCGGCGTGGAGGCTGTTCATCGAGCGGATGTCGGAGCAGGCGCCGGTGGTGCTGCTGTTCGAGGACATCCAGTGGGCCGACACCGGGCTGCTCGAGTTCATCGAGTACCTGCTCGAGTGGTCGCGGCGCCGGCCGCTGTTCGTGCTCGCGCTCTCGCGGCCGGAGCTGGCGCAACGGCGACCGGACTGGGGAGGCGCGGCGCGGGGGCTGACGGCGCTGACGCTGGATCCGCTCGATCATGACCTGATGCTCGAGCTGGTTCGCGGGATCATTCCCGGCGCGCCCGATCAGGTGACCGAGCGGATCGCCGACCGCGCGGAGGGGGTTCCGCTGTACGCCGTCGAGACGGTTCGGATGCTGCTCGACAGGGGGCTGCTGCGGCGGGAGGGCGATGTGATCGTGCCGGCCGGCGACCTCGAGACGCTGGAGGTGCCGGAGACGCTGCACGCGCTGATCGCGGCGAGGTTGGACGCGTTGCCGGACGCCGAGCGCCGTCTGATCGAGAACGCGGCCGTGCTCGGGAAGAGCTTCACGCTCGCCGGCCTATCGGCGGTATCGGAACTGCCGGAGGAGGATGTTCATCCGATGCTGGACGCGCTCATGCGACGCGAGGTGCTGGCACTGCAGACGGATCCGACGTCGCCCGAGAGGGGGCAGTACTCGTTCGTCCAGGCGATCGTCCGGACGATCGCGTACGAGACGATCGGGCGGCGGGAGCGGAAGCGGCTGCACCTGGCCTGCGCGGCCCACCTGGAATCCATCGGTGGAGAGGAGTTGGCGGAGGTGATCGCCGCGCACTACGTCGATGCCCTTCGCTTGGCGCCCGACGACGAGGATGCGGAGGCGATCCGCGAGCAGGCGGTGCGTACGATGCTTCGCGCGGCCGACCGGGCGTCCTCGCTGGCCGCGCCGGGCGAGGCCGAGCGCCTGATCGGGGCCGCCTCGGAGCTCACCGGTGCGGGGGCTGCGCGGGCCAGGCTGCTCGAGCAGGCCGGGCAGCTTGCACTGCGGGACGGGCGAACGGGAGATGCTGACCGGCGGTTCGTCGACTCGGCCGAACTGTTCGAGCAGTTGGGGGCCTCGCACGACGTTGCTCGGCTGAACGCCCGGCGTGCGGAGGGGCTGTTTCTCGAAGACCGCGTCGCCGAGGCGCTGCAGGCGATGGAGCCCTCCTACGCGGTGCTGCACGACCAGGAGCAGGATGCCGACCTGGCGGCCCTGGCTGCGCAGTACGGGCGGATGCTGGGATTCGTGAACCGGATGGAGGAGTCCTTCGAGCCGCTCGAGCGTGCGCTCACGATCGCCGAGCGTCTGGGGCTGTGGGACACCCTCTCGGCGGCGCTGAACACCAAGGGACTGTGGCTGCTCAACCTGGGGCGGCGGGAGGAGGGATTCGCGCTGCTGAGGGGGGCGCTCGATGTTGCGCTCGCGCACGCCGCACACCATGACGCGCTGCGCGCCTACTTCAACCTTGGCTTCGCCGAAAGCCTCGTTGACAGCACGAGCAACGACTACGACCGGAGCGGCCTGGCGCTGGCCCAGCGTATCGGGGACCGTGGCTGGGAGCGCGCCTTCTTCATGCACCTGGCCGGGCTGGCGTTCGGTCGCGGTGACTGGGATGAGGCGCTGGCACTCGTGCATCAGGCGAGCGATGCCGCCGGTGAGATGTTCACGCTCGGGGCGCGGGGCTTTCCCGGTGCAGCCATTCACGCGTTCCGGGGTGACGCACAGGGGGCGGCCGAGCTGATGGAGAGCTCCGCGCTGCGGCCGGACTCGCAGGACGCCCAGATACGAGCGGGCTGGGCGGCTTCCGAGGGAACCCGCCTCATGGCCGCGGGCCGCTGGGCGGAGGCAGCCGAGGCCGCCGCGCGATGGGCTGACAGTGAGGCATCCATGGGGCTCCACCATCCGGCATCGAAAACCGCGTTCATCACGTGGGCGACGTGCTCCTACCGGCTGGGGGACATGCAGGCCGCGCGGTCGTTCCACGACCGCGTGGCGGCGCTGACGCCCACGGAGCGAACCCCGCTTTACGAGGCGCAGCGTCTCAAGTTCGCGGCGCTGCTGGGGCTCAGCGAGAAGGCGGCAGCGGATCTGGCGAAGGCTGCGGACATTCTGCGCGACCGGAATCTGCGAGCGCATCTGATGCTGCTCCAGGCTGACGCGGCGGAACTGCTCGCCTCCTCCGACCCAGCAGCGGCGAGGATGGCTCTCGACGAAGCGCGAGAATTGGCTGAGCATATGGGCGCGGTCACGGTCGCCGAGCGACTGGAGTCGCTGGCGCCCGCGCCACCAGCCGCAGCCCAGGCCTAGCGGGCCAGCTCAGGCTGGGGTGAGGCGGTATGAGCCCGGACTACGGGCTCTGAGCCCCACTCGGCGGACGACACAGGTCCGTGAGAGATCTGTGACCGCTGTACGACCTAGTCGTAACGCCGGTTTGGCTCAACGGCGCGGTTCAGCCCGGACAAGGGCTCAGAGCCCGAGTCGGGGAGCGGCGCACAGTTGTGACGGATATGTCGCAGGTCGCGACTGACGCGTGGCATCGAGGCTCGTAGGTTGAGACCATGCCTCGACCGCCTCGCAAGGACTATGCCGGCGCCATCCACCACGTCGCCGTGAACGGCAACAATGGGCAGCCCATCTTCATCGAAGATGCGGATCGCCGGCACTGCCTGGCTCTCCTCGGTGAATCGGTCGAACGGTACGGATGGCGGGTGTGGGCGTACTGCCTCATGGACACCCACTGGCATCTCGTGCTTCGCACGCCGGACAAGAACCTCTCACAGGGCATGCGCCGGCTGAACAGCTGCTACTCCCTCGAGTTCAATCGCCGACACGGCTGCAGCGGCCACTCGATCCGCCACCGGTTCATGTCCGTGCCAGTGGAAACGGAGTCGCACCTCAAGGAGTTGACGCGCTACCTCCCGCTCAACCCCGTGCGAGCCGGCCTGGCTGTCATCCCGGAGGTTTGGCGGTGGTCGAGCTACCGCTCAGAACTGGGGATCACCGCCGCGCCGGCATGGCTGGAAGAGGGCTGGGCCCGCACGCTCCACGGCTCCGCCGAGCGACTGCGCGCCTACGTGGCCGAAGGGATGGCGGAGCCGGACGCCCAGTGGGCGCCCGGCTCCGATCCCACGCTTACTCGTCCTCGACCGGCGGGATGAACGGCTCCTCCGCGCCCGGCTTGGGCGTGAGGTCGAGACCGTCGTCGTCAGAGACGGCGATCCCGTCGCCGAACACCGCCGCCCCGACCGGGGCCGCCTCGAGCAGCACCGGGTCGTCGGTCGCGGTGATCGAAACGTTGCGGTAGCGCTTCAGGCCGGTGGAGGCGGGGATCAGCTTGCCGATGATCACGTTCTCCTTGAGCCCGTTCAGCGAGTCGGACTTGCCCTCCAGGGCGGCGTCCGTCAGCACCTTGGTGGTCTCCTGGAAGGAGGCCGCCGACAGGAAGCTCTCCGTCGCCAGCGATGCCTTCGTGATGCCGAGGATGATCGGCGTCCACTCCGGCACCTCCTTGCCCTTCGCCTTCTGCAGCCGAGCCACCTCGGTCTCGAGCTTCGGCTTGTCGACGAGCTCGCCGGGCAGCAGCGTGTCGCTGTCGCCGGCCGAGTCGAGCCGCACCTTCTTCAGCATCTGGCGCACGATCAGCTCGATGTGCTTGTCGTGGATCTCCACGCCCTGGCTCTTGTAGACCTCCTGCACCTCGGCCACGAGGTACCTGGCTGTCTCGGTCTCGCCGCGGAGGTCGAGCAGCTCTGCCGGAGCCAGCGGCCCCTCGTTCAGCGGCGTGCCTTGCTCGATCACCTCTCCCTTGGCGACGCGAAGGCGCGTGCGCCTTGGGAACGAGTACTCCTTCACCTGCGGCTCGCGATCGTCGCCCTTCGCCACCTTCTCGGTGACCGTCACGACGTACCCGCGCTCCGACTCCTCGACGTCGACTCGGCCGGCGATCTCCGCCAGCGTCGCCGCCGCCTTCGGCTTCCGAGCCTCGAACAGCTCCACCACGCGCGGGAGGCCGTGCGTGATGTCCGCGCCGGCGACACCGCCCGTGTGGAACGTCCGCATCGTCAGCTGCGTGCCCGGCTCGCCGATCGACTGCGCGGCCACGGTACCGACCGCGTCGCCGATCTCCGACATCTCGCCGGTTGCCATCGACCAGCCGTAGCACTGCCGGCAGACGCCGATCCGTGCCCGGCAGTGCAGCGTCGTTCGCACCGGCACCGTCGCCGACGTGTCGTCGCCGACGGCATCGGCCAGCTCACGCAGCCGCGCGCCGTTGATCTCGGTGCCCTTCGGCAGCTTGAACCGGCCGAACTTGACGTCCTCGGCCAGCACCCGCCCGATAACGCTCGATCGGTTGGGCGAGCCGTCGGCCAGCTTCACCGGCACGTCCAGCGAGCCCTCCGTCCCGCAGTCCTCCTCGCGGATGATCACGTCCTGTGACACGTCCACCAGACGCCGGGTCAGGTACCCCGAGTCCGCCGTGCGCAGCGCCGTGTCCGCCAGGCCCTTGCGAGCGCCGTGCGTCGAGATGAAGTACTCGAGCACGGACAGGCCCTCCATGAAGTTGGACTTGATCGGCCGCTCGATGATCTCGCCCTTCGGATTCGCCATCAGGCCGCGCATGCCGGCCAGCTGGCGGATCTGCTTGAACGAGCCTCGGGCGCCCGAGTTCGCCATCATGTACACCGGGTTCAGCTCGACCAGGTTGCGCAGCATCGCCTCGCCCACCTCGTCGGTGGCCTTGTTCCACAGCGACACCACCTGCTCGTGGCGCTCGTCCTCGGTGATCAGGCCGCGCTCGTAGTTGCGCTGCGCCTTCGACACCTCATCCTCGACGCCCGACAGGATCTCCTCCTTGTCCGGCGGCGTGATGATGTCGTTCTTGGAGACGGTCACACCCGCGCGCGTGGCGTAGGTGAAGCCGAGCTCCTTGATCGTGTCGAGCACCTCGCTGATCGCGGTCGCCCCGTAGCGGTCGACCAGATCGGAGATGAAGTCCGTCATCTCCCGCTTGGTGAACGTGACGTTCTGGTACTGGTACGAGGTGAGGTCGTACTCCTTGCCGACCGCGTGCGCCAGCGCCCGCGACACCTCGTCGTTGAAGATGGCCCGGCCGACCGTCGTCACGATCCAGTCGCCCCGCTCACGCAGGCCGATCACGTCCTGCAGCGACAGTTGCTTCTGGTCGTAGGCGATCTCGACCTCGTCCATCGACCCGAAGTACCGCGCCTTGCGGTCCTTCAGATCCTCCCACGAGACCTTCGACAGATCCTCGGTGGAGTAGGTCAGGTAGTAGGTGCCGAGCACCATGTCCTGCGTCGGCGTCGCCAGCGGCTTGCCGTGCGCCGGCGACAGGATGTTGTTCGACGACAGCATCAGGATGCGGGCCTCGGCCTGCGCCTCGGCCGACAGCGGCAGGTGCACCGCCATCTGGTCGCCGTCGAAGTCGGCGTTGAAGGCGTGGCAGACCAGCGGATGCACCTGGATCGCCTTGCCCTCGACAAGCACCGGCTCGAACGCCTGGATGCCGAGGCGGTGCAGCGTCGGCGCACGGTTCAGCAGCACCGGGTGCTCCGCGATCACCTCTTCCAGCACGTCCCAGACCTCGGGCACCATCGTGTCGACCATCTTCTTGGCCGCCTTGATGTTCTGCACGAGCTTGCGCTCGACCAGCCGGCTCATGATGAACGGCTTGAACAGCTCGAGCGCCATCAGCTTCGGCAGCCCGCACTGGTGCAGCTTCAGCGACGGCCCGGCCACGATCACCGAGCGGCCCGAGTAGTCGACGCGCTTGCCGAGCAGGTTCTGGCGGAAGCGGCCCTGCTTGCCCTTCAGCATGTCGGACAGCGACTTCAGCGGCCGGTTCCCCGGGCCGGTGACGGCGCGCCCGCGGCGGCCGTTGTCGAATAGGGCGTCGACGGCCTCCTGCAGCATCCGCTTCTCATTGTTGACGATGATCTCCGGCGCGCCCAGGTCGAGCAGCCGCTTGAGCCGGTTGTTCCGGTTGATCACGCGACGGTAGAGGTCGTTCAGGTCGGAGGTCGCGAACCGCCCGCCGTCCAGCTGCACCATCGGGCGCAGCTCCGGCGGGATCACCGGCACCGTCTCCAGCACCATCCACTCCGGCCTGTTCTCCGACTTGGTGAAGGCGGAGACCACCTTCAGGCGCTTGATCGCGCGGGCCTGCTTCTGGCCCTTCGAGGTCTTGATCGTCTCGCGCAGCGACGCGGCCTCGGCCTCGAGGTCACGCGACCGCAGCAGCTCGCGGATCGCCTCCGCGCCCATGCCGCCGGTGAAGAACTCACCGAAGCCGTACGGGCCGCCGAAGCGGTCCTTCAGCTCCCGGAACAGCGCCTCGTCGGAGATGATCTCCTGCACTTCGAGCTCCTTGAACTTGACCCAGGTGCGGTCGAGCCGGTCGATCGAGTCACGGGAGTGATCCTCCACGTCCTTCTTGCGGGCCTGGATGTCCTGATAGGTGTCGCGCACCTTCAGCGCCCACTGCTCGATGGCCTTCACGTCCTCCTTGGACATGCGGCCATCGGTGCGCAGGCACAGGTCGTTCGCGGTCTCCCGCAGCTCCTTGGGATCCGTGCTCTCGCCCTGCTCCACGACCTCGCGCAGCAGGCCCACGCCCAGCTGGCGGGTCTTCTCGAGCGCCGGAGCGGCGCCCGGGCCGGCCTCGACCAGCTTTGCGATCCACTCCTGGTCGGGCTCCTTGAGCGTGACGTCCTCGCCGCCCAGGTAGGCCAGCCGCGCCTTGATGGCGTTCTTGGCCTTGGTCTTCTCCGGGCCCTTCGAGTCCTCGATCAGCTGCAGCTCGTCGGCCAGCAGCTCACGCGCGGTCGCCCCCCAGGCGGCGACGTTGTCGAGCTCCTTGGGGCCGAGCCGCCGGTCGTCGCGCACGGCCGAGTCGCGCACCAGCTCGCGGACCTTCTTGGGGTCCTCGCCGGCGATCCGCTTCGCAGCCTCCTTCAGCAGCCCGTTGGCGAGGCCGCGGGCCTCCTCGAGCAGGGGCAGCCCTGCTTCCTCGGCCCAGTTGTTGAGCGTCCGCGCCCAGTACTCGTCGTCCTCGTCGAAGTCCTTGGTCGAGCCGTCGATGAAGTGCTGGCGGCGGCGCTGCATCCGCGTCTCCAGCGCGGCCAGCAGCTCCTCCTTGTCGAGCGCGAGGCGCTGCTTCTCCTGCTCGACCTTCTCCTCGAGCTCGGGCACGGCCTTGTCGCGGGCCTCCTTGTCGACCGAGGTGACGATCGAGGCGGCGAAGTACAGCACCTTCTCGAGCTCCTTGGGAGCGATGTCGAGCAGGTAGCCGATCCGCGACGGGACGCCCTTGAAGAACCAGATGTGGCTGACCGGGGCGGCCAGGTCGATGTGCCCCATGCGCTCGCGCCGCACCTTCTGGCGCGTCACCTCAACGCCGCAGCGCTCGCAGATGATGCCCTTGTAGCGGACGCGCTTGTACTTGCCGCAGTAGCACTCCCAGTCCTTCGTGGGACCGAAGATGCGCTCGCAGAAGAGGCCGTCCTTCTCGGGCTTGAGCGTGCGGTAGTTGATGGTCTCCGGCTTTGTCACCTCACCGGACGACCACTCCCGGATCTGCTTGGGAGAGGCCAGGCCGATGCGGATTGCGTCGAAGTCGTTGATGTCGATCAACGGGGTGTCTCCTCACTCTGAGAGTGTGTGATGTTCGAAGCGGTGTGCGGGGCGGTCACTCCTCGACCTCCCCCAGCTCGAGCACGACCTCTTCGTCATCGTCGATCGACTCCAGGTCGTCCTCGTCCAGTTCCTCGCCGAGCACCTCGTCGTTGGGAACGGTCAGCTCGCCGTCCTCATCGACGCGGTCCTGCCCCTCCTCGACCTCCTGGGCCTCGGGGTCGCGCGCGGCGGCGCGCCCGGCGACGGGCCGTAGGTCGATGCCGAGCTCCTCGGCGGCCCGCAGCAGCTCGTCGTCCTCCTCGCGGACGGTGACGTCGGCGCCGTCCTCGGCGACCACCTTGACGTCGAGCGCCAGCGACTGCATCTCCTTGAGCAGCACCTTGAAGCTCTCGGGGATCGACGGCTCGGGGATGTTCTCGCCCTTGACGATCGCCTCGTACGCCTTCACGCGGCCGACCGTGTCGTCGGACTTGATGGTCAGCATCTCCTGCAGGGTGTACGCGGCGCCGTATGCCTCGAGCGCCCACACCTCCATCTCGCCGAAGCGCTGTCCACCGAACTGCGCCTTGCCGCCCAGCGGCTGCTGGGTGACCAGCGAGTACGGGCCGGTCGACCGGGCGTGGATCTTGTCGTCGACCAGGTGCAGCAGCTTCAGGATGTACATGTAGCCGACCGTGACTTCCTGGTCGTACGGCTCGCCGTTGCGGCCGTTGAACAGCCGCACCTTGCCCGAGCACCGCGACCCGGCCGCGGCCTTCTTGTCGATGGTGAACTTGACCGGCTGGGCCTTGTTGGCGTCCTGCCAGTCGATCAGCGCCTGGTCGACGTCCTCGGGCGTCGCGCCGTCGAACACCGGGGTGGCGACGAACTGCCGCTCGCCGTTCTCCCCGCCGTGGGCGGCGGCCCAGCCGAGGTGCGTCTCCAGGATCTGCCCGATGTTCATGCGTGACGGCACGCCCAGCGGGTTGAGGATGATGTCGACGGGGCGCCCGTCCTCGAGGAAGGGCATGTCCTCCTCGGGCACGATCTTCGAGATCACGCCCTTGTTGCCGTGGCGGCCGGCCAGCTTGTCGCCCTCGGCGATCTTGCGCTTGGTCGCCACGTAGACGCGCACCAGCTCGTTGACGCCCGGCGACAGGTCATCGCCGGCAGCCCGCGAGAAGGTCTTCACGTCGATCACCTTGCCGCCCTCACCGTGCGGCACCTTCAGGGAGGTGTCGCGCACCTCGCGCGCCTTCTCCTTGAAGATGGCGCGGATCAGCTTCTCCTCGGCGGTCAGCTCGGTCTCGCCCTTCGGGGTGACCTTGCCGACCAGCAGGTCGCCGGAGCCGACCTCGGCGCCGATGCGGACGATGCCGTTCTCGTCGAGGTTGCGCAGCGACTCCTCGGAGCGGTTGGGGATGTCCCGCGTGATCTCCTCGTCGCCGAGCTTCGTCGAGCGGGCGTCCACCTCGTACTCGTGGATGTGGATGGACGACAGCACGTCGTCCTTGACCAGCCGCTCGGACAGGATGATCGCGTCCTCGAAGTTGTAGCCCTCCCAGGACATGAAGGCGACGAGCAGGTTCTTGCCGAGCGCGAGCTCACCGGTGTCGGTGCTCGAGCCGTCGGCCATGACCTGGCCCTTCGACACGCGCTCGCCGGTGCGGACGATCGGCTTTTGGTGGATCAGCGTGCCCTGGTTCGACCGGCGGTACTTGACCAGGTCGTACTGGTCGTGCCCGTCCTTGGCGGCGACGATGATCTTCTCGGCGTCGACGTACTCGACCTTGCCGGCGCGGGACGCCAGCACGACGTCGCCGGTGTCGATGGCAGCCCGGTACTCGAGGCCGGTGCCGACCAGCGGCGCCTCGGTCACCATCAGCGGCACGGCCTGCCGCTGCATGTTCGAGCCCATCAGCGCGCGGTTGGCGTCGTTGTGCTCGAGGAACGGGATCAGCGCCGTGGCCACCGACACGATCTGCGCCGGGTCGACGTCCATGTAGTCGACCTGCTTGGCGTCGACCTGGACGGGGACGCCGTCGCGCGTGCGGCAGAGCACCGGCGAGACCAGCTTGCCGTTGCGGTCGATCTCGGCGTTGGCCTGGGCGATCGTGCACTTCTCCTCCTGGAGCGCGTCCAGGTACTCGATCTCCTCGGTGATCTTGCCGTTCTCGATCTTGCGGTAGGGCGTCTGCACGAAGCCGTGCTCCGACACCTTGGCGTAGCTGCCGAGCGAGCCGATCAGGCCGATGTTCGGGCCCTCCGGCGTCTCGATCGGGCACATGCGCCCGTAGTGGGTCGGGTGCACGTCGCGCACCTCGATCGGCGCGCGCTCGCGTGTGAGGCCGCCGGCGCCGAGCGCGTTTAAGCGCCGCCGGTGCGTGAGGCCCGCGAGGCTGTTGGTCTGATCCATGAACTGGGACAGCTGCGAGGAGCCGAAGAACTCCTTCAGCGCCGCGGCGACCGGCCGGATGTTGACGATCGTCTGCGGCGTGATCGCGTCCTCGTCCTCGGTGGTGAGGCGCTCGCGCACGACCCGCTCCATGCGGTAGAGGCCGATCCGGAACGCCTCCTGGATCAGCTCGCCGACGGTGCGCAGGCGGCGGTTGCCGAAGTGCTCGTACTCGTCGAGCTCGTGCTCGATCGGGTCGCGCGGGATGCCGGCCGCGTCGGCGGCGTAGTCCTTCGACTCCTCGGGCACGCCCAGCTTGACCGGCAGGTCGACCAGCCGCTTGACCAGCTCGACGATGTCGCCGGTGGTCAGCACCCGGCACTCGGGCGACACGTCGACGCCGAGCCGCATGTTCAGCTTGTAGCGGCCGACGCGCGTCAGGTCGTAGCGCTTCGGGTCGAAGAAGAGCGCCCGCACGAGGTTGCGGGAGTTGTCGACGGTCGGCGGCTCGCCCGGCCGCTGCTTCTTGAACACCTCGATCAGCGCGGCCTCCTCGGAGTGCGCCGGATCCTTCTCGAGGGTCATGCGGATGAACGGGTTGTTGTCGAACAGGGCAAGCAGCCCCTCGTCCGACTTGTCGATCTCAAAGCCGGTGTTCTCGTCGACCGCCGGCAGCGCGCGCAGCAGCGTCGTGATCGGCAGCTTGCGCTTGCGGTCGATGCGGACGTTGACGAGGCCCTTCTTGTCGATCTCGAGCTCGAGCCAGGAGCCGCGCGAGGGCATCAGGTTGGCCGTGAAGACCTGCTTGTCGCGGTCCTTCGGCTCCATGATGTAGGCGCCGGGCGAGCGCACCAGCTGCGTCACGACGACGCGCTCGGTGCCGTTGATGATGAAGGTGCCCTGCTCGGTCATCCAGGGGAAGTTGCCGAGGAAGACGGTCTGCTCGCGGATCTCGCCGGTGTCGAGGTTGGTGAACGCGACCTTGACGTTCACCGGCACCTCGTAGGAGAGGTCCTTCTCGCGGCACTCCCGCTCGGGCACGACCGGGTCGCCGATCGTGTACTCGCCCAGCGCGACCTCCAGCCGCTCGGAGTAGTCGCGGATCGGGGAGATGTCGTCGATGGTCTCGCGCAGGCCCGACGTCCTCAGCGACGTCGGATCGCTCGGGTCACCCATGAACCAGCGGAACGACGCCTTCTGGATGTCGATCAGGTTGGGGACGTCGAGCACCTTCTCGAGCTTGGAGAAGGTCTTGCGGACTCGGGGCGAGGTGGTTTCAGGCAAAGCAAAGCCTCCCGGCAGGGCTCGAAGGGGAATCAGGCGGGTCGGATCCGGACCAAGGGCGCAACCGAGAACCCTAGCAGGGGCCGATTGCTCACGCAAACAGGGTAGGTCGACCCCACCCGCGGGATGGGCGTCCGCTGACGGGGTACCTCCGGTCACTATACCCGATCGCCCTCGTCGGTCAAGTGTCGGATCTCCGCTCGGGGAACGGGATCGGCGGCTCTCCGTCGATGCCTATATTGGCAACATCAGCTGAACTTCCACGCGCCTCCCTTGGCGTACGCATGCGCCTCGTCCACCACCGAGGCGAACGAGACACCGAGCGCGCGGCGAAACGCGCGCTGCACGTCTGCGGGGGTGATGTCGCTCCCCGTGTGGTCGAACGCCCGGCCCAGCCGGCGGAGGGCCGGCGCGCCGCCGTGCCGGGTCAGGATCACGTGCACCATCGCCAGCGCATCCTGCCCCGCCAGCTGCTGAGCCGGCCCGTTCAGCCCCCACAGCGGCTGGCGGGTCGTCCACCGGTCGAGGGTCGGGTACGCGGGGTAGGCCGCGGCGATCCGGTCGAGCGGGAGCCCGTAGCCGCGGCTGTTGAGGTAGCGGTTCTGCTCGTAGGCGTCGACGCCCGCGCGCAGGCTGGTCGGCGCGCGGCCGAGCGAGCGCTGCGTTGCCAGATGTGTCATCAGGCCCGTCATCATCGCCCCCCGGCTGACGGGGTCGATCCTCCGGTACTGGCGCAGGAAGACGTACGCGAACGGCCCGGACACCGAGCCGGCCGGGAGCACCTGTCCGACGTCGCGGCCCATCACCTGGTCGGCCTGCGTGGAGTCCTCGACCGCGAGGATCAGCGGGTGGGCTGCCGCGGGGCCACCGCCGTAGGTGCCGTGCAGGTCGGGAGCGGCGGCGGCGGCGAGCTTGCGGATCTCTGCGGCCTCCCGGCGGGCGCCGGCGCCGTAGATCACCGTGGCATTCGCCCCGCGCATGACCCGCGGCTGCCGCACCGCGTCGAGACCGCTCGGCTGCACGCCGACGCTCGGGTCGGCGGTGACGTCGTCGGCCACCCGCCATCGGCCGTTGGCAGGCGCGAGCAGGAGCACGCGCGTGCCGAGCGGCACCCGGTCGGTCGCCGGGCTGCCGGCCAGCCGCGCTCGCAGCGCGACCGCAACGGCCCGATCCGGGGCCGGGGAGGACGATGGGCGGGCGGCCGGCGACGCCGTGGCGGCCGCACGGGCAACCGGCAGCGCACCGAACCACGCGCGCAGCTGCTCGAGGCGCTTCGCGGCAGCGGCGCCGGCGGGCGCGGCCATCGTGTCGGCCTCCGCGCCGTTTCCCTCGGCGAGCGCGGTCAGGTAGCGCCGCGCGACCTTGAGAGCCGCATGCGCCGGGGGCACCTGCAGCCCCGGCGGCCCGGCGGACGACGTCGCCGGCGAGGGCACGGATGCAGCCCGCCCGGACGATGCGGCGTGCGAGCCGCTGCAGCCGCCGGCGATCAGCGCCGTGGCGGCGAGCCACGCAACCGCCCTGCGGCGCGCGGGCATGTCAGTCGTCGGCGTCGAAGACGCCGCGCACCGTTCGCAGCCGCTTCTTCAGATCTGCTGGGTGCCGCTCCTGCACGACCTTGCCCTGCTCGCTGCTGGCGTGCACGATCTCCCCGCCCTCGAGCGCAACGGCGATGTGGTCGCCATAGCAGAGCAGGTCGCCCGGCTGCGCGGAGCGCAGCGACACCTCGTGGCCGGCCTCCTCCTGCTGGTTCGCGTTGCGCGGCAGGAGCATGCCGAAGCGCCGGTGGATTGCCTGCACGAGGCCGGAGCAGTCGATCCCCTCGACCGTCAGCCCACCCCACTCGTACGGCGCGCCCAGGAACATCAGCGCCGCCTCGGCAATCGCCTCGCCGCTGGCCTTGCGCCGAGCGGCGGCGAGCGGCTCGGTGCGCAGCCCCGGAGCGGGCAGCCAGGTGCCCATGTAGCGGTCAGCCGCCTGCGGCACCACGACGACGTGCGCCCGGTCCTTGGGCAGCGGGTCACCGATCGCGTCCGCCTCGAGGTAACCCTCGTACCCGTCCGCGAGCTGCACGCGCACCCAGCCGTCCTTGCGCTCGACAACGTCGACCGGGTCGGCGAACAGGGCCTGGGTGTGCTGCTCAGCCGAGGCCTTGGGCTTGTCGCGCAGGGGCGCGAACGGACGGATGATGGAAGCCTTGTCCACAGGGAAAGTTTACCGGCGGCGGCGTGGTCGCCGCCGGGGGAACAGGCCGCGGCGCCCGGCCCGGTGGCCGGGCGCCGCGGCTGAGCTCGCCGGTGCTACTTCAGCTCGACGGTGGCGCCTGCCTCCTCGAGCTTGGCCTTCATCTGCTCGGCCTCGTCCTTCGCGGCGCCCTCCTTGACGGGCTTCGGCGCCTCGTCGGCGACCGCCTTGGCCTCCTTCAGGCCGAGACCGGTCAGCTCGCGGATGACCTTGATCACCTGGATCTTCTTGTCGCCGGCCGCGGTCAGCACGACGTCGAAGGAGTCCTTCTCCTCCTCGCCGCCGCCCTCACCGCCGCCACCGGCGGCGGGAGCGCCCGCGGCAACCATTACGGGAGCGGCCGCCGCGGCGGTCACGTCCCACTCCTCCTCGAGCGCCTTCTTCAGCTCAACCAGCTCGAGCACCGAGAGCTTGTTCAGTTCCTTGACGATGTCTTCAACAGCCATCTGGATCGATCCTTCCTTCTAGGCAGCAGCCTCTGCCTCTTGTCGTTTCGCTATGTACGCGTCGAGCACCGCCACGATGTCCCGCAGCGGCGCGTTGAGGACGCCGACGGTGGCCTGCGGGCCTGCGGCAAGCGCGCCCACCACCTGCGACAGCAGCACCGTCCGCGGCGGCAGGTCGCCCAGGTCGCGGATCTGGTCGGCCGACAGCGTGTGGCCGTTCATGACGCCGCCCTTGACCGCCAGGATGCGGGTCGAGCGGGCCACCTCCGACAGCTTCTTGGCCGCCGCCGCGGGGTCGTCCTCGATGAACGCGATCGCCGTCGGGCCTTCCAGGAACTCAAGCAGCGTGGGTCGCTCGGCCTGTTCGGCCGCCAGCTTCGCCAGCGTGTTCTTGGCCACGTGGAACGACGCGCCCGCCTCGCGGAGGGCGTTTCGGATCTCGGCCGTCTGGGTCACCGTCAGGCCGCGGTAGTCGGTCACGATCAGCGCCTTGGACTCCTTGATCTGGGTCACGAGGCGCTCGACAATTTCGCGTTTCTCGTCTCGGTTCATGTGCTCACCTCCTCTCGCTCGCTCAGCGTCCGCTTGGTCGGCGGGCGCAGGCGGAGCGAGAGCTCCAAGACTGGCCGGCCTCGGTCGGGTGGTGGTTTGAGCCTCTCGGCCCCGACGGTCTCTGGCGCGGTACGCGTGTGTTCGGAAGATCCTAGACCGCAGCGGCGGCCGGTTCCTCCATCAGATCGCGGACTTTGGTCGTGTCCAGCTTCAGCCCCGGGCTCATGGTGGACGCGATCGTGATCGACCTCAGGTAGCGGCCCTTCGCGGCCGACGGCTTCGCGCGGAGGACCTCCTCCAGCACGGCCTGGTAGTTCTCGACCAGCGCGCGCTCCTCGAACGACTTCTTGCCGAGCGCGACATGGATGATCCCGGTGCGGTCGGTGCGGTACTCGATCTTGCCCGACTTGACGTCGCCGACGGCCTTCCCGATGTCGAACGTGATCGTGCCCGCCTTGGGGCTCGGCATCTTGCCCTGCGGGCCCAGGATGCGGCCCAGCCGGCCGACCGTGCCCATCATGTCGGGCGTCGCGATGGCGACGTCGAACTCGGTCCACCCCTCGCTGATCCGCGATGCCAGGTCGTCGCCGCCCACGAAGTCGGCGCCGGCCTCCTCCGCCTCCTTGGCCTTCTCACCCTGGGCGAACACGGCGACCGTCACCGACTTGCCCAGCCCGTGCGGCAGGAACAAGGTCCCGCGCAGCTGCTGGTCGGCGTGGCGGACGTTCACGCCGAGCCGCATGTGCACCTCGACCGTCTCGTCGAACTTCGCCGTGTCGAGCGACTTCAGCGTCCGCACGGCCTCGAGCGGGCTGTACAGCTTCTCCCGGTCGATCGCCTGGCGTGCCGTCGCGTAGCGCTTCCCGGACATCAGCTCCCCACCTCCACGCCCATCGAGCGGGCGGTGCCGGCGACGATCTTCATCGCCGCGTCGACGTCGTTCGCGTTCAGATCGGGCATCTTGCGCTCGGCGATGGCCCGCAGCTGATCCTGCGAGATCCTGCCGACCTTCGTCCGGTTCGGCTCACCCGAGCCGGACTGGAGGTTGAGCGCCTCCTTGATCAGGACCGCCGCGGGGGGCGTCTTGGTGATGAACGTGAACGAGCGGTCCTCGTACACGCTGATCTCGACCGGCGTGATCTGCCCGGCATTCGGCCCCTGCGTCTGGGCGTTGAACGCCTTGCAGAAGTCCATGATGTTCACGCCGTGCTGGCCCAGCGCGGGGCCGACCGGCGGCGCCGGGTTCGCCTGCCCGGCGGGGATCTGCAGCTTGATGATCTTGATGACCTTCTTGGCCATCGGCTACCTCCTTGTGGTGCATGCGCCGGTGGTGACCGGCTCCCACTCGTCCTTGAACCCTCGGGTACGTCGTTTCTGTCAGGTTCGCTCCGCCACTGTCGGGCGGAGCTCACGGCTCATCTTAAGACAGGTTCGCTCCGCCGCTGTCGGGCGGAGCTCACGTTCCTAGATTTTCTTGACCTTGTCGAACTCCAGCTCGACCGGCACCTGCCGCTCGAAGATCGACACGAGCACCTTCAGCTTGCCCTGGTCCTCGTTGATCTCGGCGATCTCGCCGTCGAAATCGGACAGCGGGCCGGAGATGACCTTGACGCTCTCGCCCAACGAGAACTCGGCCCGCTGCTTGGGCGCCGGAGCCGCCTGGGCGGTGTGCAGCATGCGGTCGACCTCGGGCTGCGAGAGCGGCACGGGCTTGTTCTGGGCGCCCACGAAGCCGGTCACGCCGGGGGTGTTCTTGACGAGCGTCCATGCCTCGTCGGTGAGATCCATGTTCACCAGCACGTAGCCGGGCCAGAGCCGGCGCTCGGTCTGCACCTTCTGGCCGTCCTTGGTCTCGACCACGGACTCGGTGGGGACGACGACGCGGCGCACCGTCATCTCCTGGTTCATCGACTTGACCCGGTGCTCGAGGTTGGCCTTGACCTTGTTCTCGTGCCCGGAATAGGTGTTGATCACATACCAGCGAAACATGTGTGCTCCGTCATTTCTGGAGTGAGACGAGGTGGTCGACGAGGCGCGTGAACACCTGGTCGAGGCCGTACAGGTAGAGGCCGACGAGGATGCAGGCGGCGATCACGACCGAGGTCGACTGCCACGTCTGGTGCCGGTCGGGGAAGTCGACCTTGGCCAGCTCGCCGCGCACCTCGCCGGTGAAGTTGCGGATGCCCGAGAAGAACCCGCGCTTGCGCTGGACCGGCTCGCCGCCGGACTGGCTCTTGGGCTTCCCGGCCAGCGGCGCGGTGACGCTGCGCCTGCCGGCAGGCGGCTGCTGACGGCTCCGTCGTGCCATCGGGTGGCTAGCGCGTCTCCTTGTGCGGCGTGTGCTTCCCGCACCACCGGCAGTACTTGGAGAACTCGATCCTGTCAGGCGAGTTGCGCTTCGATTTGTTCGTCTGATAGTTGCGGCGCTTGCACTCCTGGCAAGCGAGCGTCACGAGGACTCGGACACCTGTGGCCACGGATAACCCTCTCGTCGGTTGAGCCAACGGACGGTATCACAGGGCCTCGCGCGCCCGGCCCAGGCCGGGGGGCCGTCGGCGGAAGAATTCCCGTTCCGCTCGAGCCCGACCACGCCGCCCACGGTGACCTGACCGTCCTGGCACGAATACTAGACGACGCCGTTGTTGTCATCAGGGGCCGGTCCGGGTCAACCGGCTGCAAGCGCGGCCAGCTTCTCGACCGTGTTCCAGTTGCGCGCGGTGCCGGTGACCCCCAGCTTCCGCTCCAGCGCCGGTAGGGTCAGCCGGGCGCGGTGCACGCCCTCGGGCCACCACACGTAGAGCTCCCTACCGTGCAGCTGGAACAGCTCCGGCTCGTAGGCCGTGGGGTCGAGCGCCGCCGCCCGCGCGGAGGCCGGCTTCTCGGAGAGGAAGATGACGTGGTGGCGCTTCGGATCCGTGGCGTGGTCGCGAAGAGGGTTGCGCCGCACCACAGCGTTCAGCTGCTTCGCCGTGCGCACCGCCACCGGGATCTCGAGCCCGGTCCGCTCGAGCAGCGCCCGCTCGATGCGGCGCTCGCTGGCCGCCGCCGCGTCGGAGCCTCGATAGACGACATTGCCGCTCTGCAGCAACGTCTCCACATCCTCGTATCCCAGCCCCTCCAGGCATGCCTGCAGGTCGGCCATCGCCACGCGACGCGAGGCACCGAGGTTGATCCCGCGCAGCAGGGCGACCATCCGGCTCACGGCAGGTACGGTGCCACACCGGCACTCGGATGCAGCAGCGCCAGCTCCGACCGCCATCCGCTGCGAAGGAGCGCGAGCAGCGAGGGCGGCGTCAGCAGTTGCTGCGGCCCGCGGTAGAACGGGGCGGACTCCCGGTAGCCCGCCGGCGTCCAGCGGCGCAGGCGGCCGCCCGCAACCATCCACGCCGCGCCCTCGCGAAGGACGCACGTTCCGTCCGGCAGTGGGCCGGCGTCCACCGTGTGCAGGCGCCGGACCGCCCCGTCCAGGCGCTCCGCCTGCAGGCGCTCGTCCATCGCGTCGGCGGTTCCGCGCGCGCCGTGCAGATCCGCCCAGAGCCCTGCGAGGGCGTTGTAGTCCGCGCGCCGGCAGAGCGCGCACGGCCGGTGGCCGGCGGCGAGCGCGGTCGCATCGTCGAGGAAGAACAGCTCGGTGAACTTCCCGGGCTGCATCATCGGCCCTCGGTGCCATCCCCGGAACTCCAGGCGGCACGCGATCCAGCGGCGCGTGGCGTGGTGCCGGCGCACGCGGCCGGCGGCATCGTGCAGGCAGCCGCGGTTGCCGTAGATCAGCCCCCGAGCCGGATCCGCGATCAGCTCGCCGAACGGCGTGACACGGTTCTGGAGCGTCACGCCGTGCCGGCCGGCGCGGCGTCAGGGTCGTCGATCATTGCGACCTCGCTCACGCGGGCCATCATGTCGTGTTCGTGCGGAACGTGGGCACCCGGCGACAACGTTCAGCCCGGCCGGCGCCTCGTCGAACGGGGGCGATGAATCTCACGCCCCGCAGCGGTCTCATAGAGTGACCACGGCGGAGACCTCCGCCCATCCCTGAGGAGGATCCATGGCAGGCGAGATCGTGCACCTCGAGATCCCGGCGGACGACACCGCAGCGAGCCGCGAGTTCTGGGGCTCCCTGTTCGGCTGGCAGTTCGAGAGCTTCCCCGGGCCGTCCGAGTACCACATGACCCGCATCGCGGAGTCCCAGGGCGGCGCCATCACGAACATGGAGCCCGGCAAGAAGGGCATGCGGCCCTACTTCAGCGTCGAGGACATCAACGCCGGAGCGGCCCGCGTGCGCGAGCTGGGCGGTGACGCCAGCGATCCCATGCCGGTGCGCAACATGGGCTGGTTCGTGACGGGCAGCGACCCGCAGGGCAACGAGTTCGGGCTCTGGCAGAACGACCCGTCGGCGCAGATGCCCGGCTGAGGCTGGGACTCTCGCGGGGCCGGCTCAC
>Ga0209577_10001846_pt1 | contig 20817 bp, 26 predicted proteins | sample GraSoiAngelo_109_FD_185874 | JGI IMG/M metagenome (GOLD analysis project Ga0209577, IMG submission 185874) | Grasslands soil microbial communities from the Angelo Coastal Reserve, California, USA - 14_0903_12_20cm (SPAdes) (version 2) | ecosystem: Environmental > Terrestrial > Soil > Grasslands...
AGCGCGCTCAGTTTGGAAACATCGAGAAGTTTTCGCGGCGTGCCGTCCGGTTTGGTTTTGTCCCAGGCCAATTCGCCGCCGAAGCCGACCACGTCGCAAATCAACTCCGCCAGTTCCCGAATCGAAATGTCTTCGCCACAACCAACGTTGATGATTTCGGGCGAATCATATTTATCGAGAAGGTAAAGACAGGCCGACGCGCAATCATCCGCGTGCAAGAATTCGCGGCGCGGCATGCCTGTTCCCCACACCACCAACTCGTGCGCGCCACTCTGCTTCGCTTCGTGCGCTTTTCGCAAAAGCGCCGCCAGCACGTGCGATGTTTCGAGATCGAAGTTGTCGTTCGGCCCGTAAAGGTTCGTCGGCATCGCAGAGATAAAGTTCGCGCCGTACTCGTGAGAAAATGCCTGGCAAAGCTTTACGCCGGCAATTTTTGCGATGGCGTAAGCTTCGTTGGTCGGCTCGAGCGGTCCGGTGAGTAATGCGCTCTCCGGGATCGGCTGCGGCGCGAGCTTGGGGTAGATGCACGAGCTACCAAGAAACAGAAGTTTGCGTGCGCCATTCTCGTAGGCCGCGGCGATGACATTGTTTTGAACGGGCAGATTTTCGAGCAGAAACTCAACCGGGTAATCGTTGTTGGCTTTGATTCCGCCGACTCTTGCGGCCGCGAAAATCACGATCTCCGGTTTCTCTTTCACAAAAAACTTCGTCACTGCGGCGGCGTCGCCAAGGTCAAGCTCGCTCCGATCGCGCTTGATCACGTTCGCGAAACCACCCGCTTCGAGCGCGCGCGTCAGGGCGCTCCCTACCATGCCCCGGTGACCGGCAACAAAAATCTTGTCTGACTTCTGGATTGGCATAACCGGATTACCATTTTCTTTTTTCCGCATTTACGCAATCCTCACCTTCCTCCGGCCCGCTGGATCGTGCCTCTCGATCCAAAAAGAAGCCGTTCATCGGCGGCTAATTTGTCCCGGGCGAGATCAGGCGGGTGATGTCGAAACGGAGACGGTCCGGCATCCGATCGCCTCTAAACACCACGTCCGGCGCGCGGCTTGCTCCATTTCTGTTCAGCCATGCACGTTTCACCATTAATTGAAAAGAAACGCGACGGACACGCGCTCACCGCGAAAGAAATTGATTCACTGATGGAGGATTTCACGGTTGGCGAAATCCCCGATTACCAGATGAGCGCATGGGCCATGGCTGTCCTGTTTCGCGGCATGACGCCGGCCGAAACGCGGCATCTGACCGACTCGATGATGCGCAGCGGTCGGATCCTGAAATACCCGGAGGGGTCGCCACCGAAGATTGATAAGCAATCAACCGGCGGCGTGGGCGACAAAGTTTCACTTGTCCTCGCGCCATTGCTGGCATGCGATGAAGTCTGGGTCCCGATGATTTCCAGCCGCGGAACCGGCATTACCGGTGGCACGCTCGACAAACTGGAGAGCATCCCAGGATTTAATGTCAACCTGGATGAAAAACGCGCGCTCAAGCAACTCGATAAGATCGGTGTCTTTATGATCGGGGAAACTGAGGATATTTGTCCGGCCGACAAAAAGCTTTACGCGTTGCGGGATGAGACGGGGACGGTGCCATCGCAGCCGCTCATCGTCGCGAGCATTATGAGCAAGAAGCTCGCGGAAAATCTCGATCGCCTGGTGCTCGACGTTAAATTCGGGACCGGCGCGTTCATGAAAACGAAAGAGGAAGCCGAACAGCTCGCCAAAGCGATGACGAACGTCGGCGAGTCGATGAAAGTAAAAACTTCGTATTTGCTCAATCGGATGGATCAGCCACTCGGACGCGCGGTTGGCAATGCCCTCGAGATCGCCGAGTGCGTGGAGATTTTGCAAGGCGGCGGTCCGCCCGACCTGATCAAGTTGATTATCGACCTGGCCGAGAAAGTTTCCGAAACTCCGAGAGCGCAGTTGGAAAAACGTCTCCAGGATGGAAGCGCCTGGAAGAAATTTGTTTCTTTGGTTTACGCGCAAGACGGCGACGCGACTACGGTGGAAAAAATTCTCGAGCAACATCGTGCGCCAATCATTCAACCCTGGCCCGCCAAGTCTGCTGGCGTCGTCAAGAAGATGGACGCGGAGCTAATCGGTCGCGCATCGGTGTTACTCGGCGCTGGTCGTCGAAAAGCGGACGACCCGATCGATTTCGCGGTCGGCTTTTCCGGAATTAAAAAAGTCGGCGAACATGTCGATCTTGACGAGCCGTTGTTCGTCATTCACGCGCGCAACGAGCGCTCGATTGTCAACATTACGCCGCTGCTGGAAAAAGCGGTCGAAATTGCGTAACGAGAAATTGTAGCGCAACCGCGTCGGTTGCCGGCAAGCGGCCGCCTCGCCAATGCTACGGCGCGCCAGGGAGCGCTTGCCCTACAAAAACCGGTATCGGAGGCGTTTGCGCGACCACACTTACTAACGGGGCGGTTCGGATAACTGATAACCAATAACAATTAACTCGCGCATAAGGGCACAGCCTGCGGCCCACGTCCTGCTAATTAATCTCTGAAATCATGAGCGACCCTTTGCAGATTCTGGTTGTCGAGGATGAAAAAGCCATCGCGCACATGATCGCAATGGTACTTGGAGGTCCGGCGTCCAAGGTAGCCAGGGCGAGGAGTGGCTGGGAGGCACTCATTAAGATCGGCGCTGCCGCCCGACCTTTTGACGTTGTTATCACTGATCATCGTATGCCGCGGATGACGGGCCTCCAATTGGTGCGTCGACTCCGGGCGCAAAACTTTGGCGGCAAGATCCTCGTTCTGTCGGCTCATCTCGCGGACGAGGACATTCGCGCTTACGAAGAGCTGAGGGTGGACATGATGATGTCCAAACCGTTTGACTTTGACGAGCTGCAACAAGCAATGGCCATTCTTAACAAGAAAGCCTTAGCGCTCGCCGAAGCGTAGATTTGCGAAAATTAGGGCAATCGTCCGCCGATCAGCACGCCTGTTCGCGAAAGCTTTCGAGGTTAGCCGCAGCGATTTGATGAGGCTTATTGCTTACGCGCCCCGAGGTGGAAATCTTTAACGACGAACCTCCCGTCTTCTGTGACGACAGCATCCAGGTACGAATCCAGGTTCGGAAAGTCCTCAATTCCCTTTGGGTTGGCAGTAAGATCGGCGTGAACAATTAAAGGAAAAGAAACAGTTTTGGTATCTTCGCCATCGGTCGTCACATCAATGGTAAATCCGTCGGGAAAGGCGCGGCCATTTCCCGAATTTGCCTTCTTTGCGCTGAGATATTGTTCGGGTGCGGCGTCTCGGGTGCGGACAAGAACAGCTTCCTGTGCTGTTCTGAGGAGGTCGATGTGCCACTTCAGACGATTCTCTTCTATCTTCAGCAAAACCAAGGCGTCCGGATTCCATTTACCGTTCACTTTCCACAGCAAAACCGATGAGTCTGGCGACCAGCGCGGCGGAGCGGTTTCACGAAAGTTCAGCGCGCGATCGTATCCGGTCTCAGCGCGGATCACACCCACGACCTTCCCGGTGTGAATCTCTACGACCTTGTTCATTCGATCGTCAGATTCCTGGGCGGCTTCCATGTGAAAGATTGGAATCATGACTCCATATCGCTGGTCAGGTGAAAAGGTAAATGGCGGCGTGAGGTAATCGGTATTCACACTGCCTGCGAAACTAGCCACAGTGGCACTGACGAGCGCCGCAATTGTTGCCAATCGCTGTTTGGCGTCACGGACGTCGGTGAGCATAAAATTTGAAGAGAGATAAGGTGAGCCACCCCGCCACTTGAAGCAAGCGATCGCATTTCTCCTCGCGCGGGACGCAAGTGGCGGGATTGGCTTCATCAGCTGGTTAGATGGTTGGCGTGGCTGGTCCAGCGCGTCGAGCATAAACTGTAGCCGCGACTACCGCGACGAAGAAAAGCAACTGCAGCCACAAGGCAAGCGCCCGAAGGTGCAGATGAAGGTAGAAGCGAGAGAACAGGTTGAGCGCCACGTCAGAGGCGATGATGAGCAGAGCCAATGCAAGCCCAGTGCGTGGGCGGCTCAGCAAGAGCACGGCAGCAAAGGCGTCTAAGAATGTGAGCGCAGTCCAGTAAGCGTTGAGCGGGAAAGGCGCGAAATGATAAGGCAACCAGCCGTGCTGCCAGAGGTCAGCTACGTGAACGACGCAAGCTCCAAGCAGACAAAGTGCGAATAGAATCAGCACTGTTCGCGGAACGGGTGATACCATCTAACTAGAAAAAGATAAGCCACCGCTAGCGCTGAAAAGCAATACGGCGGGAGTGCGTGAGCGCGAAGACGCGAATCGCACTAGGGAAGCCGGGAACCTGGATGAAATCCAGGGTGTCGTGGCAAACACGCTGAAGTTGTCTCGCAATGGGGCCGTTGGCTTCATCGATTGGTTAGGCCGCTCGTGACTTCAGTCGGAGCTCTTGCAAGGCGAATCGTGTTCATGAGATGCGTTCCCAAGTCAAAACGTACTCGAATGATTGCCCATCCCATATGAGCGACGGAGTGGACAATAACAGGCGACTGCCGTCGAACTCGAAATGACGGACCTGATCGTGGCCAATCCAATTCGGATACCAAGCACCCCGAACTTGATGTGTCACAGTTTGCCTCGTCTGGTCAATGGTGTAGGTGCCGAAGTAGGAACCGTAATCCTCAAAGGCCGCACGGAGTTCCGCATCTGTACCGCGAGCCGGATCCTTTGCAGCAAATAAGGGGCGGTCGTTTCTCATGACATGGGCGGACATGTTGCCGCCGCCGTCGTAGACAAGCAAGCCGGACACATTTTCGCCCAATGGGTAATGGACCCGACCCTCCGAATCGCGTGCTTCATACGATACTAGTCGCCAGGTTCCGAGCAGGCTCGGTCCAGATTGGGATTGAGCGACGTTTGGAGACGCGATCATCGAATCCCAATGCCCTTAACGACTGCTTTCATTTGTGAGTCCCAAGCTGATCCGATCTTGGCGTCTAACGAGAACAAGCTGAGCGACCGCCACCGAGAGCGAGCTGTGCTTTGAGTTTCAGTGTTGAAGTTATCGAAAGTAAATTTGCGAGCCGGTCAGCGGTTCGCTCCAGCGCATGGTTAGGTCTCTTCGGGTCGATAAGCATGAATGAGCCTGTCGAGAAGTATCTTTTCGGAATCGGGTAATGGCAAGCTCGTGTCCGAGAGAACACCCTGTGCGAGATAGAACTCTTCGTCGCTGCAAATGGCAGCGCGCTCGATGATGCGGCGATACTGCTTGGAGTAACGCTGACGAAGAGCTGACAGCGTGTAGCTTCCTTGGGCTTCCAAGGCGCGATCACACTCTGCGACTTCGGCGGGCGACAAATCCTGAAGTGCCTCGACCATGTCGTTGATGGCCATGGCTAGACCGCGCTGGGCTGACGCGATGCTTTCCTTCTCCTGGCGCGCCAAAACGGCCGACGCGCGATGCTCGGGTGCAAGAGTGGGTAAAGCTGGCACGACGTATCGCTCCTCGAGAAACTGAAACGCACTTCGCAGCTTCGCGTAATCTTCACGGTCGAGCGGCATAGACCTAACGAGAATTAGACGAACCTTCGTAATATAAGGCGAACTTTTTTTCGTCTAACAAGCGGATTTTCATATCGCTCGCGAAAGCTAGCCTTCCTCGGACACGCGGATGGTCCAGAAATCGTCAGCCAGGTTTTTGGCAGGATCGAGATAATCGTAGGGCATGGTGAAATAGCCTTTCTGTCCCCAATCGGTGTCCCAGGAGTTGCGAATGATGAATCGCTTTTGCGCATCGTCGTACCCAACGCCCATGACGGCGTGGCCGCCCACGACTTGCTCTTTTTTAGTCGGCAGATTCAGGACGCCCGATTTCGCCACCGCCGCTGACTCGAAGGCGGAGTAAACCGTAAACCCGAACACGAACGGAAATCCGTCAGCGAGGCAGGTCCGCATTTCGTCAACCGTGCTGATCCGATGATAGGAAGTGATCTGATGTTTCTTTGCGTCCGAATAACATTTCGTAGTCGGTTTCTTAGTGAAATCTTTCACGCGATAAGGCCATTCGTTCTCCGGGCAGACACCTTGTTTGGCGAGTGATTTGATTCCGTCGCGCAGGAAAGCGCCGCTATCCTGTTTCACTGTCCCTTCGATTGCGCGCTCGTTGTAGTAAACAAAAAGCCGGCTGAGATCGACAAACTCGACGCCGTCCTTTAACTCAAGAAATTCGAGCGCGCCGACAAGCGCGTTAGCGGTGCAGGCACCAATCTCTCCCTGGTTTTCTATCGGTGAACACTTCTTTCGCAGATCGACTTTTGCCGGCAGTTTCGCGAGCCTCGGAGCGATTGAGCTGTAGGAGAAGTCGCGATGATCCGGCAAGTCCGGCAACCATCCGTACCATTTAGGAGATCGTTTGTTTAATCTACTCATTAGCGGCCTTTAGCGATTAGTGTCCTGCCGGTTGAAGCTCATAAACTTCTCCGTTCACGGTGGCGGCCTGATTGGGCCAGAATTCAAAACTCACGCCGGAATCGACTCCTCCGTGGCGGGGGCTATCTGGAATACCGAGCTTCTTTGCCGCGGCGATGGACATTTCTCCGATGTCGTTGCCACCGCTCACATCTGCCACAACGGCATCAATCGTCTTCTTCTTTTTCTTCCCCTTATAAGCAACGCGCGCCTTGCAGCCGATGACGACACCTTTCGCTCTGGCGCGCACACGAGGATTGACTACGACGTAAGGCACCGCGGTTGCATCGACATAGCGCGTTTCCAAAGGCCGGTCTTTCCAGGCATAGGTCGTACTCGAATACCAATTCCCGTTGCCGTCGTCGGTTGGCTGGTCAGTGTCAGGATCGACAACAAGCACGTCGCGCCAACTCTTATTTGGATAACCCGCGTTAGCTAGAGCATCGAGCCCGGTATCATCCTCTCGATAAGCGAACGGGTTACCGTTTTGCCCGTTGGCACCGTCCGCATCCACCGCCGCTCCGCTCTGCCAATGGACGCGTCCGTCGTTGTCTTGAACGACAGTGATGCCTTTGATTACCGCAAGGGTAGTTGAATCCATCAGGACAAGTCACTTCGGCCTTGGCTAAACACAAGAGATCTCCCTTAAAGCAATGCGATGCCGACCGCTTTGTTAATCGCAGCTTCAGCAACCGAGATCGCGGCGTTAGTGGCATCTTGAGCAGCCGCTTTCAACGTAACTTCGATTGCGAGGAGCGAAGTCGCTTCAGACTCCTTGATCTGATCGAAGGCGAAGCGCAGATCATCATCGGTTATCTTGTTCTGAATCCGATCAGACACGATTTGTTTTGTACCGTCGGCGATGATTCTGGCATGGGCTTCGACGTATTGTTTGAGATCAGCCGCGTGCCCTTTTGCCGCGCCCGTAGCAGCTGCGATGATATCTTGAGTTAATTTTTGGATGTTAATCTCGGTCATACTTATTCGGTTTAACCACTTTTTTTGAGACGGGCGCTAAAAACGGAACTGCGCTTCTTGGCAATCTGGATCTGTTCGACCGCGAGAATGGTGGCGCGCAGGCCGGTAGCCAGGGAACTTCGTGGCGAGCTTCCGTGTTCGCGAAGATCGACAAAACGCTGCTCGAGCTGCGTGACCGCTTCAATTTCGTCCTCATTCTTGGCAAAGAGTGAAGAGCGTCGTTTCATCGTTCGCACGGTCCCGAGCGCTTCATCATAAAATTTCGCTCGATCTTCTTCCGAGAGCTTGCCGCCATCAGCTTTCGCGATCGCAGTTTCAGTCTTTACCGACAAATCGGTCAGCAAGCGATCGGTCGTTTCGTCATAAGGGGCGACAAAGGCGGCCGCGCAGCCGGTGATAAACGCGGCGCCAACGCTGGTCGTCAAAAGCCTGGAGTAAATCATTGGAGGAATCCTGAAGTGAGAAGTGTTTTCGTTCGGCAAACGGCTCGCCTCCATCCGTTCAATACGGCTTTTGCGCCGTGAAGTTCGAGCAAACGTCTCAAAAAAGATCAGGTTTGATCTTGCTGAAAAGCGAGTCCGCATTTTGACTCGCGAAGGTTTCCCACCTCAATCCGCGAATGCTCAGCCCGGCCTGCAACGACAACAGCCTCGTCTCAGCCAATTGCGCGTGCTAGAGAACAAATGTGAACCGCTTTTTCGACGTTGACGGCGACGTGTCGATCCAGCTCGCGCCATGGAAATTGATCGCGCAAAACGAGCCGGTGAAGATCGCACGGTTCATTTTGAAAGTGCCTTTGCGATTTCGGAGCGACATCGCCGGCGGGGTAATCGTCGTTCCGCTCGGGTATGATTCGGACCTTGCGTCCATCCCGCAGTTTGCCTGGTCGATCTTCATGGCTAGCGACGACCCGCGGATTGAATTGGGCGGCTGGGTGCATGACTTACTCTATCAAAATCACGGAGGAGTTCCTTTGGAGAGCGGCAGCATGACCAGCTTATCGCGCAAACAATGCGATACTATCCTTGCCTACGAAGCCATGCCTGATCTGAGCGCGACGGCCTTTCAATGCAGCGCCGTTTACCAGGCTTTGCGGCGATTCGGACAAGGCTGGCCGGGCGATTCCTTTTGGGAACGGTTTACGTGAGACGTTTTCGAGATCGGAATTTAGCACTGCACCGGATTGGCCGATTCTTTCTTTTGGCTGCACTTCTGAATTGCCGGACAGCAGCTGAGGTTGCCGAAACGGATCTGACGCGCGGAGCGCCTGCCTTACAACAGCAATCACCGAAGGTGCCCGTCGATCAATTGATTCCGTGGTTGGTCGATGAAGAAGCGCAATTGCGCGGTATTCCCTTCAACCAGGTCATTGTCGATGTTACAGGCAAGAGAGTGCTGCCGTTCGACCCAAAGAACGAAGTCGATCAGCGGGTCGTGAAAGCAATCAGCGCAGCGTGCGATGAAGCAACGAAGCGATCGAACGCAGAAGACAGTCCCATCCAAAAGGTCGCGCGCATTAACGAAGTCAGCAGCCACTTCGAAGATACTTTGCGCGAGTTACTCAATTCGACTCCGGGCCTGGGCTGCGATTTTCCAAGAACGGCCGACGGCAAGATTCAACGTTCGGGCTATCCCGACTTGCGGGTCGTCGACCTTGCGAGCAAGCGCGTCTTCTATCTCGATCCGAAACTTTACGCGGTAGGAAGTCGAGATAACTCTTTCCGCACATTTTATTTCGAACCGAAACTCGCGACCAACAAAGTGCGCGACGACGCGGTCCATTTCGTTGTCGGCTTCGAGCACGAGCCGCGAGAAAGGTACGCCAGGTGGAGATTTACCCGCTGGGACCTGGTCGATCTTTCCCAATTCAAAGTGAAACTCAAGGCCGAGTTCCAAGGCAGCAACCGCGATATGTATCGCGAGGAAGCGATTGTGGCTTCGAGCGAGAAGCAATAGTCGTCGGCTCGACAGAGCATCGGCCTGCCGCTACAATATTAGTCCGATAATGATAACAAAGGCGGCGGAAACGTTTCAGTTCGATGCGATTGACGATGTGGTGAGCGACATCGCCAAGGGACGCATTGTTATCGTGACAGACGATGCCGACCGCGAGAACGAGGGCGATCTGGTGATTGCGGCGGAGAAGGTGACGCCGGAAGCGGTTAATTTCATGGCGACGCACGGTCGCGGTTTGATTTGCGTGCCGATCTCGAACGAACGCGCCGAGCAGCTCGGTTTGCAACGCATGGTGACGCAGAATCGCGAAGCGCAGCGGACGGATTTCACGGTTTCAGTGGACGCGGCTCGCGGGGTCACAACCGGCATCAGTGCTTACGATCGTGCGACGACAATTTTGGCGATCGCGAATCCGCATTCGTCACCGGACGATCTGAGTCAACCGGGGCACGTGTTTCCGTTGCGCGCGAAAGACGGTGGAGTTTTACGCCGCGCCGGTCACACCGAAGCGGCGGTCGATCTTGCGCAGATGGCTGGATTGCAACCGGCGGGAGTGCTTTGCGAAATTTTGCACGACGACGGCACGATGGCGCGGCTGCCGGAGCTAATGGAGTTCCGGAAAAAACACGGACTGCGTATTTGCACGATCCAAAGTTTGATCGCGCACCGGCGCAAAAGCGAGAAACTGGTCGAGCTCGAGCAAGTAGTGAAGTTGCCGACCGATTACGGCGATTTCGATTTGCATTTGTATCGTGCCACGCTCGACGGAATGCATCATCTCGCCCTGGTCAAAGGCAAGATCGACAAGAACAAGCCGACGCTGGTGCGCGTGCACAGCGAATGTCTCACGGGCGACGTGTTTGGATCGCGCCGGTGCGATTGCGGCAATCAATTGCATGCGGCGCTGCGGCAGATTGCTGAAGAAGGAAATGGGGTTCTGGTTTACATGCGGCAGGAAGGACGAGGCATTGGTCTGGCGGCAAAAATTCACGCTTACAAGTTGCAGGAGGAAGGACTCGACACCGTCGAAGCCAACGCGAAGCTCGGCTTGCCCCCAGATTTACGAGATTACGGACTTGGCGCGCAAATTTTGTTCGATCTCGGCGTGCGGCAGTTCCGGTTCCTCACGAACAATCCCAAGAAGGTCGTCGGTTTGGAAGGCTACGGGTTGGAAATGGTTGAGCAGGTGCCGATTCGAACGGCGGCGAATCCGCACAACGAAAAATATCTCGAGACAAAAAAAGTAAAGCTCGGCCATCTGCTGTAATTTGATTTCTTGCCTCGGCTCGACAGAGTCTCGCCCTACCACAGTCGCTGGAATTCACCGGAGGTTGATGCAGCCGCCGAGAGGCGATTGTGGGATTCGAAGGGTTGTAACTATATGTTCGCGCTGAGCTAATGAAACGATATCTGCCGTTTATTATCGTCGCTTTGGTGGGTCTGCTCGCGGTTGGCGGTGGCGCATTTCTTTATCGCGCCAAACGTTCCGCCAACCCGACACCGAAAATTTCCAAGACTGAAACTCTGCCATCCGGTGAGTCGATCCATGCTCTCGGACCGGCCGACGCGGCCGTGACGCTCGAAGAGTTCGGCGATTTTCAATGTCCGCCTTGCGGCGTGCTCTCCGAACCAATCAACCAATTGCAAAAGCAGTACAATCTGCGGGTAATCTATCGCAATTTTCCACTGGCGATTCACGCTCATGCGAAGGAGGCGGCCTTCGCCGCCGAAGCCGCCGCGCGTCAGGGTCGGTTTTGGCAAATGCACGATTTGCTTTATCGCGAGCAGGCGGTTTGGAGCAAATCGACTGACGCGCGCGCGCTCTTCAACGCCTACGCCGGAATGCTTCAACTCGATCTGGGCCGCTTTAAAGAGGACATGGACAGCAGCGACGTTCAACAACAAGTCGAGAACGATCAGCAGCGGGGAGCGGAGATTGGCGTAAAAACAACGCCCACTATTTTTCTCAACAATAAAGTCGTCCCCTCAAAGCAAATCAGTCCGGACGAACTGCCGGGCATGGTCGAAGCCGCAGTGAAAAAAGCCAAACCTTCTTCATGAAATCCCGCGAGGATCAGTCTCGAAGATTGGCAATGGGCCGCTCACGCATCCAGACAATCTTCTACAGCGCGGCAGCGCTGATTTCGCTGGTAGGCCTGGCTGAAGCTACTTATCTCACGGTCGTCTTTTTGTCCGGTGAAACGGCGGTTTGCGGCGGATCGCCCGACTGTTTTCAAGTCCTGGGCAGCAGTTACGCGAAGATCGGCGGTATTCCGGTGAGCGGTTTAGGCGCGCTCGCTTATTTCAGCGCTTTCACGTTCGCTACTTTTGCCGGCTTTGGCTACGGCCACGCTCGAAGATTTTTCGCCTGGACGGTTATCGTCATGTTCGGCATGACGCTCTGGCTGCTCTTTGTGCAGGCGTTCCGGCTCCACGCGTTCTGCCGGTATTGCTTGTTTTCAGCGGCGCTGGTTTTTCTGCTAACCGGTTTGCTGGTCGCACGCCCTGTGGCCGAAACCGAAAAGACCTGATTTCTATGATTGAGACACTCCTGGCATCCAAAACTCGGCGACTCGCACTCGTTTTCTTAATCGGCATGCTCACGATGTTGGCGAGCTGCCAGAAATCCAAAATGAACTCAACCAGCCCCCCTTCAAAACGGCCCAAGATCGACCCTTGCGGATTAATTTCGGCCGAGGAAGTCCAGGCGATTCAGGGCTCGCCGATTAAGGACGTCAAACCCAGCGAACAATCCGACGGCAGTTTTCGGATCGCGCAATGTTTCTATAACGCAGAGACCTTCAACAAGTCGGTCAGCCTGGCAGTGACACAAAGTGATCCGGCATCGCCCAAGGCGCGCAATCCGAAAGATTTTTGGAAAGAAACATTCGACCGCTACGAAGGAGAAACGAAAGAGAAAAAGGGCGACGAGGAAAAGAGAGAAAGTTTACGCGAGCAAGATGAAGAAAAGGGAACACCGCCGAAAAAGATGGAAGGCATCGGGGAGGCTGCCTATTGGACGGCGAACCGCGTGGGCGGAGCGCTTTATGTTTTAAAAAACGATGTCTTCATCCGCGTCAGCGTTGGCGGACCTGAAACCGAAGAGGCCAAGATCAACAATTGTAAGGCGCTTGCCGAAAAAGCCCTCTCTCGTCTCTAATCAAGCTCGCGTGCTCTTGCCGAGACGGGCTTGTTGGAGGATTAAAGAGCAATGTCGAATTTGAGTCCCCCTCGCCCGCGCACTGTCGGCACTGCCGTTGGCAGCAAACGACACTTCCCGATCGTGGCCAGCCAATTCAACTCCACCTACGTGCAGGGTTTAATCGATCACGCCACTGCGGAATTGCGCACGCTGATCCCCGGCGCAACGACATCGCTCCTGCAAGTTCCGGGCGCGTTCGAAATTCCGCTCGTCGTCCGCGAGATCGCTTTGCAAAAACGCGGCGACGCCATCATCGCTATTGGTGTCATCTTGAAAGGCAAAACTGATCACGCCGAAAATTTAAGCCGATCAGTGACCGATGCGCTCCAACAAATCGCGGTTGCTCACGGAGTTCCCGTCATCAACGCCGTCCTGAGCTTCGACGACGAAACTCAGGCGCGCGAGCGCTGCCTCGAAAACGAAATAAATCGTGGCACGGAAGCGGCGCGGGCTGCAGTCGAGATTTCGAATGTGATCTCGAAGTTGCGGAACAAATAAGTGATATGGGTAAACGGCGACGCGCGCGCGAAGCGGCCATCCAATATCACTTCTGGCGCGATCTCCAACGCGGCGAAACTCCCGAACGGATGGACGACTTTTGGGAATTTTGTCCCGTTAAAGCGAACGTGCGCGAATTCGCCCAGCCGATCATCGAAGGGATGATTGCGCACCTCCCGGAAATTGACGAGCGAATCAAACGCTATTGCGAGAATTATAATCTCAACCGCATTTCCACAGTCGATCGCAACGTCTTGAGACTCGCCATCTACGAAATGCTTTATCGTGACGATATTCCGCCGATTGTTTCGATCAACGAAGCAATCGAACTCGCAAAAACTTTTGGCGGCGCCGAATCCGGTGGTTTCGTTAATGGCATTCTCGATCGCGTCCGAAAAGATCTGACTCGCCCCGCGCGGGAAGCTGTCTCCTCTTCCCAGAAAGAAAGACAGAATTAACAGAATTGTTTGAATCAAGGCAAGATCGACAACTCGCCGTTTTTCAATCCTGTAAATTTTGTAAATTCTGTCTAGTTCCGTGAAGTTTCTTGAAGCGCTTGCACAACAATTCGCCGGTAAACCGATCGACTGGGACGAATTGGAGCACGCGTTGATTCGGACGGACATCGGGGTCGCGCTAACCACACGAATTATTGCCCAGCTTCAGGAGCGCGAAGCCTGGTCGCTGCTTGGAATCCAGGACGTCATCAAAGTCGCGCGTGAAGAAATCGCGAAAATTCTGCCCAAAGAAGCGAAACCCATTCAGCCCCTTTCAGGAAAACCAAACGTGATTCTCATCGTCGGCGTAAACGGCACCGGCAAGACAACTTCGGTCGCGAAATTGGCGCAAATGCTCAAGCAAGATCGACATACAATTCTGCTCGCCGCCGCTGACACATTTCGCGCTGCGGCGATTGAACAGCTCAGTGTTTGGGCGGATCGCCTCGGCGTTGAAATGGTGCAAGGCCAATACGGCGCGGATCCAGCTGCGCTTTGTTACGATGCCTATCAAAAAGCTGCGAATGAAAAGATCGACTTCTTAATCTGCGACACCGCCGGCCGGTTGCACACCAAAGCCAACCTCATGGCTGAGCTTCAAAAAGTGAAACGCACCCTGTCCAAAAACGATCCGACTGCGCCGCATGAAATTCTTCTCGTGGTCGATGCAACCACCGGCGGCAACGCGCTCAGTCAGGCGCGCGAATTTCATCAAGCCCTCGGGCTTACCGGTTTGATCGTGACTAAACTCGACGGCAGCGGCAAAGGCGGAATCGTGGTCGCGATCCAGGATGAATTGAAAATTCCAACGCGATTCATCGGCACCGGCGAAAAGATCGACAACTTCGCGCCGTTCGACGCGCGCGAATTTGTGGCGGAGATGTTGTAAGGCAAGATCGACATCGTGGCGGAAACATTAAAAGGCACTGCACCGGCGGAAGAGCACGTCGCTCCGGGAGCGATCAGCGGATTCATTTCGAAATTCACTGTGCTCAAAGGCGCGCAACGCGAACTCTGGCTCACGTTCCTGATCAAGTTCCTCATCTACACGGCGTATTCGATCACGAACAAGACGATGGTGCTTTGGTTGTCGAAGGACCTTGGCTTTAACGACCAGGCCGCCGGCGCTTTGGTCGGTTGGGTCTGGGCGCCGGCCATGACGGTGTTCACCTTGCTCGCCGGCTCGCTCACCGACGCGATCGGATTGCGCCGAACTTTTTTTCTCGGGGTCGCGATTTGCACATTTGCGCGCAGCGTCATGATTTTGAGCACGGGTCCAACGCTCGCGCTGGTCTGCGGCTTGCTGCCGCTGGCGATCGGCGAAGCACTCGGCACACCGGTTTTGCTCGCGGCGACGCGAATCTATTCCACGACCGCGCAACGTTCGATCGCGTTCTCGATCATCTACGCGCTAATGAACGTCGGTTACTTCGTCGCCGGTTATGTTTTCGATTTCATTCGCTCGCTCGATCTCCACGTGAGCATCTCAGGATTTCAGCCGACGCCGCACGAACAACTCTTCGGCGTCAGTCTCGCGCTCGAGATCTTGCTCTTCCCGACGATTTATTTTCTGCGACGCGGCGTGCCGGACGGGCAGTTAACAAACAGGCAGGCTTCAGACGGGAGATCAGCTCGCTCCGGCTTTTGGACCGAAATCGCGCGTACCGTCCGGAAAGGTTCGAACGACACGCTCGCGCTTTTTCGTCGCCTGATCGGGCAATCCGGATTTTACCGCCTGCTGGTGTTCTTTCTCTTCATCGGATTCCTGAAAGCCATTTTTCTGCAAATGGATTACGTCTTCCCGAAGTTCGGCGATCGCGAGATGGGATTACACGCGCCGGTCGGCAAACTGGCCGGGATCAATGCCATCCTTATTATTGTGCTCGCTCCGGTAATCGGTGCTCTCACCCAGCGCGTCGCGTCGTATCGCATAGTTATTATCGGCAGCATTATTTGCGCGGCGGGAGTTTTCATCATGGCTTTGCCGGCGGATTGGTTCGTCCCGGCGGCAAACAGCGCGTTCGGACACGCGCTCGGACACGGTTACTTGCAACTCACCGGCGTGGTTCATCCGTATTACATCATGTCGGCGATCTACCTAACGATCTTTTCCGTCGGCGAGGCTTTCTATTCGCCGCGCGTCTATGAATACGCGGCGGCGATCGCACCGCCTGGTCAGGAGGCTTCCTACGGCGCGCTCGCTTACATTCCGTTTCTGGTCGGCAAACTCCTGATCGGAACAAGTGGCTGGGTCCTTGCGACGTTCTGCCCCGAGCATGGCGAATGTCATGCGGCAAGCCTGTGGTTGATCTTCGCGCTCGCCGCTTCGGTTGCGCCAAGCGGGTTGCTCCTCTTCCGACGTTACATCCGCGTCCCGGAAGCTGGACGGCAAGATTAGGATTAACCACTAATCCGCACGAATGCACACCAATGACGACAAGCTCCTGTACAAAGATGAGGTCTTTCAGATCGTCAGACGTGCAATCGAAGTACTCAATACTCTCGGCCACGGCATCGTTGAAAAGCCATATGAAAACGCGCTCGCTGTGGAATTTCGAATACGGGAGATCCCATTTCGGCAGCAACCTGTTTTTGATGTGCTCTATAAAGGGAACAAGTTGGCTTGTTTGTTCCTGATTTGATCGTGTTCGATGCCGTTGTATTCGACACAAAAGTGATCGACCGAATCACGGACCACGAACGTGGCTGATGTTAAATTATTTGCGGATCACGAAATTGCGTGTCGGAGTTGTTCTAAATTTCAAGCACCGCAAATTGGAGTGGGAACGAATCGTGTTGTAAATTCGTGTCCATTTGTGTCAATTCGTGGTTGGCTGGACGGCAGAATTAAACGGCGTAAATTTTGGCGTGATTCAATTGCCGAAACGCCCGCCGCCGTCATCGCGCGGGATGTTAATTTTCTGTGCGGTTGTATTTGTGGCGTTGCTCGGGGTGCTGATTTTCCTCAGTCGCGCCCGCGCTCAGAAACCGAATGAATCTGTTCCCCAATCAAACTCTATGACAACTCCATCATCCACTAATCAAGCTTCGACCAAGCCATCCTCGGAAGAATTAAAAAAGAAACTGACCCCGGAACAATATCACGTCACCCAGCAATGCGGCACCGAACCGCCGTTCCGAAATGAATATTGGGACAATCATCGCGCCGGGATTTATGTCGATATTGTCAGCGGCGAGCCACTCTTCACTTCTCTCGATAAATTCGACAGCGGCACCGGGTGGCCCAGTTTTACCAAACCAATCGACCACAAGAACATTGCCGAAAAATCAGATCGCGCTCTTGGAATGGAACGGACCGAAGTCCGCGGGGGTAAAAGCGATTCGCACCTCGGCCACGTTTTTGACGATGGCCCGGCCCCGACCGGTCAGCGTTTTTGCATCAACTCGGCCGCGTTGCGTTTCATTCCAGTCGAAAAACTGCAAGAAGAAGGCTACGGTCAGTACCTGCCGCTCTTCGAAAAGAAAAAATAATCGCCGGGCTAGCGGTATTTCAACCAAACCAGATTCGGGTTTGGCCGCGTATTATGTACGAAACTTTGATGAATGAGGGGTTACGGCTCGTCAAATCAAAGGGTACCCAAACAGATCAGCGAAAAATTTCACCGTGCACCGAATTCGCCATCCTTCAAAGCGCTCGTCGCATTTGACCTTGTGGCTCGGCTTGCTCGCCGCGGCCGCAGTGATGGCGGGATTTCTTCACTACAGCAGCATTCAGGCGGAGAAAAAGAAGGCAGGCAATTATAACTATCTCAAGTCCGTTCCGAGTGAGTCCGTTCTGAAATCGAAACTGACCGAGGACCAATATCGCGTCGCCCGCCAAAACGGCACCGAGACCGCGTTCCGAAACGAATATTGGGACAACAATCGCCCCGGCATCTACGTCGACGTTATCACCAACGACCCGCTCTTCAGCTCGCTCGACAAATTCGATGGCGGAACAGGACGACCCACGTTTACCAAACCGATCTCGCCGGATTCCGTTTTTCAGCAAGCCGACAGTTCGAATAACATGCAGCGCATCGAACTGCGCGCCAAGCTAAGCAATTCCCACCTCGGCCATCTTTTCAAGGACCCGACTTCGCCCACTGGCGAACGTTACGCCGTCAACTCCGCCGCGATGCGTTTCGTTCCAGTGGAGAAGATGGAGGCCGAAGGCTACACGGAATATCTTCACCCGTTCGAAAAAAAAGAGTGACTTAAGTCTGGTTTTCTTGTTTCACTAGTGAAGCGAGGCGACCAGATGAACAGCACTCGAATCACCGGCGACGACACATCACGAGTCAGCCTGTGCGTGGGGTGCAGCGTGGCCGCCCTCCTGATTGGCGTGGCCCTCTACTTTGCGCTCGCAGCGCATGCGCTTACGAAAGAAACCACCGGGTTTGGTCCTAACCGGCCAGTGCCAAGCGATGCCATACTTCGCTCGCGCCTGAAACCGGACCAATATCGTGTCACGCGCCAAAACGGCACCGAGACGGCGTTTCAAAATGAATATTGGAACAATGTTCGCCCTGGGATCTATGTCGACGTCATCACCGGTGAACCGCTTTTTTGTTCGCTCGACAAGTTCGACGGCGGCACCGGGCGCCCAACTTTCACGAAACCGATTTCGAAAGATTTGATCGCCGAAAAGGACGACAATTCTTACGACATGCATCGCATCGAAGTGCGCGCGAAACGCAGCGATGCGCACCTCGGCCATTTGGTCGCCGACTCAACATCGTCCACCGGACACCGTTACGCAGTGAACTCTGCAGCGTTGCGTTTTATTCCGACCGACAGCATGCAGCATCAAGGCTACGCTGCGTTTTTGTCGCTCGTGACCCAGGTCGCACAAAATAGCGACGTGGGAACGGGAGCTGCAAAGTCCCGGTAAAGCTCGAGCCCACTTCGAGCGGCGAAACGATTTAGTGCGACGCGCGTCCGCGTGTCGCTACAATCCGAGGATGTCGATCTTGTCCGCCAGACCGACGGACTCGTCCTTTGGCGAGCGCACGGATTCCGCGAAGTTGCATGAAGCTTCCGGACTCATCGCGGGAATCGCCGCATTCACGACCTGGGGTCTGATCCCGATTTATTGGAAACTTCTCGCCGCCGTTCCGGCCACTGAGATTCTCGCGCATCGATTTGTTTGGACGACCATTTTTCTCTCGATCGTGCTGAGCTGGCAGCGGCGCTGGTCTGAACTAATCGCCAATGCGCGTTCGCGTCGCGCGCGAATTTATTGTCTGACCGGCGGTCTGGCCATCGCGTCGAATTGGTTTCTCTTCATTTACGCGGTCAACGTTGGTCGCGTCATCGAGACCAGCCTCGGTTATTTCATGACGCCGCTGATGAACGTTCTCTTCGGCGCAATTTTTCTTCGCGAACGCCTCACCCGGTTGCAGTTCGCAGCGGTTTTGCTCGCCGCGCTCGGCGTGCTGAATCTCACTTTCGGTTACGGCCGCTTCCCGTGGATCGCGGTCTTGCTCTGCGTCACCTTCGGACTTTACGGATTACTCCGAAAACAATCCGGCACCGCCGCCATTCCCGGCTTGTTTATCGAAACGATCCTGCTCGTTCCGTTTGCGGTGGTTTTTCTCATTTATCTTCAGCGATCGGGCGCGCTCGTGTTCGGCCGCGCAGGCTGGTCGTTGTCGATCTTGCTCATCAGCACCGGCATCGTCACCGCCGTTCCGCTTTTCTGGTTCGGCTACGCCACCCGACATCTGCGCCTGATCACGGTCGGCTTCCTCCAATATCTTTCTCCGATTGGTTCGTTCTTTCTTGGCGTTTTCCTTTATCACGAGCCATTTACGCGCGGACATCTCGTCACTTTCATTTTGATCTGGCTCGCGCTCGCGCTTTTCACCGGCGAAGCAGTCCTGCGCTGGCGATCGACCCGCGTCCGCGAGATCGCTACCTGTGCACTCGAAGCTTCCGCGCTCGATTGAAAGAACCGCGCGCTGTCTTAAATTGCACCGCCGCCAAATGAAGGAAGATGATTTCCAATACGCGATCGAGAACACGCAGGTGATCCTCGCGCCCGAGCAAAAGATCGCCACCTTCGGCACGACCAGTTTTCGATTTTATCTGATTTCTGAATTGATGGATCGAGTGAATGAAGTGCGCGTCCGCGACGGAAAAATTCATGCCGACCGTCCGCAGATTCTGACGCCGGAACATTTCAGCCGTTTGCTGCTGGAAGGGTTTGGCGAGAAAGCGAAACGTTACGCCAATCAACTGCGCGAACACGCCCACAATATGGCCGTCCTCCGCTACGGATTTCAGTTTCGCAAGACTGACGTAACTGAGCAGATGTTTCGCGATCCGATCGAATCCGTTATCGCGCGCACGAAGTCGCATGTTCAGCACCGGGACGAACCGCTCAGCGCGATCATCCAAGGCGTGGACGAAGCCTGGGAGGTTTGCCTGCTCAAGTTCACCATCGACATGATCGAGCGCTCCAGCGGCGGAAACATCGGCGACTTCCGCAAGCGCGGATTGATTTAATCGCTGCGTGCACCTGATCTTGCCGTCTGGCTCAATCTGATTTCGACCGGGGCGATCGTTGCTGCTCTCATTTTCGCCGCCCTTCAAGTGCGGCAGGGAAATATTAAACGGCAGGATCAAGGCAGGGGAATTTGACCTCAATCGCCCGCAATGCCAACCCACTCGGATTTTCGGCTTTCGTCATTCCTCGCGCCTTGCCATTCTGGCACGCCCCGATGTTGAAAAATTATCTGCGCCTGAATTTGAGTTTGCTTTACTGGGTGTTCGTCGCGCCTTTTACTGGGCAGTTTTTTAGTATCTCGCAGATTTTTCGGCAAATGGTTTTCATCGGCGTACGCGCAACGTCGATGGTCGCGCTGACGGCCTTCAGCATCGGCGTGACGCTCGCGATGCAGGCGGCGCACTCACTTCAGCAGATGGGAGCGGAAATTTATGTTCCCGATCTCGTGATGTTGTCGATCTTGCGGGAGATGGGCCCGGTCCTGATCGCGGTCATCGTGATTGGCCGCAGCGGTTCCGCCGTCGCGGCCGAACTGGGAACGATGAAAGTGTCCGAAGAAATCGAAGCGTTGGAAGTGATGGCGATCAATCCGGTCCAATATCTGGTCGTGCCGCGTTTCCTTGCCATGCTTATCATGCTTCCAGCGTTGACGATTTTCGGAAACTACATCGGTGTGCTTGGCGGCTGGGCGGTTTGCCGATTCGCGCTTAATTTCAACACCGCCGGTTACATTATGCGTGCA
>Ga0209577_10001847_pt1 | contig 20814 bp, 23 predicted proteins | sample GraSoiAngelo_109_FD_185874 | JGI IMG/M metagenome (GOLD analysis project Ga0209577, IMG submission 185874) | Grasslands soil microbial communities from the Angelo Coastal Reserve, California, USA - 14_0903_12_20cm (SPAdes) (version 2) | ecosystem: Environmental > Terrestrial > Soil > Grasslands...
TCGGGGCCGGCGCGGCGTAGTAGGAGTGCAGGTGTCGGCCCCCTGGAAGGGTCCGGCCGAGTGGGCGCCTGCGCCCAGGGGAGTGATCGTGCGCAAAGGCATGTCCCAGGTGATGCTCACCTCGCTGCTGACGGCGGCGGTCACGGTGGCCATGGCCGGGGTGGCCATGGCCGTGAGCGGGGGCGGCTACCAGCCCTCCCAGCAGGACTGTCCGGCCAGCGCCGACGCCAACAACGTGGACGGGACGTCGCCCGGGTGCCACAACCTCAAGCTCAACGTGGAGAACGGGCGGGGCAGGCGCTACGCCGAGCTGGGCCTCGACCAGCTGCCCAAGGGCAGCTCCACACCGGGCCTGTTCGGGGTGGGGATGCCGGGCAGCTCCAACTTCCCTCACGCCGGGTGCGTCGCGGTCAACACCAGCGGCACCAAGGGCGGCCCGGGCCGCGGGTGCGGTACCAACCAGAGCGGCGCCGGGTTCACGGCCGTGTTCGACACCGAGAACACGGCCCGCAACGCCATCGCCCCCCAGACGGGCGCGCCCGATCCCGGCGGCCTGCTCGCCTCGCTCCAGGACGGCCTGGTCATCTACCTCGGGGCCGACGACAACCTGGACGCGGGGGAGCACGACGGCGTCGACGGGAGCCCGCTGACGGGGACGGCTCACTCGGTCAACGGCCCCTCCGACGGGGGCGCGGTCACGGCCCACGTGACGCCGGGAGCGGCCACCACCTCGCCCTCGCTCCACGACCCGGTTCCCGCGGCCGGGGCCGGCGAGGGCGCCTGCGCCGACGGCTTGTGCCAGGAGGTCACGACCCAGCGCCAGCAGGCCTACCGGGGCAACCCCAAGGGCAAGAGCTCCCGGGACGTGTCCAACTACGGGGGCAAGAAGTGGGACCCCTACAACTGCTCGAGCGGCGACCTGAAGTCGGAGCAGGCCTGCCCGGGCGGCATGGACTCGTGGCGCAACGCCGAGGCCCACAGCGTCTATGCCGAGCCCGGGGTCCAGGTCTACGAGGACCCCGACCCCCAGGCCTCGCCCATCGATCCCTTGTACGAGGCGGGCGCCACGCCCCAGCCCTCGCTCTACCCCATACCGGCGGCCTACGTGGGCACCTGCGGCGTGGTGGCCGGGGGCGGACCGGTGGCCAGCGCCCCGGCCGGGACTCCGAGCACGAACTCGGCCGGCCAGGTGGTGGTCTCGACCGGCTGCTGAGTCACCTCAGCGGACCAGGCGGAAGAAGCTGCGAACCTCGTCGACGAAGGTGGCGGGCTGCTCGAAGGCGGCGAAGTGGCCGCCCTTGTCGAGCTCGTTCCAGTAGCGGATGTCGGTGAAGCGCTTCTCCACCCAGCGCCGGGACATGCGGATGATCTCCTTGGGGAAGACGGAGACCCCCGTGGGCGCGGTAACGGGGTCCAGGCTGCCCCCTCTGAAGCTCTCCCAGTAGAGACGGGCCGAGGAGGCACCCGCCCCGGGTATCCAGTAGAGCATCACGTTGTCGAGCAGCTCGTCGCGGCTGAGGACGTTCTCGGGGTGGCCGTCGCAGTCGGTCCAGGCCCAGAACTTCTCCACGATCCAGGCGCACTGGGCCGCGGGCGAGTCGAGCAGGCCGTAGCCCAGGGTCTGGGGGCGGGTCGACTGCTGCTTGGAGTAACCCGAGTCCCAGTCCTGGTAGTGCTTCAGGGCGGCCAGGGCCTGCTGCTCCCACTCGCTCAGGTCCCCGAAGGTCGACTGGTCGGGAGCGGCCACCGCCATGTTGAGGTGGATGCCGGCCAGGTGGTCGACGTCCAGGCGTCCCAGGTCGGCCGTGACGGCCGCGCCCCAGTCACCGCCCTGGGCCCCGTAGCGCCCGTAGCCCAGCCTGGCCATGAGCTGGGCCCAGGCCCGGGCGATGCGCTCGGTGTTCCACCCCGTGCGCCGGGGCTTGTCGCTGAAGCCGTACCCGGGCAGGGAGGGGCACACGACGTGGAAGGCGTCGGCCGCCTCGCCGCCGTGGGCCGTGGGCTGGGTCAGGGGCTCTATCACCTTGTGGAACTCGACGACCGATCCGGGCCAGCCGTGGGTGATCACCAGGGGGAGCGCCTCGGGATGGGGCGAGCGGACGTGGATGAAGTGGATGCCCAGCCCGTCGACCTCGGCCCGGAACTGGGGAAATCGGTTGAGGCCCGCCTCCCGGCCCCGCCAGTCGTAGTCGCCGGCCCAGTACCGGCAAACATCTCTGACGTAGGACAGGGGGATGCCCTGCGACCAGTCGTCCACCGTCTCCGCCTCGGGCCAGCGCGTTCGCACCAGCCGCTCCCGCAGGTCGACAAGGTCGGCTTCGGGCACCTCGATGCGGAACGGCGTCACCTCTGCTGACACGCTTGCCTCCTCTTCCCTCAGCCGGACGCTAGAGCCGGAGCCGGGCGGAGCCGAGCGCAGCGGCGGCATCGAGGGTCCCCGGGGCCAGCCGGTCGAGGGGGATGGGCATGTCCGGCGTTCCCTCGCCCGTACCCAGGGTCAGCTGCCAGAGCTCCACGTCGTGCCACGCCCCCAGCTTCCAACCGATGTTGCGGTACACCCCGACTGCGGTGAAGCCCAGCGACTGGTGGAGGGCGACGCTGGCCGGGTTGGGCAGGGCGATGCCCCCGATCGCCTGGCGGTAGCCCTGGGACCGCAGCAAGGCGAGGAGGGACGTGTAGAGAGCCTGGCCCGCGCCCCGGCCCCGGGCGCGGGCCTGAACGTAGATGCTCGTCTCCACCGACCACCGGTAGGCGGCGCGGGCTGCGAAGCCGTGCCCGTAGGAGTACCCCAGGATGCTGCCCTCGTCCTCCAGCACCAGCCAGGGGTGGTCCGGAAGCGTCTCGTCGACCCGGGCCGCCATCTCCGTCACCGTGGGCGGCTCGGTCTCGAAGGAGACGGCCGTCTCGACCACCACGGGGGCGTATACGGCCTGGATCCCGGGGGCGTCGGCCGGCTGGGCCAGGCGAATTCGCACCCGGGCATCTTTGTTACGGTCGAGACAGCCCGCCAAAGAGGGGAGACGGTTCATGCAGGGCGCGGTCATTGATCCTGAGGTCGTCTACGCCCGGCGCTGGTTCATCCTGGCCGTGCTCAACCTGAGCCTCGTCATCATCGTCGCCGGCAACTCCGCTCTGAACGTGGCCCTCCCGACCTTCGTGCGTTCCCTGCACGCCACCAACTCCCAGCTGGAGTGGATTGTCGACGCCTATTCGCTGGTGTTCGCCGGTCTCGTTCTCCCCATGGGCGCCCTGGGAGACCGGTTCGGGCGCAAGGGTCTGCTCCAGGCCGGGCTCGTGGTCTTCGCCGCGGCCGCCCTGGCCGCCAGCATGGCGACCACGCCGTGGCACCTCATCGCGGCCCGGGCGGTCATGGGGGTGGGGGCGGCCATGATCATGCCCGCCACTCTCTCGATCGTGGCCAACGTCTTCCCCCCGCGCGAGCGGGCCAAGGCCATCGCCATCTGGGCCGGATTCGCGGGCGCCGGCGTCAGCATCGGCCCACCCCTGAGCGGGTTCCTGCTCGACCGTTTCTGGTTCGGCTCCGTCTTCCTCATCAACGTCCCCATAATCGCCGTGGCTCTGGTCGCGGGGGCGGTGCTGGTGCCGACGTCGCGCGATCCGCGCCATCGGGCCCTGGACGTGGGAGGCAGCCTGCTGTCCATGGCCGGGTTCAGCCTGCTCCTCTACGGGATCATCCAGGCCCCCGACCGGGGATGGTCGGACGGGATCATCCTTGCGTCCTTCGTCGTCGCCTCCTTCCTGTTGCTCACGTTCGTGGCCTGGGAGAGGCGCAGCGACCACCCCATGCTCCCGATCGAGGAGTTCTCCGACCGGCGCTTCTCGGCCGGCGCGGCGGGCATCGCCCTGACCTTCTTCGCCATGTTCGGCTTGTTCTTCATCTCGACCCAGTACCTGCAGTTCGTGCTCGGCTACTCGCCGCTGCGCGCCGGTGTGGCCCTGCTGCCCATGGCCGCCCTGATGGTGCTGACCGCGCCCCGCAGCGCGTCCCTGGCCGAGCGCTTCGGCCGCAACCGGGTCATGGCCACCGGCCTGGTGGTCATCGCCTCGGGGATGCTGGTCATGTCGACGCTCTCGCCGTCCAGCAGCTACCTGGGCGTGGCCCTGGCCCTGGTTCTCTTCGGCGGGGGGATGGGTCTCACGACGGCTCCCGCCACCGGAGCCATCATGGAAGCCATGCCCCTGGCCAAGGCCGGGGTGGGCTCGGCCGTCAACGACACGACACGGGAGGTCGGCGGGAGCCTGGGCGTTGCCGTGCTCGGCAGCCTGCTGGCCACCGGCTACCGCCAGCACCTGGCGTCCCACCTGGGCGGGCTTCCCCACCTCGCCGCCGGGGCGGCCCGCCAGTCCCTGGGCGGGGCCCTGGCCGTCAGCCGCAGCCTCCCGTCGCCCATCGGACGCCCCCTGGCCAGCGCGGCCCGCCACTCGTTCACCGACGGCATGTCCGTCGTGTTCCTCGCCGCGGCCGGCGTCGCCCTGCTCACCGCCCTGCTCGAGCTGGTGGCCATGCCCGGACGCAGACAGCGCGAGTCCCAGCTGGCCCGCATGGACGAGTCCACCCTGGCCATGCGGGCCCAAGAGGCGATCTGACCGACTGTCAGCCGAGGAAGCGCAGGAGCAGGCCGGCCAGCTCCAGGGGCCTGTCGCCCTGCACGCTGTGGCCCGCGCCGTCCACCACCTCGACCACGGCGTCGGGCCGCCTCCGCAGCAGCTCGGCCACGTCCTCCTGGCTCACTACCGAGGACAGGCCCCCCCGGACGAGGAGGAGGGGGGCGGGGATCCGCTCCAGCTCGTCCCAGAGCCCCCTGGCCGCGGCGAGCGTGTCCGGCCCACCCTCGGGGCGGTTGGGGTCCCACCTCCAGCTCCAGCTGCCGTCGGCCAGCTCCTTGGCGTTGTGAAGGATGCCCCTACTCAGCGACGCCTCGGAGCGGCCCGGGTTGAAGCGGATGGTGCGCTCGAGGATCTCGTCGAAGGTGGCGAAGACCTCGGGTCCGGAGATGAAGGCGATGATGGGCTCGGCCTTCTTGCTGTCCACACCGGGCGTCACGTCCACCAGCGCCAGGCGCCTCACCAGCTCGGGCCTCTGGGCGGCCAGGGCCATGGCGGTCAGGCCTCCCAGCGACATGCCCACGACCATCTCGGCTCGGGGCGCCAGCGCCTCCACCACCCGGGCCACGTCGGCCGCGCTCGAAGCCGGGGAATAGCTGTGGTCGGCCCGCCAGTCGGAATGCCCGTGCCCGGGAAGGTCGATGGCCATGAGGGGCCGGCCCAGGGCCAGGCACACGGTGTCCCAGGTGTGGGCGTTCTGGGCCCCTCCGTGGAGGAGCACCATCTCGACTCCGTCGGGTCCTGACCCGCCCCAGACCACGACGCTCAGGCTGCGCCCCGGCTCCACCTCCACGGCGCGACGCTCCACCACCGGGTCGCCCTCCCACGCCAGCCCGTACTCGTCGGCGTTCTGGCGCAGCAGCGCGAACTCCTCATAGGGCGCGGAGCACATCGGAGGGCACTGTAACGCCGAGTCGGGACCCGGCCCACCGACGAAGCGCCTATTCGGGAGCGGCGCCCAGAGCCGAACCGCAGGCCGAGCAGTAGGCGACGACGAAGGACCTCATGACCGTCCCCTGGGCGGCCGCTGCCGGTCCGGGCAGCACCCGGTGGGCCAGGGTGGCGTCCAGGGCCGCTCCGCAAGCCGGGCAGCGGGGGGAGGTGCCCTCGTCGTCGGGCTGTTCGGGGGCGGTGGCGACCAGGCGCTCGACGGGGGTGCGGTCGGCCGCATCTCGCAGCCGGGCCACGTCGACGCCGAGACGGCGCAGCACCTGCCCGGCGGTGCCCTCTACGTCGAGCACTCCCAACAGGATGTGCTCGGTCTCGACGTAGGCGTCCCGCCGCTGCAGCGAGAACCGGCCGGCCCGGTCCAGCGCCCGCTTGGCCCGGGAGGTGAGGGCCAGGTCGCCCTTGGCGCCCGCCTTTCCGTCCCCGGCGTCCCCCCGCGCCCGTCCCACCGCCTCCACCGTCTTCTCCCTGACCGTTTCCAACGTCACCCCGGTGACAGCCAGCGTCCGGGCCGCCCGGCTCTCCCCGTCCAGGAGCAGTCCGAGCAGCAGGTGCTCGGTCCCGATATGGGGGTGGCCGAGCCGGCGCGCCTCTTCCCGGGCCAGCCCGACGACGCGGCGGGCGCGGTTGCTGAAGCGTTCGAACACGCGCAAGACCGTACGACAAACCGGTGCAGACCACGTTGATCCGGCCCGGGCGAGGGCGCCGCGGTCAGGGCCCGACGACGGACAGCCCAGCGCGCTCCAGCGCCTCGGAAACGGGTTCGCGGGGGCCGCTGAGCCTGAGATCCCCGCCCCGCTCGCGCACGCGCTCGGATGCTCGCGTCAGCACGAGCAAAGAGGGCTGGTCGATGGAGCTGGCGTCGCGCAGGTCGATGATCAGATGGAGGTTGCCCTGGTCCTCGGAGAGGTCGGTCAGGGCGTGCTCCAGGAGCTCGGCGTCCACAGGACCGTGGAGGGTCACGACCACGTCGCCCAAGGCCCGTGAGATCGACAGGGGAACCTTCATCTCGGCGCCTCCTGGGCCACGGATGAGGCCGAGCCGGAACAGCGGACCGGCGGGCGACGTCTCCAAAGCTAGCAGGGGAAGGTGCGCCTCCGGTCAGCCGCTCGGGCCCGCGATGCGGTCGATGTCGCTTCGCAGTCCTTCGCAACCAAAACGCCCCATCGTGGGCGTTCGCGCCCTTTGCCGGGGCGTGGTTACTGCGCCGTAGGTTTGACGGTGAGAGATGTGGGCGCCTCGCCCCGCAGCACGCGGATGGCGAGCTGACCGTTGGTGAGCGACGCTTCCACGTTGCTGCCGTAGCCGTCGGGGAGGGCGACCTCACGTTCGTACCCGCCGTAGTCCCACTCGTGCACGAGGTACTGCCGCGGGCCGGCGCTGCGCAGGTGGGCCCAGAAGCGAACGGCGCTGGGCGTCAGCTCGATGGTCACGTCGTTGGGCGTCACCGCGGGGAGCGGGGCGATGATGACGAGGGCGCCGGGGGTCTCGTACACGTTCACCGGGACCTTCTGAGGGCGCATTGTCGCCTCGGCCGCGGCGGTGGCCTCGGCGACCTGCTGTTGAGTCCGTTGCTGCCTGGCCATGGCCCCGAAGCTAGTCGCCTCCCGCCCTGCACCTTGCAGGGCGGAGTCCGGCGGCGTGGCATGCTGGCGCGGTGGACGATGACGACGTGATCCGCAGGATCGACAGGCTGGTCGAGGAGGAGCACCGCCTCCGTTCCCATGTTTCGACGGGCGACTCCGTGAGCGACGCCGACAGGCGGAGGCTGCAAGAGCTCGAGGTGGGCCTGGACCAGTGCTGGGATCTCCTACGCCAGCGTCGGGCCCGTGAGCACGCCGGTCAGGACCCGACCGAGGCGGCCGTGCGCGACGAGACGGTGGTGGAGGGCTACCAGCAGTAGCGAGCGGGCCATGGCTGGACCGGCGGCGGGGGTGGGGTCAGACTGGCCCGGTGAGAGCCTTGGCCGTGCATCACGTGTCCATCAACGTGACCGACGTCGACCAGGCCGTGCGCTTCTACATCGACGTGCTCGGCCTGGCCGGGCGGGAGGACCGGCCCGAGCTGGGAGTGCAGGGCGCGTGGCTGGACGCCGGCGGGCAGCAGGTCCACCTCATCGAGGGCGAGCCGCCCCCGGGCCGGGGCCAGCACTTCGCCCTGCTGGTCGACGACCTGGACCGGGTGGTGGGTGAGCTGCGGTCCGGCGGCGTCAAGGTGTCGGACCCCTCTCCCGTCGGCACCAGCCGTCAGGCTTTCCTCAGTGATCCGGCCGGCAACCTCATCGAGCTCCATCAGGCCCGCCCCGCGGGTGGACCAGGGGGAACCCCTCCATCAGGCCCGGCCTAGCCGCCAGCCCGCCGCGAGCGGGCGGGTCGCACCTTCGGGGCAACGACCCGTGCTGGTGTGGCGAGGGCCGCAAGTTCAAGCGCTGCCACGGCGATGAGCGTCTGCGACTGCGGCCCGGGCGGCTGAGCCCTCCCCGAGTCGTCCCCGCCGCCGTCGGCCGTCCCGACTACGCCGAGACCGGCGCGCCCGCGCTGCGGTCCGATCCCTTGGTGAGGAGCGAAGCGGTGATCGCCCGCATGCGCGAGGCGGGTCGGGTGGCGGCAGAGGTCCTGACCGCCGCCGGCGCGGCCGTGGCCCCGGGCGTCACCACAGACGAGCTCGACGAGCTGGTCCACTCCCAGTGCATCGCCAGGGGGGCCTACCCGAGCCCCCTCAACTACCGGGGGTACCCCAAGTCGGTGTGCACGTCGGTCAACGAGGTCATCTGCCACGGGATCCCCGACGACCGCCCCCTGGCCGACGGCGACATCGTCAACATCGACGTGACCGTGTATCTCGACGGGGTCCACGGCGACACCAACGCCACCTTCGGCGTCGGAAGGGTCGACGAGGCCTCGCGGCGCCTGGTAGGCGTCACCCGCGAGTGTCTCGACGTCGCCATAGACGCCGTTCGGCCGGGCCGGCCCATCTCCGACATCGGCCGAGCCATCGAGACCGAGGCCGCCGGCCACGGGTACGGCGTGGTGCGCGCCTTCGTCGGCCACGGGATAGGGGAGCAGTTCCACGGCCCGCCGTCTGTCCCCCACCACTTCGACGCCGGTGCCCGCACGATCATGGAGCCGGGGATGACCTTCACCATCGAGCCCATGATCACCATGGGGACCTGGCGCCACGTGATGTGGGACGACGGCTGGACGGCCGTCACAGCCGACGGCGCACGCACCGCGCAGTTCGAGCACACCCTCCTGGTGACCGGGACCGAGGCGGAGATCCTCACCCTCCCGCCCCGCTGAGAGATCGGCGTACGCTCGCACGTGCCTCGAGCGGCGAGCGGAGGGGGCCTGGACATGGCTGACGCCGACATCACCTCGGGCTTCGCCTCGTCCGACGAGCTCACCCCCGAGGAGCTCCAGCTCGCCACCCGCAACCACGGCATGCCCCTCGAGGCCCTTCGCTACGGCATCACCCCGATAGGCCTGCACTACCTGCTCATCCACTACGACATACCCGTCGTCGACGGCGACACCTGGACCCTCGAGGTGGGGGGGAGGGTGGAGCGGCCCCTCTCCCTGTCCCTGGTCGATCTGCACCAACGGCCCCAGCGGACGCTGCTGGCCACCATGGAGTGCGCGGGCAACGGCAGGGCCGGGCTGGCGCCCCGGGCTCTCAGCCAGCCCTGGCTCCTGGAGGCGGTGGGCACCGGGGCCTGGACGGGGACGCCCCTGGGGCCTCTGCTCGCCGAAGCCGGGCTCCATCGCGATGCCGTCGAGGTCGTGTTCCGCGGGCTCGACCGGGGCATCGAGGGTGGGATCGAGCAGGAGTTCGCCCGGAGCCTGCCCGTCGAGGAGGCCATCGGGGACGACGTCCTGCTCGCCTACGAGCTCAACGGCCAACCCCTGCCCCCCCAGCACGGCTTCCCCCTGCGCCTGCTCGTGCCCGGCTGGTACGGCATGACCAATGTGAAGTGGCTCACGACGGTGACCGCCGTCGCCGAGCCCTTCGCCGGCTTCCAGCAGGCCCGCGGCTACCACCTGAGGCGGGACGAAGCCGACCGGGGTACGCCCCTGTCGCGCATGCTGCCCCGGGCCCTGATGGTGCCCCCCGGGATCCCCGACTTCCTGTCTCGCCGTCGCGCCGTCGGGGTGGGCCCCTGTCGCCTCGAGGGCCGGGCCTGGTCGGGCCACGCCCCCATCAGCGCCGTCGACGTCAGCACCGACGGCGGGAGTTCGTGGGCCCCAGCCGAGCTCGACCCCTCGCCCCCTTCGCGGTGGGCCTGGAGGGGCTGGCACTGGGGGTGGGAGGCGTCGCCCGGGGAGTTCGAGCTCTGCTGCCGGGCGCGAGACGAGGCCGGGAACCAGCAGCCGCTCGACGGGGTCTGGAACATGGGCGGCTACGGCAACAACTCGGTGCAGCGCGTCGCGGTGACGGTTCAGGACACCGGACCACGGCCCCAGGGCCGTCCCGAACGCGCCTGAGCAGGCCCGAGACGCCCGCCGCCCCGGTCCCGGCGCGCGTCGCCGGGCGGGGAGCCGAGGCCGAGGGGTGGAGCCCGGCGGTGGTGGGGCAGACTTGGCCCGAGATGAACCCCTCCACAGACCGCCGGCCCGTGCAGCTGGGCGCAGCGGGACGATGACCTGGAGGACACAGTCCCGGTGAGCGGGGCCGGCCGGGAGGACGGGGTGGGCCGGGGCAGGGTCGTGCGCCCGCCCGCGGTGGCGGGCACGTTGTATCCGGCCGAAGCGGTTGCCCTGCGCCAGGCCGTCAATGAGGCTCTGGAGCAGGCCATCGCCCGTGGGGTGCCCGCCCCCGCGCCGAAGGCGGTCATCGCCCCCCACGCCGGCTACGTCGAATCGGGACCGGTGGCCGCCACCGCCTACGCCCGCGTCCTACCCGCTCGGGGCCGGATCGAGCGGGTCGTGCTCATGGGCCCGGCCCACCGAGTCCCCCTCTCGGGCGTGGCCGTCAGCGGCGCCGACGCCTTCGCCACCCCCCTGGGCGAGGTCGCCGTCGACGCCGAAGGACGCAAGCAGGTGCTGGCCCTGTCCACGGTCGCGGTGTCCGATGAGGTCCACGCCGAGGAGCACAGCCTCGAGGTCCACCTTCCCTTCATCCAGGTGGTCCTGGGCGAGGTGGCCGTGCTCCCTCTGGCGGTGGGGCAGATGCCCGCGGCCGACGTGGCTGACGTGCTCGAAGCCGTGTGGGGCGGTCCCGAGACCCTGGTCGTGCTGAGCTCCGACCTCAGCCACCACCACGACCACGCCACCGCCGCCGCCCTGGACCGGGCCACGGCCCGAGCCATCGAGGCGTGCCGCCCCGGCGACGTGGGGGTGGACCGGGCATGCGGCGTATTCGCCCTCCGCGGCCTGCTGGTGGCCGCCCTGCGCAGGCGCCTCGAGGTCACGACCATCGACCTGAGAACCTCGGCCGACACCGTGGGCTCGCCCGACAGCGTGGTGGGCTACGGGTCCTTCGTGCTCACCTGAGGGGCTCCTGCCCGCTCGGGGCCGGGGCCCCGCCCCTCAGAATCGTGCCACCCCGACCACGGGCTTGTTCAGGGTGATGTTCCCCGTCGACCCGCAGAACACGGCGTCGGCGAAGGAGAACACACCTCCGTCCGACGCGGCCAGCCAGTACCCGTTGCCCGGAAAGGTGTCGGCCATGCCCACGATGGGCTTGTTGAGCTTGATGGCGCCGGTCGAGCCGAGGAAGGGCGCGCCCCCGAAGGCGAATATCCCTCCGTCGGAGGCGACGAGCCAGTACCCGTCGCCCGGGCGGTCCGACGCCATACCCACCATGGGCTTGTTGAGCTTGATGGCGCCGGTCGAGCCGTAGAACACGGCGTCGCCGAAGGCGAAGATGCCGCCGTCGGAGGCCACCAGCCAGTAGCCCATCCCGGTGTTGTCGGGCGCCATACCCACCATGGGCTGGTTGAGCTTGATGGCCCCGGTCGAGCCGAAGAAGCCGGCGTCGCCGAAGGCGAAGATGCCGCCGTCGGAGGCCACCAGCCAGTAGCCGTCGCCGGTGGGCGTGGCCGCCATGCCCACGATGGGCTGGTTGAGCTTGATGGCGCCGGTCGAGCCGTGGAACTCACCGCCTCCGAACGTGAACGTGCCTCCGTCGCTGGCCACGAACCAGTAGCCCTCGTTGGCCGGGCAGCTCGACGCGGCGGCGGCCGCCGCGGTCGCGCCGCTGGGGGAGAGGGCCACAGCCGTTGAGGCGGCGAGGAGGACGGCAACGGACGCGCACCTTCGAACGACTCCACCTATCGCCGCAGCTGGGTGTCCCATCGCCATCCTTCCTTGCTCTGCCCGCTCAGCGGTTGTTCAGGACGGCGCCGCTGCCTCCCCAGGCGCCCCGACTCGGTCTCAGCGGGCTCGACCGGCTCACTGACCTACGTACGGCCCCGGGTACGCACCTGGATGCCGCGTCGCTCCTCGCGTCGCCCGTCATGGCCTTGTCAGCGCGGCCCCGGGAGGGGAAGGCCGAGCCGTCCCGCCAGGGCGGCCACGTCGGCCGCGCTCCCGGCCGACATGCGGGGATTGGCCGCCAGCACGACCCCGAGGCGGGACGCGGCCTCGGCCCGGTCGCCGCGGGCCACGCTGATGGCGGCCGCGTGGAAGTTCAGGAGGGGGTCCCGCGAGCCGAGGCTCAGGGCCCGGTCGCTCTCCCGCGCCGCTTCGTCCAGTCGGCCGGTGCGGTAGAGGGCCCACGCCAGCACGTCGTGGCCGAAGGCGCTGGGGCGGGCCCGCTCGCCCCGGCGGGCCCGGGCCAGGGCGCCGGGGCCACCGCCGTGGTCGGCGTCGAACAGGGCCAGCTCGAGGTCCACGTCGACCCCGTTGGCCGCGAAGAGGCGCTCCAGAACCCGCACCAGGGCATAGGCGTCGGCCGCCTCCGACGGACGGCGGGCGGCGGCGAGGTCGTCTCCCCGGGCGATGGCGTAGAGGGCCAGGGGCTGGTCGCGCACCACGCCCTCCAGCGCGTCGGCCGCCTGCCCAGGCTGGCCCCGGGCCACGAGGACGGCGGCCCGCCCGGCCCGGGCCGAGGCGAAGCCGGGGAAGGAGCGCTCGGCCGATGCGTAGGCGGCTTCCGCCCCGGACGTGTCCCCGCTGGTCAACAGGAGGGTCCCCAGCTGGGCCTGCACGTAGGCCACGTTCTCGCCCCCACCGCCGCCTCCAGCCTCGACAGCCGCGCTCATGGCCTGTATGGCCCCGGGGAGGTCCCCCCGCAGCTCCCGGGCGTAGGAGGCCCGGGAGAGGCTGGCCAGGTCGGGGCGCAGATCGGCCATGGCCTGCGTCTGGGCTCCCGCCTCTGCGTACAGGCCGAGCTCGTTGTCGGCGTCGACGAGCACCCCCCTGGCCTCGGGTGAGTCGGGAAAGAGCCGCACCGCCCGTCGACCCACGCGGCGGGCCTCGCCAAAACGGTGCAGGGCCAGGTCGAGGGTGCCCTGGGTGACGAGCACACCCAGGTCGTCGGGGGTGCGCCGGGCGAGGTCGTGCAGGATGCCTCCGGCCTTGGAGTACAGCGTGGGGTCGCCGGTCTCGCGGACCTTCTGCAGGAAGGCCCGGGCCAGGTCGAGAAGCCCCTGGCTGTCGCGGGGAGCCGCGGCCAGACGGGCCTGGGCCGTGGCTATGGCCCTGTCGGTGGGCGAGGCGCTGCTGGCGTCCACGGCCACGAACGGGGCGGGCCCCCGGGGTGGGCCGCCGCCCCCGCTGCAGGCGGGGACGGCGGCCAGGAGGAGCAGCCCGGCCGCGCATGCCGCGGCCGCTCGCGGGCGTGGCCGCGCTAGCAGGGCGGCGAGGTGGGCTGTCCCGCCGGCTTCGACGGGTTGGGGGCCTGCTGGCAGTAGCCCGCTATGGGGGTGGGGGCGTAGGGGAACGTCGACATGAGCGGGGTGCTCAGAGGCACGCCGTCGATCCCCTGGGAAAGGTTCTTGTTGGGAGCGGGAGGATCGAAGGTGTTCTTCGGGTCGGGGCTGAGTGCGGTCCCGCCGGCCAGGAGGCGAACCAGGATGTCCACCACGTCATCGCCCAGGCGCCTTCCGTTGGGGAAGCCGTCGGCGTTGCCGTTGCTGCCGTCCATGGCTGGGCCCAGGAACCCCAGCCTGGTGAACGAGCCCGGCGAGGAGGTCGGCGTAGCCAGGTTGAGTCGCAGCAGGTCGGCCGGCGGGAGCAGGTTGGGGGTGGAGAGGCCGAGCGCCGCCCCCCGGAGAACGGCGACGATGTCCGTCCGCCGCGGGTTGCCGGACGCATCGAATCCACCCTGGGGCGTCTTGACGCCGGGGTAGAGGACGGGGATCAGCTTGGCCGGCTCCGGGTCGAGGATGTTGGGGAAGAACTGGGCGTCGTCCTTGGGATCCACCGAGTTCCAGTGGTCCTTGAGCCCGAGGGGGATGAGGACCTCGTTGACCAAGGGGAGACCGAGCCTGCTCACCTGCACCCATCGACCGGCGTTACGGGGGGCGCCACCGGCCAGGTCCAGGACCCGCACCCGCTGGCGGCTGGCCGCGGCATACACGCCGATGACAGAGGCGGGATCGTCGATGGTGGTCGGCATGTTGGCGTTGCGGCTGACCGCGGTGATCGGAAGCTGCATGGCGATGACGTGGACGTTCAAGCCGGCGAGTCCGTCGACCCCGGCTGGTGTTCCCATCGGGGGCGTGGGCTCGGGGATGGCGTGGGCGCCGTTGAAGGGCCGCAGCCCGAGCAGGTCGAAGATGGACCCGAGGTCGACGAAGAACGGATCCTTGCGCTGGCCGGCGAAGAAGGCGCTGCCGTCGGCCAGGTGGGCGACGGTGGGCTGGGCCAGCTTGGTCTCGTAGTTCGGGGTGGACCGGGGTCCGATGTTGACCGGTGGTGTGGGCTGGTTGGCCAGCAGCATGTGCGAGCCCGAGCGGTCGATGCGCTGCACCGAGTACACCTGCTGGACGTTGAAGTTGGCGTCAGCCGGGCTTGCGATGGGTCCCGTGTTGTAGAGGAAGGTGTTGGCGTTCTGGACCTGGGTGCGGAAGCGGAACTGGTAGGTGATGTCGTCCGTCGCCCCGCCCGTGTTGTTGATGTGGATCTCGTAGAGGACGTCGTCGCCGAACTTGGCGAAGTTGGGCCCACCGGCGGGCTGCTCGAGACCGATGTAGCCGGCCAGGATGTCGACCTTGGTGGAGTCGACGGGGTCGCGGAAGGCGTACAGGTCGGTGTTGTCGGCGACGGGGTCCTGGCTGATGAGCGGCGCCTCACGGTGGCTCGAGGCCAACGCCGGTGCCGTGGCGAAGGTGGCCAAGGCGAGAGATCCGGCCAGGGTCACTGCCATCAAGCCTCGCGTGTGATTCACGATGCGCTCCCTTGTGCTCGTCCTTGTCGGTCTCTAGATGCAGCTGTGGTTCGGATGGGTCGGAGGATGTGACGGGTCATGGCGCCAGCCCCACCACCTGCCAGCCGTCGCCGACCGGCGCCAGCACCACGGAGAAGGGCTTGGGTCCTCCCGTGATGGGGATGGCACGAGCCCACGCCAGGGCGTCGGTGGTGTACTGGGCGACCAGTGCCGCCGAGGCGGGGCCCGCGGCCACGGAGCCGGTCGGGCCGGCGCCGAGCGATGAAGGGGTGCCGCAAAGCGCAAGCTGACCGACCTGCTCGAGTCCCAGGGGCGGGTCCACCGCCTGCACGCCCCGGGCCGCAGTCTGGTCACAGGCCTGCACGGCCCGGGCCCACCTCAGGGCGGCCGGGGCGGCGAGCGAATCGGAGGGCCAGATCGCCTGCACCTCGGGCTCGGGCTCCAACAGCCACCCGCCGCCCTCCCGACGACCGGTCCACGTCTGGCGCTCGCGGGCCGGGCTGAGGCCGATGAAGGGATCGAGAGAGGGGCGGTGCTGGACCAGCACCACCACGGAGCCCGGCTTGGCGCCGTCGCCCTCGATCCGGAACTGGGTGACGGCCGGAAGCTCGGTACGCCGGCGGGTCCAGTCGGCGACGTCGCGGTATTGGGCCCGTCCGCCGGCGGAGAGGAGGGCGTAGGAATGCTGATGGTCGAGACGCATCTCCGCGTCGAGCAGCGACTGGACGGCGGCGCGGGGGCTGGCCGCGGGCGCCGGCGGCGCTGCCGCGGCCGGCGGGGCCGGCCCCGTCGAAACCGGGGAGGACGAGGCGTGTCGGGCCACGGCGCGGTGGGGCCCGCCGCATGCGATCATGGCCGCAGCACCGACCACATACACGGAACCCCTCAGGGTCGTACCAAGGCCGATCACCACCCTCAGTACGACCCTGGAGCGGATCCGGATGAAGGCTGTGGTACGGACCAGGTCCCGCCGGGGCAGCCGGTGGGCCGAGTTGGTGCTGGGCGGGTTGCTCTCGGTTGTCGCGCTGGTTCTGCTCGCCTCACCCGCCGGCGCCCACCCCCTGGGCAACTTCACCGTCAACCGCTACGCGCGGGTCGAGGTGAGCGCGGGCCAGCTCCGCGTCTACTACGTCCTCGACGAGGCGGAGATCCCCGCCTTCGAGGACCGCGCCGCCCTGCGGACCGCACCCTCGGCCTTTCTCGCGGCCCGGGCCGAGGCCATCAAGAGCGGGCTTCGGGCGTCGGTGGACGGCCTACCCGTCGAACTGACCGTGGCCCGACAAGAGCTGACCGAGCCGGCAGGCCAGGCCGGATTGCACACCCTGCGGGTATCCGTCCTGTTTGAAGGCGCTCTGGCTCTTGTGCCCGGTTCGGCTCACGACGCCGCGTTCGCCGACCTCAACGAGCCCAGCCGCATCGGGTGGCGGGAGATCGTCGTCCTGACCCGGGCCGACACAGCTCTGGTCAGCTCGAGCGCGCCTGCTGGCGACGCCAGCGACGAGCTGCGGCGCTACCCGGCCAACCTGATCCAGTCGCCCCTCGACCTGCGCTCGGCCCGGTTCCGTTTCCTGGCCGGCGCGACCACCGCGCCACCGGTGCCCGCCGGGCCCGCCGCTGCTGCCCCCCGGCGGGCGGGCGGACGCTTCGCCGCCCTGATCACCAGGAGCAACGTCACCCCCGGTGTCCTGTCCGGGATGCTGGCGCTGGCGCTGCTCTTCGGCGCCGGGCACGCCCTGGCGCCCGGCCACGGCAAGACGGTGATGGCCGCCTACCTCGTGGGCACCAGGGGACGGCAGCGCGACGCCGTCTACCTCGGCGCCATCGTCGCGCTCATGCACACGGCCAGCGTGCTCGTGCTCGGCGTGGCCCTCTTCCAGCTCCAGCGCTCGGCCGCTCCGGAGCGCCTCTATCCCTGGCTCACGCTGGCCACCGGGATCGCCGTCGCCGCCTACGGCTGCTTCCTGGCCCGCACCCGCATGGCCGGGCTGGGCCACGCCCACCCGCACCGTCATCGTCGACAGGGGCATCAGCACGACGAGCACGACGAGCACGACGAGCACGACGGGCACCCGCACCGCCATCCGGAGGTGGCGCCCCTGTCGAGGCGGGGACTCGTCGTCCTGGCTGCCGCTGGCGGCCTGTTCCCGTCGCCCACGGCTCTGCTCGTCCTGGTCGCGTCCTTCAGCCTCAAACGGGCCGCGTTGGGCCTGGGGCTCATAGCCGCATTCTCGGTGGGGCTGGCCGTCACCCTCACCGGGGTGGGGCTCGCTCTCGTCTACGGCCGGCGAGCGGTGGAACGGCGCAGGCTGCTGCCCGCGCTGCGCCTCCTGCCCATGGGCAGCGCGCTGGCCATGACCGCGCTGGGCCTGGTGTTCGCGGTGAAGGGCGCCAGTGGGCTCGCCTAGGCGGGGACGGGGGATGGCGCTGGGCGCCGGGGTGGTGCTGGCCGCGTCCATCGCGGTCGTGGTGCTGGTCGTGCTCGTTCCCGGCGCGGGTCACGGGCATGCCCACCGCGCCAGTCCCTCCAGTCCCGCCAGCGCCACCCGCCCGGCCATCCTCGCCGACCCCGCCACAGCGGCCGGCGCGGCGTCACCGCTGGGTGGGCCCGACGTCCCCCGCGCTCGTCATCAGGTGATGCCCACCGCCGGTGGACCACCACGCGTCGTGGCCTCCGACCCGGAGCCGGGCCCGCACCCGGTCAGGCTGGGAGTCACACCGAAGGGTTGGACCGCCCTGGCCCTCATCACAGGCACCGGCGACGGTCACAGCGCCGTGTTTCATCTCTCGGGGGTCGACACCCAGCTCCGTTACGCCAGCGAATCCTCGGCCCTGGTCGTCTACCTGCTCGACACGAGGCGCGGTCTGGACGCCACCGCGGGCTACGCCGACGTCGAGTGCCCGGGCCCTTGCCGTGAGGAGCACATGCCGCTGGTCGACGGGACCGGAGACTACGAGCTGGTGGTGCGGGCCACCGGAGGTGCGTGGGCCGTGTCCATCGAGGAGTACCGCGCCGGGCGAACGGGGTGACGGACGCGACCAACCCCAGGCACGAGCCTGGGGTTGGCGGCGACGCTCGACGCGGACGACCCGGAGGGGACTACAGGATGCCCGGGATGCAGGGCTCGGGGATGTACTGGGCCACGCTCGTTCCCGAGGTGGCGGGCGCCATCGACACGACGCTGAGGGTGGTGCGGCTCTTCTCGAGTCCCGTGAGCACGGGCGGTGTCGATGATTGGAACTTGGCCTCGCCCTTGGCGTCGAGGGTCACTCCGTCGATGACGGCGCTGGTCGCGGTGGCGCAGTCGAGCGACTTGGTCGTGAGGCGGAGCTGGACGGGTCCGCTCACCGGCGTGCCGGCGGCGGTGACCCCCTTCACCTCGACCTGCAGCGAGAGGGTGCCGGGGATGTTGATGTAGTTGACAAAACCCTGGGTCCCGGGGGAGGCAGCCGTGGGGATGAGCACGACGGCCAGGTCGGTGCCCACCTGGGCAGCTGGGGCAGCGCCGCCCCCGCCACCCCCGCCGCCACCGGCGTGGGCCAGGGGTGCGGTCAGGATGGCGGCCGCGGCCGCGGTCATGAGGACAGGAGCGAGGAGCTTCTTCGGGTTGAAGGGGTTCATGGAGGGAAAGGTAGGGAGCGCCCCTGTTGGAAAGCTTTGGGCCTTCAGCGGGCCCCGCCAGCTCCCTCTCTCCCGGTTAGTGGTGGTGTTCGTGGGGGTCCTCACGGGACCCGGGAGCCGGGCGTCAACAGCCGGGCTGGCCCAGGTTCCCGCAGCAACTGGAACGGGTGCGCAGCTTGGTCAGGTTGTTGGCGACCAGGAGCCTGAGCTTGGTGGCCAGGGGAGCGTCGTAGTCGCGGAAGTTGGCGAGGGAGGCGCGTGCACTGGGACGTTCCATGGCGATGATGGTATGACCGATCGGCCATGAAGGTGAGCGACAGCGACGGACGGGTCGGCCTTCCGTGCCCGGTGGCCGACCTGGCCGCCCGGCGCTGGGACGCGGTCGTGGTCGGCGGGGGACACAACGGCCTGACCGCGGCGGCCTACCTGGCTCGGGCGGGGCGGGTGGTGCTGGTCCTGGAGCGGCGGGACCAGCTGGGCGGGGCCTGCACCGTGGACAGGCCCTTTGCCGATTCCCGGTACCTGATCAGCCCGTGCGCCTATCTCGTGGGCCTCCTGCACCCGCTGGTGGTGGAAGAGCTCGACCTGCGCCGGCACGGGTACCGGGTGCATGCCGTCGATCCCCACCTGTGGTGCCCGTTCGATGACGGGTCGGCGATGGCCCTCTGGGACGACGACTCCGCCAGCGCGGCCGCCGTGGGTGAGCTAAGCCCGGGCGACGTGGAGGGCTTCCTCCGGTACCAGGGGCTCTTCGCCAGGATCCGCCGGGCCCTGCGGCGTCCCGACCGCGACACCTGGCTGGGGCGGGCGCCGGACCGGGCCGAGCTGGAGGAGCTGCTGGGGCAAGACCCCGAGGCCATCGACGTGCTCTTCCACGCCTCGATCGCCGAGGTGGTCGAAGGCCACGTGGGCGACCAGCGCCTCCGCGCCGCCCTCCACGGTCAGGGGATCATCGGGACCTGGGCCGGGCCCCGAGATCCGGGCACCGCCGCCGTCCACGCCATGCACTCGATGGGCACGGTCGAGGGTCGAGGCGGGGCGTGGGGATACGTCAACGGCGGGATGGGCCAGGTGTCCTTCGCGGTGGCCGACGCCGCGGCCGAGGCCGGCGCCGTCGTGGCGTCGGGCGTGGAGGTGGCAGCCATCCTGCCCGGGGAGGGCGTCGTACTCGGGGGAGGGGACCTCATCCGGGCCGCCGCGGTCGTATCCAATGCCGATCCCCGTCGCACGGTAGCGCTGTGCCGGTCCGAAGTTCCCGCCGACTTCAGTGCGCGCGTCGACGGGTGGCGCATGCAGGGTCCGGTGGTCAAGCTGAACTGCGGCCTCACGAGCCTGCCCCGCTTCACGGCGGCAACGCGGCACGGCCCTTCCCCCTACCGGGGCATGGTGACGATCACGGGCTCCATCGACGAGACCCAACGCGGTTACGAGGACAGCCGCAACGGCGAGCCGGCGCCGGTGTGGTGCGAGCTCTACTTCCCGACCGCCTACGACTCCAGCGTGGCTCCGCCCGGTCGCCACGTCATGAGCGTCTTCGCCCAGTACGCCCCCTACCACCTCGGGCGGGGAACGTGGGAGGAGCGGCGGGAGGAGATCGGCGACGCCGTGCTGGCCCGCATAAGCCGCTTCGCGCCGGACGTAGCCGACGTCATCGAGCACCGCCAGGTGCTGGGCCCGCCCGACATCGAGGCCACGGTCGGCCTGTCGGGGGGGCACATCTTCCAGGGGGAGTGCCTCCCGGACCAGATGTGGGACAGGCGCTTCTCGCCCCGCACGCCTGTTCCGGGGCTCTACCTGTGCGGCGCCGCCACCCATCCGGGAGGGAGCGTCATCGCCGCCAACGGGCGCAACGCAGCCATGGCCGTGCTCGCCGATCTCGCGTCGGGGCTGCTCAGGCCGGTCGATAGCGGCCTCGCGTCGTAGGCTCGTCGGGCCGGCCCTCGATCCCCCCGAGGAGAGCCCCGATGAGCGCCCCCGACTCGATTGTCCTGCTGTCGGCCGACGAGGCCCAGCGCCTCCTGTACCTGCTGGACCTGTTCGAGAGCCTCCTGCGCAGGGGCGAGGTGGACGCCGCCGCCATCAGCGAGGGGGACATGCTCGATGCGGACACGGCCACCCGCCTGGCCGACGTCGTCGACGAAGCGGCCCGCCCGCTCCGGGGCCAGCTCCTCTGAGGTCTCCGTCGCTGCGGGGCGAATTCGCCCGTCAGTCACCAGATCGTCGCCGTGGGGAAACGCGCCGTTCATGGGCGCGTCGTAGCGTTTGCTGCCGTGGTGAGCTACGTCATGCGG
>Ga0209577_10001848_pt1 | contig 20807 bp, 19 predicted proteins | sample GraSoiAngelo_109_FD_185874 | JGI IMG/M metagenome (GOLD analysis project Ga0209577, IMG submission 185874) | Grasslands soil microbial communities from the Angelo Coastal Reserve, California, USA - 14_0903_12_20cm (SPAdes) (version 2) | ecosystem: Environmental > Terrestrial > Soil > Grasslands...
GAATCGTCTTTTCACCGAGGCGCATTGCGGGTCGTGCTCGACCCACACTCTCTCTTAAGGAATATTCTCAGAATTCGTGATGTTGGCGCTCAATCCTCGGGCAGTGCTTTCTTTTATGAGGCTCGCACTTGCCATTGGGAAAAGTTGGCCATTTTTCACCCGGTAGGCAAGGCCCCGCCACAGGATCCGTTCTGAAAAGAATCCACCCACCCAAGCGATGAAATTGATGGCATCGCGCAGCGGAACAAGCCACAGTTTCTTCCAGGCTCCGCTATCCCCCAAGCCCCAAGTAGCTGTCGTCCAGGCCAGCCCGAGACGCAACACCAGGTAGGCGACAACATGCGCGGCCGCAATTCCCCCCCATCCGGCCCTGGCCGCGAACGCTCCCGCCAGCAGCGCCGCGGGCAAGCCATGGGTTAGCACCAGCCACGGATATGCAGTGGGGCGCACATTCTTCAATCCGATCGACCAGCGCTGTTCGTGTCGAAAATACTGTCCGATGGTCTCTTGTGGAAACACCATCCACACCGGCTTATGCATCAATTCCACGCGATAGCTACGGCGCGCGATTCGGTTTCCCAGCTCAAAGTCGTCTGAATGATAATTGGCCATGGCCTCCCAACCGCCAATTTCCGACAGGTGTCGCTTGGTTGTGGCCATCGTCCAGCCGAAAGCGAATTGCATCTTGCCCTCGAGCCTTTGCGCCACCAGCGCGCCCGGAGCGGAGTCCAAATACATCCCCAGTGCTTCCAAATCTGCCGCGACGCTGCCAGCGGTAATGCATCGATAAAAAGCGGTGACCGCACCAACTTGAGGATCGGCAAATGGCGGCGCAACTACCCTCAGGTAATCAGGATCGACGCGCACATCGCTGTCGCTCATCACCACCAGATCGTATTTCGCTTCCTGCACCAGCCGGTACAAGCTGTTCACTTTGCTGTTCGTTCCAATTCGCTCCGCACCCTTAATCAGCCGGATGGAGCATCGAGGAAAATCACTTTGCAATCTCTCGATCACCGGCACAGCGGGGTCATCCGGCTCGGCCACAGCAAAAACGATTTCATATTCCGGGTAGTCCAGCCGGCAATAACTGGCAAAATTTTCGTAAGCTTCGCGGTCCACGCCACGCACCGGCTTCAAAATACTCACGGGCGGCAAATACGAAGAATTCAAGGGAGGCGATTTCCGCACCTCGCGGAAATAGCTAACCACGCAGTGCAGCGACAAAAGGTAATAAGCCAGCGGCGCGGCCGCTAGGACAAGTGCGATCCAATAGAGGGTATGTAACGGCATTCCCGTCGCCCCAAGTCCCTATCGCACGACGAAAATCAATGCAATGGGATTCCGTCCGTCACGCATGAATCTTGATTTACAGGCTGCCTTTTCGGCTCGGATGCCACCCTGGTTTGATTGGTTGCCGCCGGCCAGACCTGGATTCACAAATCGGCGTCAATCCGTTCCCTAAACCCTATCACTAATTTCTGATTTATTGATGAAGATTTGGCGAGCCAGGTTCTTAACCCGCCGCGACCAGCGCAACCCCGGCGCAAACCAGTACGACACCCGCCCACCGCGCGGCGCTCACCTGTTCGCCCAAGATGTACTTGGCGCCGAGTGTGCCGACAACATAGCTGAGCGCCGATGCCGGAATCACCAGGCTGATGGGCTTCCAGGAAAGCAATACCAGCAACGAATAAAATGACAGCGCCATCAGCGGTACGCCCGCCCAGAACCAGCCATTGAGCACTGCCCGCCCCAGGAACTGAAGCAACGCCCGCGGCCGCAACCGCGCCGGCTCACCAGTCGCCTTCATTCCGCGCGTGATGGCAATTTCGCCTCCGGTGCTGCCAAGAATCAGGACGGCAAGTGCAAGAATGACGCGCATCAAGCCACGGCCTCACTGGCCATCGCGGTTGTCCGTGGTTTCGTCTGCCCCACCAAGAGCACGCCTACACAGATCAAGACAACACCCACCCAGCGCCGCGGGGACACCGACTCGTGCAAAAAAACAACCGCCAAGAACGTGAGTAAAGCATATCCAAATGCCCCCGCGGGCATGACATAGCTATAGTCCGCCCAGCTCAGCACCGTCATGTAACTCACCATGAAGCCGGTCAGAAAGAATATCCCAACCCAGATAGTCCCGTTCGTCACCGTCAGGCGGAACGCCTCGGAGAGTCCCGAAGCCGTCAGTTGGACCGCGCCGATCTCGGACATTCCGCGCTTCAGCATCAGGTCTCCGGCATTGGCGCACACCACCATTGCCAAGACCATCGCCAGCGTCTTGATCCGCAGTCTTCTTTCGCTTGCCATTTTGCGGGGGTTAGTCGTTTCCGGAGGCAGAGGGCGTGCCGGGGACGGAGACCATGGGTTTGTCGAAATCCCCGCCCTTCTGCACCCACTTCAGACGCTCGGCGCGTAGCTTCAGGAATTCCGTCGCTTCGGCGTACAGGCGCTTCCGCTCATGGCTATCCCACAACGCTTCCTTCACGATGCGCCATACAACCTTCGGTCGGAAGTAATATTCATCATAGAAGCGGTTGACGCCCGCCATCATCTCGGCCTTCGAGAGGTGCGGGTACTCGATGTGCGGTAATTGATGGCCGCCGGAATCAGCCAAAGCTTCGACTTTCAGGAAGCCTTGCTGCGCCATGGTGTCATGCAATTCCGTTCCCGGCATGGCATGCGCCAGCGAAACCTGGATGGTTTCGCAATCCAATTCCTTCGCGAAGTCGATGGTCTTTTCTATCGTCTCTTTGGTCTCGCCGGGCAGACCGATGATGAAGTCGCCGTGTACCTTGATTCCGACTTTGCGGCAGTTCTTCATGAAGGCGCGTCCCATTTCAACCGTTGCGCCTTTCTTGATGTTCTTTAGGATCTGAGCGTCGCCGGATTCGAAGCCCACGATAAAGAGCCGCGCTCCGCCGTCCGCCATCGCTTTTACGGTGTCGTAGTCGCTGTGCACACGCGCCGTCGAAGACCACTGAAACTTCAGCGGTTTGAACTTGGCGCAAAGATCTAGCACGCGGTCTTTGCGGATGTTGAAGGTGTCGTCGTCGAAGAAAATCTCTTTCATCTGTGGGAAGTATTCGAGTGTTTGTTTCACTTCCCGCGCCACGTTTTCCGTCGAACGCGTCCTCCAGGCATGCCCCGAAATCGTTTGCGGCCACATGCAGAACGTGCAAAGCGCCGGGCATCCCCGCGTGGTGTAGAACGACACATAGGGGTGCAGCAGGAACGGCACGTTGTAACGTTCGATTTGCAGGTCGCGCTTGTAAATGTCCGATGCGAAGGGCAGCGCGTCAAGCTCTTCGGTGTGCAACTGCGGCCGCTCCGCATTGTGCACAATCTTTCCGTCTTTGCGGTAGCTGACGCCGAGAATCTCGCCGAGCGGCTTCCCGTGCGCGTATTCCACGACCGAGTGATCAAACTCCCCGCGCGTGACAAAATCGATGTCCGCGCTGGCATTCAGCGTCTCATCGGGCTTGATGTGTCCGTGTGGACCGACGAAAGCAATCTTCATGCCCGGATTGGCTTCCTTGATTTTCCGGATGAGCTTGACGTCGCTCGCCAAACCGACTGTGGAGGTGAAGAGGATCAGGAATTCGTAGTCTTTACAGATCTGGATGGTCTGTTGCCAGTTGACTTTGTGAGGAGATGCATCCAGCAGCCTGCTGCCGGGGATCATTCCCGCAGGGTAGGTCAGCCAAACCGGGTACCAGTACGACTCAATCTCGCGCGTTGCAGGCCATCGCGAGCTCGCACCGCCGTCGAAATTTTCAAAACTCGGCGGATTCAAAAGCAATGTCTTCATTGCATCCGGCATTCTTCACCCTCAGCCTTCGCTTTACAAACTTGGCCGTGTCAAATCACTGAGTTCTCTGTCTGGCCCACAGTGTGGAAGGTCCGCGCGCGCACGCGGAGCCTTGCCCCCCCAATCACTAGATAGTAGTTTACCTGATTTCGTTGTGGCCCCTCAATCCTTTCCGTCCGCGCGTCTTATCTTGCACCGAAAGGCTAAATACCGCATTAAGCGGGGTTTCTGGCTTCCGTGGCTTGAGGGGCGCCTAAACCAGTGAGCGGCGGTTATTCCAGATAGTTTGGGATGCCGGCTCCAGTTCCTGTTTTTATTGCACCGGCAGGATTTCATCCGAGGCGTCAGTCGTGAAGGATAACATTGAGCAGCGAACTGTTCACTGTTAGCCCGCCGTTGTAATGAATGAATCCCATCTTCCGGAACTTGTTCATGAAGAAACTGACGCGCCCGCGCGTGGTCCCGATCATTTCCGCCAGCGTCTCCTGGCTGATCCGTGGCACTAGCGTGAGCTGCTTTCCTGCTTTTCCGTAGTGTGCGAGGAGCAACAATGCCCGCGCCAGGCGTTTTTCGCTCGAGTTGAAAAGTTGATCCACCAGATCCTCTTCAAACCGCGTGTTGCGAGCCAATACGTAGGCGAGGAAGTAGTGTGCGAAGGTGGGTTGGTCACGCAGGAGTTTGACAATTTGCTTCTTCAGGACGGGGATGAGGGTTATCGGTTCGAGCGTGGTGGCCGACGACATTCTAACGGATTGGCCATTCAGACAACTTTCTCCCAGAAAATCGCCGGGCCCGAGGATCCCGATCACAGCTTCGGTTCCGCGCCTGGACACGACTGTGATCTTCACTCTTCCACGTAGAAGATAATAAACCTTGTCGGCGCGGTCTCCCTGAGAATAGATTACCCGGCTTTCCTTATACTCGACGGGCTTCGCGGGTGGTGTCGCCTTTCGAAGATACGGCTCTAAATTAACCGGCAGTTTGGTGTGCTCAGTCAAGTTGCTAACTCCCCTAGAAGGCCTCTGGCCAGGCCCGGGTTAGCGCTATTCTAACCCCGGAATCCTATCTACGGCGCAAAAAAAAACGAAACTCCGGCCCGCGGGAAGCGCGGGTAGGTAAGCGGTGGGGTCTCCCCTCTTACATGACCCAGTTTGCGGTATCAGCTTTTCAAAACGGCTTGTGCGGCATGGGAGAGCTCTTCCCATATTTTGTCGACCCAATCGAGGTGTTCTGGCTTCATGAGCACGGAGCGCAGGCAGGTGATGGTCCGACGGTCGCGCTTCATCACTCTCAGATTCTCCTCCCAAAAAAGAATCGGCAGTTCCGCTACCGCCAGGTGTAAACCTCGCTTGGCGGCAGCTTCGAATATCTTCCGGCTTAAAACGGAAGCCTCGCTGACGCTCGCAGCTCTCGGCGCGAATACCACAATGTCCAATTCCGGCGCGAAGGCCGTCTGAAAACGCACGTCCGCGCGCAGCTTGTCGAAAAGCGCCAGCGTTGCCTTCCTTCCCCGTTCCAACCCGCGCGCAAATTCGCCGCCCTTTTCGAGCGGCAGCAATCTCTCGGTGGCCCACAAGGCCGCTGCGGCCGCCCCCGGACGGGAGCACTCCAGGCTAATTTCGCCCAAGTGCAGCTCCGCGGAGCTGAAATAGGTGTAGGGCGAATCGTGCTTATACAATCGGCCGACTTCGGGGTCGCGAAAGAGCACGCAGCCGCACCCGTAGGGTTGCAATCCGTGCTTGTGCGGATCGATCACGATCGAGTCCGCTTCTCCGACCTGCCGAAGAGCTCGCCCTGCTGCTTCCCCAAGGTTCTCTGCCAGCACGAAATATCCACCGTACGCCGCATCGGCATGAATCCTGAATCCATGCTTTCGGCGGAGGACGAGAATCTCTGGCAGTGGATCAACCGAGCCTGTTGCCGTCGTGCCCATGGTCGCGACGACAGTCCCTACGTCGCCGCGCTCCACCCGCTTCGCCAGCGCATTCGCGTCCATCTGGCCGCGCGCCTCGCACGATACCGTTTCGAATGGCAATTGCAGAACACTGCTGATCCGCCGGTGCGTATAGTGGGCCTGTTCGCTGGCGAGAATTTTCTTCCCCGGTTGCAATTGGCCGGCCACCCACAAGGCCTCGAGATTCGCCATCGTTCCGCCACCGCACAAGTGGCCAAGAAAATTCTTCCAACCGTACATGCCGGCGATCTCTGCGACGGCTTCTTTTTCCATCACCGAGGTGGCCCGCCCGCCGTCCAGCGCGTGATTATTCGGATTGATCCACATGGCCAGCGCATACGCCAGCCGGGCCACCGGGTGCGGCGGCTTCAGCATCTGTCCCGCGTACAACGGATGAAAATACGGATAGTTGTCTTGCAGCCGCTCGGCCGTGGCCTCGAGCACTTCCGCAAGACGTGCCATCCCCGGCGATTGATTTTGAAAAGCAGGCAGGCTTGCGAATCCGTTATCGAGCTTTCTCGCCACTTCCGAGAATACGCTCAGACTCTCCCGATCGAGCATCACCAGTCACCGGCCCGCCCCGACCTTGTCGGGGTCACGAATCACCAGTCACTTCTTCACTGCCATACCTTATCCAATTGCCCCGCGGTCTTCAGCAATTCCAACTGTGCCTGCTGTTTCTGGAAGTTTGCATCCAAATAGGCCATCCACTTTTCGTTCTCTTCAAGCCTAGCCTTCTCAACTTCCCGGAGATTCAACTTCCCTTCGGCAAACTGCGATTGAAACACCGCCACATTTTGCTGCGCGAGCTGCAGTTCCAGCCGCGCCACCTCTTTCGCCGCATCCCTCTCGCGCACGCGCCGCGTCTTTTGCCGGACATCCGCGGTCAACTCGGTTTTCTTGTTCGTCAAGTTGACCTTGGCCGCCTCCAGGTTTATCTCTGCCATCCCTATCGCTGCTTTGGTCTGCGCGCTGAAGATGGGCACGTGCATGTCGATCCCCGCGTTGAAATTGTTGCGCTGAAACGTCGTGAAAAACTGCGTGTAATTGTTGAACCTAGCTAGCACGCTGTACACGCTGACGAGTTCCAGCGTCGGGAAATAGCCTCGCTTTTCACCCTTCAGCCGAAACTCTTTCGCGCGAACGTCGGACGCCGCAAGTTGCAAGCCGGCATTGTGCGTCATCGCCATGGCCACAAGGTTGTCCCCCGCCTGCTCGGCTTCCCCCGGCAACTCCTCGGGCGTGACCTCTATGGGCTGCGCCTCCCTAAACCCGAGTTGGTATCTCAGAAAAACTTCCAGCTCATCCTCCCGGCCCTCGAGTTGCAAAGCTCGCTGGATGACCTGCGCCTTGCTGAGCTGGGCCTTCGTCACTTCCACCGGCAGTTCGTATCCTTCCCCTTGCCGCTCCTTGGTCACTTCGAGAATCTTCTCCGTGCTTTCCTGCTCCTTGCGCAAGAGTTCAAGGGAATGGCGCACCTTCCCCAGTTCAAGATAGGCCATCGCCGTTCGCGTGATAACGCTGTTCCTGGCATCCTCGAGCACAATCTTCTGCGCTTTGGACTGCTCCTCGGTTTCTTTGGCCTGGCCACGGAGCGGCTCGTTGAAAATCTGTTCCGTGTACGACACGTTGAAGATCGATGGTGCTCGTCCGCCCGGCGTTTCCGGTATGCCGTAGGTATACCCCGCGCCGGAGCCGGCATAAAGATTGGGCATGAACTGCGCCTTGGTAATTTGCGCGGCGCGATCCGCCACGCTCGCTTGAATCTTAGCTACTTGAATCTCTTTGCTGTTCTCGAGTGCCAGTTCAATCGCGCGTTTTAGCGTCAGCGCCACCGGCGTCCCATCCTTCGACGCTTCCCCTGCCGCGGGCTGACTCGCTTTCCGAAGCTCTTGCGCACCCACAGCGCCGCCGCAGAGCATCAGCAAAACAGTCATCCCCATAAAACGGCCTAGCAATTGCATTTTCATGCTCCTTCATCGCCGCTCAATTTCCACCGACTCGCCTCAACAGGAATTCACAGAGTTTCGATCACCGCAGTTTCGGGCTCTCTCCCGAAAAATAAAAAAGGGCCGCCAATCGCCGCCCCCCGGAGTCGCTCTCCAAGCCTATTCCTGCCCCCTATTTCCATCCTTCATTCATATCTCAACGACTCGACCGGTTGCAGGCTGGCTGCCTGGCTCGCCGGCAAGTACCCGAAGAAGAGTCCCGTGGAACACGACACTACGAAGGCGATTACCACGCTGAGACTCGAAACCGGAACTCGCAAATTTCCCGGCAAGAAAAACTGCGCGCCCACCGGTATGGCGATGCCGATCAAAATCCCAATGACCGCCCCTCCTCCGCTGATCACGAAGGATTCGATCAAAAACTGGTACAGGATCTCGCGCCGCGCCGCTCCAATGGCCTTGCGAATTCCGATCTCCCGGGTTCGCTCTTTTACCGTCACCAGCATGATGTTCATGATCCCGATTCCACTGATCACCAGCGCGATAAAGGCAATCACGATGAGCACGATGGTCAGCGCCAGCGAGATATTCTTCGCCGCGTTTAGGATCGCTGTCAGCGTCAGCACCTTGTATTCCGCTTCAGGCGGATGCCGGCTGCGCAGCAGCTGGCTCAACTGCCTCTGGACGGATGGAACGTCTTCCGCTCGCGCTGCTTGCACATCCAGCAGACGCACCACTTCCATGCCGGTGTAATACTTCATGAGCGTGAAGGGGAGCACGACCGAGTTTTCCTGGATATCCGACAGGCCGAAAGTCTCAACCCGTTCACGGAACACGCCGACAACCGTAAACGTCAACTCCCCCATGCGAATCGATCTCCCGATCGGATTCTCTTGCCCAAAAATCCGGTCCGCGAGTTGCGTGGTAATCAAGCAGACTTTGCTGCGCATCTCCATGTCCCCGGCATCGAGAAAGCGCCCGCGCAAGATGAGCAGCCGACGAATCACCTGGTAACCCTCGGTCACTCCAACCAGATTCACGGGACGTTCCACCCCGCCGACAACCACCGTCATGGGCAGTTCGCGCGTTCCCGCTACTTCCACCACCTTGGGAATGGACTTGGCCGCTTCCATGTCTTCCAGGGTCATTTCATAGCTGAGCGGCTGCGGCTTATCCGGCCGCTGTACCAGCTCCACCTGGACGAGGTTGGAGCCGATGCTCTCAATCTGTGAAAGCACGAATTTCTTGCTGGTAAGCGCCACGGTGACCACCAGAACGATAGAAGCGCTCCCGATAATCACGCCCAGCGAGGTCAGGATCGCCCGCAGTTTATTCGCCCGCAGCGCATCGATCGCCACCGACACCGTTTCTCGGATATCCATCATCGCCCTTTGACTCCGAATGTTTCGCCACCCTTTCCAGGTGGCCGCTGCGGAAACTCTTAGCCCTTCTTCAGCCGCTTTAACGCTTCCTGCGCCATTTTGTTCTTTGGATCCAATTTCAGGCCAGCCTCAAATTCCTTCGCCGCATCTTCGATTCTGCTCTGGTTTTCGAACAGGCGCCCTAGCCACACGTGCGCCACGGCCGGACGCGGATATCCCGATCGCATCGGCGCTTTCTTCGTGTATTCCCTCAACAATCGTTCGGCTTCCTCCGGGTTTTCCTTCTCGAGGACCAGCGCCACGCCGCGGTAAAACTTTCCCCTCGGGTCGCCGGGCGCCACGCGCTCTCCTATGTCCGCGACTGTCAGCAGCCGCCCCGGCTGGCCGCGTCTCGCGGCGTAATCCCCGATGTCATAGATCAGCTCCGCCGATTTCGGGTTGCTCCCGAGCGCTTTCCCAAATTCCTCATCCGCCACGGGGAAGTCTCTCTTTTGCCGCCGGCAATTTCCCGCCGCGTAATGCCCTTCGGCGGCGTCCATCTCCGCCAATTGCTTGATTTGCGGCAAGGCCTTGTCTTCGCCGCCCCCCACGATGCCGGGAGCGCTGCAATCGAATTCGATCAGCGCTTGCCGAGCCGAAAAATTCTTTCCGTCGAGTTGCACCGCCGTCTCGAATTCCTTGCGCGTTTTTTTCGCGAGCGATATCGCCGAAAACCAGCTGGCATGATCGGCCTTTTCTCCATACGCTCTCCCGAGCCACTCGTGGTAGATCGAGTTCTCGGGGTCGATGGCCACCGCCTTCTCCGCGCTCTTGATCGCCGGGTCATGCTCCTGCAGCTCCAGATAACTCTTCGCCAGCAGCAACTGCACCTCGCCATTCTGCGGTCGCTTGGCCGCGGCTGCCTGCAGCGCTTGGATGGCCTTCACATAGTCGCTGGCTTCGTAAGCCCGCCGCCCCGCTTCGAGCTCCGCTTCCTGCTTCACATTTGCCGCCGCAATCGCCGTGCTGGCAATGCAAAAGCCTGTGAGCAGCCACCGCATCCGCTTAACCATTCCATCGTTCCGGAATATTGAGCACTTCCGTGGTAATGACGGTGACGGTCATCCCATCGTGTAAATCAACGTCCCCGGGCAACGCCACCAGTTCCCCCTCTTTGAGACCGCTCACAACTTCGTAATTGGTGGCGTCCGCTATGCCGACGTGAATCTCGCGTTTCTCCAGCGTCGATTTGCTCACGCTGAGCTGGTTCCTTTTCACCACAAACACGTACCGCCTTCCGCCTTCGGCAGCCACCGCCCCCCGCGGTACCGACAACACGCCGATCCGTTCTCGCGAATTGATGCGCACGTTCACGTTGATGTTCGGCAGCAACTCCAGCTTGTCGTTGTTGACCGCGCAAAGTAACTCCCCTACGCTGCGGTTCTGGTGCGGCACCACCTGTTTCGGAATGATTTCGGTCTTCCCCACCCAGGTCTTGCTCGGCAGCGCGTCCCAGGTGATCTTCACTGGCTCGTTCGCTTCCAGCGCGCCCAGCTCCGGCTCATCGATGAACGCCCGCACGCGAACCTTGTGCAGGTCTGCCATTTCCGCCAGAAGACGCCCCAGCTCCACGTAATCTCCGGCTTTCACCGGCAGCGAGTAGAGCGTTCCATCCACCGGCGCCGTGATTCGGCCTTGCCGCACCTTTTCATCGAGTGCCGCCACTTCGTTTTGAATCTGCTCGACGTGCAGCGCCGCTTGGTCTGTGTCCAGTTTCACGCTCCGTTCAAACTCCTGTTTCGCCGCCGCCAGCCGCGTCACTTCCGCTTGCGCTTTCGTCAAGGCCAGGTCGTTCGCCGCCAGTTCGTCCTCGGTCGCGGCTTGCTGCACCATCAGCCGCCGCAGCACTTCATGATTCTTTTGCAGCCGGTCGCGCTCCGCTTGTGCTTTTGCCAGATCCCCCGCAACTCTGGCCGCATCGTCCGTTCTGCCGCCCGCTTTCGCGGCCCGCAAATCGTCCTGCGCTCGTAGGAGCTTGCCCTTCGCTTCGGAAAGCCGCGCCGCCACATCCTTGACATCCAATTCCAGGATGACTTGCCCTTTCTTGACGGTTTGCCCCTCTGTAGCACGCACCTTTTCGACAAACGTATCGAGTTGCGCTCGCATCACGTAAGGCGCGATCGGCTCCACTTTTCCGTTGCTGCTGATGGAGGAAACCAGGTTTTCCCGCGTCGGTTCAACTACGGCAACTTTGGGCACCGGCTTTCGCCCGCTCAACTCCAGCCCCACGTACGCCAGCACTCCCGCCAGCAGCAGGTAGAGCAAAATTCGATTTCGCAGCCTGCGATCCATATTCTCCTATTCTGCGCGGGCCCGCACTCCCTAAGGCGCAAGGACACATTGCTCCGGCGCAGCGTTTCTCTTGCTTGTCCGTGGCTTGCTTGACCCCTGTCGGGAAGGCGCCAAGATACTTCATTCTAGCAAGAGCAGCGCGGCTTTCTCTAGATTCCTTCGAGGCGTTGTTTATCCTGCGCCCGGCCCTCTCTTCGCCCTGTCCTGGGAACCGGCATCTCGCCCTAACGGATGCGTCTTTTCGATCCCAGGGATGCCGTCGATTCCCTATAGAGGAAAGACCCCGGCGTGGTAAAATCTGCCCATGTCTGCCGAGAGCATCCCTGAGAAAACCGCCGCGCCTTCATCGGGTGGCTCGAAAAAACCAATCCAACCACGCGCCGTCGTCAGTCCTGTCATCCACCGTGTCTGCATCCAGTGCAACAATATGTTCCGCGTCACGCCCGATCGATTTGATGCCAAGCAGTGCCCTATCTGCCACAAAGGCTGAAGTCTGCCCTGCCTGCCCATTTTTCTTCACGTAACATTTCCCCGCTCTCTCTCGTAGTAGAATCTGAACGCTCTTTGCCCTTTCCTCGGAACTCCCAGCTAGGGGTCCTTCGATGATCGAAGCTTGCGGCCTGTCCAAGCGCTTCCAGGACAAGAAGCGCGGTGATATCCGCGCCGTCGACAACGTCAGTTTCACCTGTCAGCCCGGCAAGATTTACGGCCTCCTCGGCGCCAACGGCGCCGGCAAAACCACCACGCTTCGAATGCTTGCCACCATCCTTGAACCCACCGACGGCACCGCACTGGTATGCGGCCACGACGTCGTCGAGCAACCTGAAAAAGTCCGCGCCAACGTCGGGTTTCTCTCTACGGCAACCGCCCTCTATCCTCGTCTCACCGCCCAGGAATTGGTCGAATACTTCGGCCGCCTCAACGGATTAGACGAAGCCACGCTCGAAAAGCGCGTCGACGACATCTTTAATCGCCTGGACATGAACGGTTTCCGCGACCGACGCTGCGACAAGCTCTCCACCGGCATGAAGCAGAAAACTTCCATCGCCCGCACCCTGGTCCACGATCCACCCGTCATGATCTTCGATGAACCCACCAATGGCCTTGACATCATGACTGCCCGCACCATTACCGGCTTCATCCGCGAATGCCGCGACAACGGCAAAACGGTCATCTTCTCCACCCACATCATGAGCGAAGTCGAAAAGCTCTGCGACGTCATCGGCATCATTCAGTCCGGCAAGCTCCTCGCCGAAGGCACTCTCGCGCAACTCCGCGACAAATACGCGGAAAACGATCTCGAAGAAATCTTTGTCAAAGTTGTCGCGCCACACTACGTTTCCGCCGAGGCCAACTGACATGTCCCTGCGCAATGTAGGCATCGTCTACAGAAAAGAACTCACCGAAGCCCTCCGCGACCGCCGCACTCTCATCTCCACCATCATCGTCCCGCTGCTGCTCTTTCCCGTTCTCAGCGTGGGTTTCGGCGCCCTAGCTGTCGCCCTGGTCGGCAAGGCCAAGGAAGAAACTCCCAAAGTCATGATCCTCGGCGGCGAAGACTCGCCTGCCGTCGTTGAGGGACTCAAAAAGCTCGAAAAAATCGAGATCGTCCCTGCCGCGCCCGCATGGAAAGATCAGATCATCAATAAAGAAGTTCGCGCCGCGGTGGAAATCCCTCCCGGTTTCGAGCGCGATGTCGCCCGGCAAAAATCAGACACCGTCAAGATCTACAACTACAAAGAAGAATTGAAGTCTGAATTTGCGACCGACAAAATCGAAAAGTACCTGAAAGACTACCGGGACAACGTGGTGAAAGAACGTCTCGCCGCGAAAAATCTCCCGGGGGCTGTGCTCCAGCCTTTTGAAGTCAAACAGGAAAATGTCGCGCCCCCCGAAAAAGTCAGCGGCGCCGCTTTCGGCGGCATCATCGGCTACATGGTCATCCTTCTCTGCATGACGGGCGGCATGTACCCAGCCATGGACCTCACCGCCGGCGAAAAAGAACGCGGCACTATGGAGACCATTCTTTCGAGCCCCATCTCCCGGATGCATCTCGTGCTCGGCAAATTCTTTCTCGTTCTTACTGCCTCGCTTGCAACGGCTGCGCTCTCCGTCCTATCGATGGGTGTCTCTTTCTCCTTCTTGCATCGCTTCAGTGAAAACTCCGGAAGCCAGCGGGGCGAGGCTGCCGCCTTTTTGCTCCAGCTGGGTCCCAAGACGGTACTATCGGTCTTTATCATGGCTCTGCCGCTCGCCGTATTCTTTTCCGCCACCCTGATGACCATTGCTCTGTTCGCCAAAACCTACAAGGAAGCGCAAAGCTATCTGACGCCACTGACTTTCGTCGTCATTATCCCGGCGATCGCCGCCATGCTCCCCGGCGTCGAGCTTACTCCCAAGCTCTCGCTCATCCCCATTCTTAACATGAGCCTCCTCTGCAAAGAACTTGTCGCCGGCACTTACCACTGGGATTTCATCGCCATCATCTTTATTTCCACCTGCGTGTATGCCGCCGTAGCCCTGTTCCTCGCCATCAAGATGTTCCAGCGCGAATCCGTCCTCTTCCGCTCCTGAGGACTCGCGGCTTCCCTCGCTTCTGTCTCTTCTATGCCTTCTCTTGCAGGGGCCGGACTTCAGTCCGCCCTGCCTTTGCCGTCCGTGCATAACGAACGCTCGACGCTCTATTCATCTTGTCCGCTTTCCGCGGTGGCAGGAGCCCTTCCCTGCTTGGCCTGAGCTTGCCCAAGGGGCTCCTGCGCTTCTCCGCTCTCCGTATCACGGCGCCGGGAACATGGACAGCGTATGACTCTAGGCACATCTTTTTGCGGCTCTATCGGCAAACCAAGAAAAGGCGCACACTGGTTCCGAGGTTAAACCTATGGTTGCTGAGGCAGGTGTTTGGAAGAAGAAACGCGACGATTTGAAAGCCAAGAGGGACGCGCTATTCGAGACCTACACGAAGGATCCTCAAAACTTTCATCTCGCTCGAGAAATCAAAGAGATCGATGATGAAGTTGCCGAGTGCACCCGGCACGTAGAGCAAGAAAGACGCGCGGAGCGCTCCGCCGCACCGAGCAACAAGCTCGTGACAACTGCCAAGTAAAACGGAAGCAGTCGCGCTCGACCCGGAAGCTCTGCCGCCCGTAGCGTAGTGGGTCATCAGTGTGTTTATCACTGTGAACATCCTAGGTATGCTGCGTCTCTGAATTTCGCGTACTGTACCAATGCTGGCGCGTAAGCAGTCTGTCTTAATTGACGCGCCTTCTGGAGCAACCTAAGATGTGCGCGAAATGCCGGATTCCTCATCTTTGATCGGACAGACCACCTCGGAGGCCGGCCGGGCGGAGTGCAAAAAGCTGGGGTAGCGCTCTGATTCGTCCGAACAGGAGCTATATAAATTCTTAATGTACATAATAAATTAGTTAATCACGTGCTAGTTTGGGGCATACTGTCGGGCGAAAAATTTCAGACCATTCCCACCTCGTATCAATGGGGCTTGAATGTCTTCCCGGTCTCAAGCAGCGTCTTCAGGCGGGAAAGAATACGTGGCCATCCATCGGCGCAGGCAGCGTAAGTGGGGTCATCCTCGGCCCACTCGTCATGCGTCACCGTTACTTTGGTGGCTTCGGTCTCGGGCACCAGTTCGATAGTTGCGCGTGACGCCTTATCATTTTGGCCCATTGCGAAAGTGTACTGAAAGACTTTTGGCGGCTCAAACCGCAAGACCTCCCCTCGGACGTAGGTCATAGGCTTGCCATCCGGTCCCGCGCCCACCCATGCGAGCAAGCCGCCAGGCTTAAAGTCCGCCTGAAGCTCAGCGCCCGAGAAGATGATGCGGTTCGGCTCCCCCGACACAAAGCCTTCCCACACCTTCTCCGGGGTGGCGGCAATGTAGAAGATATATTTCAGTGGTGCTTGACGGGCCATGATTGCTCCTGACTCTCCTGCGCCATCTTATATCCGCAAGCAAAAACCCAACAAGGCAGTAGTGCCATCGGTTCTGCCTGATTGCTCGCATTGCCTGGGATTCTAGATCCCTTTGTCCGGTTTCGGCGTTTCCCGGCAGAAATCGGTTTTTGGCTACAGGCTGGTTACCAACCCGGAAATTACATTTTGTTTTCGAAGTCCCAGGCGCGTCCTTGACTTACGAGTTCGTGGCGAGCCACATAGGGTCATCGACCGCGCGCCGCAAAGCCGGCGCGAACGGGTCGCGGCCCCTGCAACCGTCGGACGGGACCGTCGGACGGGACCTTCGCACCGTTCAACGGGATCGTATTTAGCCTTCAAGCAGCTTTTGGATGAATGCGGACGCTGTGGCCTTTGACAACCCTCGGCATGGTGAACTCCAGAACACCGTTCTTTAGGGTCGCGGTCACCTTGTCCGTCTGGACATCGGCAGGCAAGTTTATGATGCGCAGGATCTGGTCAGAGCAGCACTCCGCAAAGACAGTCTTGCCCTTTTTCTCTTCTTTCTTGGTCTCTCGTTTGCCGATAATCGTCAGCCGGCGTGGTTCAAGGCCGATTTCGAGTTCTTTTTCGCTGAAACCGGGCACTTCGGCCTTCACCGCAAGAGAGTCATCCGACTCCTCGATGCTCACGTGAACAGGGTGAACTAGTTCCCGCTCCGCCTGGAACCAGTCCTCAACGTCGCGGCCGAATGCCCGGCCGTTACCTTCGAAGATTTCATAGGCTCGGCGTGAAATAGCGTTGAATGTATCTTGGATCTGGTCAAATATAGAACCGTATTTGATCGGCTTCGCCGGTTCTTCAGCACGCTTCACTGCTGCAGTTTCCGCCATGGTTTCTTCTCCTTCTCAAAATCATGTCAGCGCCGACAGCGGGGATCATCGGCCTGAACCAAAAAAGCCAAGGCTGGCGCTGTGAAGGCACGCTCCCACAAGGAACGAACGGAAGAAACGATGCAGACCATCGCAATCGCGCACTCCAGGGGTGGCTCCCTCCATTCGGGTGTGGCTGTACGGAATATCGTGCCCAAACACTTCGTTCAGCTTCGCGGTCGGCACCGCATCAACCCTACGCCCAGCATGTTACTCCCAGATGAACGCGGGGTCGAGTGAAACGGGATTCCGAGAGCGCACGCCGGTGGTGCCCCGCTCACGTATTTTCGCAAAGAGTGCGGAGGGAAATTGGAATTTGACGATGTCGGCCACTCTTCCTTAACAGATCACTCATGGATTTCCGAGGGCGCGTCGGGCTTTTGAAAAGTCGCCCACGCGGCTAGTCCAGTTACTTGCCAAAGTCCCGACCGCCCAGAACAGCGCAACCAGAAGAAATAACTTGCTCCCCTGGACCCCCGAGCGCCATGCCCAGAGCGCGCCCAGCGTTGGGACAACGGCGGAAGCCGTCACTCCCGCAGACCACATGATCGCTCTAGCAATCGGGCTGGCCTTTTGCATCGAGGCCTTCTCCGTCTGCACTCCGAAAAAAGGAAGATGCTCGAACAACCACCGGAGTCCAGCCGGCCAGCCTTCTGGATTCGCAGTCCCGCCGACCGTGTAGAAAGCGAAGCGAATACCAAGACTTCGTCCAACAATCCAGTGGGCGATGGCATGGCAGCAGAAATAGAGCAGAATCCATCCCGCGACCATGCCGACAACGGCACCTGTGGTCGAGTGAGCTGATCGCGCCGCAGCGAGGGCAAAATAAGCGGCCACAACTCCAGAGATCTGCATCGCATTTCCGACCACGATCGAAAGACGGCCAAAAATTTTGCGTCTCGGGGACAAGTCTCGGCCATTCATGTTTGCGGTCAACCGCCGGAGCCACGATTATAGAAAGCCAACCACTTTTTCACAAAGTTGTACTGCTGTTACTGCAACTCGAAGTGGTAGCTCACTGTTGAATGGACGTCTCACACACGTGGCAACGCGGCGTCTCGCCGGATCCGCCGACTTAGGAGGTCGGCAACTCTTCCCTGATTATGGGAGAGTTGCTCGTCATCCGCTCACAATCCGCCACGAGTACCGGTGACTTACCAACTTTCGTAAGGCCCTTCGGGAGCTATAAGTTCGGATTGTGCTTATCGCCCGCCACTGCTAGTTGATGAAGCAACCTGCGCGCGCGACAGCTCGATGACTGTGCCCGCCCCTGCGTACAGGTAGTGATCGCCGAATATTTTCTTCAGGGCAGCGAACTCCGGCTCGCCCGTGCAGTGTCCGGGCGCGACAAGGTCGAGCTTGTACTGATCATGCAGCACGGTAGCAATGCGCTCGACCTCGGGATCGGGCTTTTGGATCTGGTGCAGCCCTCCAAGCAGGATGTGCACATGCGGATCGATCGCACTGGCCTCCTGCAGGATGTGCTCCACCCCGGGATGCGAGCAGCCGACGATCAGGATCAACCCCTGCGGACTCTTGATGGCCAGTGACAACTCCTTCAGCTCCAGCGTGCCAGGAGTGGTGGAAACGCCGGGGAGGATGAACAGCCCAGGAGCCACCTCGGTCTTCTGGCTGATCGGTACGAAGTTGCCGCCAGGCCACGGTGTGCCCGCTTCCAGGATCTCCGGCGGATGGCCGCCGTAATACCGCATGTCCGCTGGCAGTGAGGGGTCCTTGCGGTAAAAATCGTTCTTCACACCGCGCGCGAACAATCCCCAGGGTTCGTCGGGAACGTAAATGTTGACCCTGGGATTGACTGTCAATAAGTAGGTGATGCCGCTTGTGTGGTCGGCGTGGCGGTGCGAGATGACCACGAAGTCGATCTTCTGCAGATCGACACCCAGCGCCTTCACGTTTTGTTCGAAGATCCTGGCGTTGTTGCCAGTGTCGAATAGGATGCGTTTGCCGCCATATTCGACCACGGCCGCAAAACCCCAATCCAGGGTCAGGGCAGGGGCCTTGCCGAACGAATCGTAAAGAATGGTGACGCGGTTAGGGGTTTCTGCAAAACTAATGCCTGCGAACAGCAGAACCACGGTCACTGCCCGGAGCAAAATGTGTCGGTACATGCTTCCTCCTCAAAATTTGACCGAAAACAGGACGGCCTGCCGTCGAAGTTCCCTTCTGGCGGCAGGCCGTTTCGAAATCGGGTAGTGCTGGACCTCTAACAGGAATTCCCATTTTGAGTTCCCGGGCGGTCGGCATTGTACAGCCAGCTGCCTCGTTTCGCGTCAATCTGGCACACTCGCATTTCGATTCGAGCCGCCTCGCGATAACTCTTCCATAATCGGATAGGGGAAGAGTTGCCCGTCGTCCAGGACCCAACCAATGAGCAATACCACCACCCATCACCATGATTTACCGCTCCTATGATGTTTGTCTACTCCGTCGTAACGGAAGTTCTTTTCACCCTGAGTCGGATCATTGCGAATACCCGCCGAGAATTCCTCCCGGCTTCCGTCTACTTCAAGCCAAGCTTTTTTCCCGCCGCCATCAGTGCGATCGATTCGCGAATGCGCCTCGCGCGCGTTTCCGGTCGTTTAGCCGTATGAATCCAAACGACGAAGTGACGTCGGTAGGTGGGCGCCAGCTCCCGAAAGAACTCCCACGCTCTGGAATTTGCCTTCAGCGCTTTGGCGATGTAGACCGGTAGGTCGGGGACTACTGGTCGTGGCGCGTAGGTATTGTTCGTGGGCGCCGCTGCGAGACCGGCCGACGTGAGCACGCCGGCAGCCTTAAGTTCCAGCCACCGATTCCGATTGATATCCGACCACTTGCTCGCGGGCTGCCGCGGCGTGACCTTGAGGGCGTATCGGTCGTCATCAAGGCGTTTGATGAGACTGTCGATCCATCCGAAGCACAGCGCCTCACGAACGGTGTCTTCGTAGGGAATCGACTTCACCCCTGTGTGGGCCTTGCAGAACACGAGCCAGACCCCCGCACTCGACGTATGGTGCTTTGCCAGCCACGCCCGCCATTGTCGGCGACTCCGAACTTGCAGCGTCATGAGTTCTGCCGTCATGCTGATTGGCCTCAGCTGCGCCGTTCAAATAGATATTCGCCCGCAAGAGTAACGTTAAGAACCCGTCTGCTTTAGTTCCGGCTGTATGTACGACCAATGGCTATGGATGATCTTCCACGTCCCGCCAATCCGACTATAGACCTCGGTGGAATTCCAGCGAGCCAAGACACGTTCCGGAGCATCCGGCAGCTTTCCGTAATTGACAAGGTTGAACGTCAGGAGCGCTACATCTCCATGACGCTGAACCTTGGCATCGATCATGTCGTACCATGGATCCGTGAACGGAGGCTTCATTTTCTTCATCGGCGCCAGCCGCAACTGCATCGCGTCCAGCCCATCGACGCGCCTTTCAGTAAACGGATCGAAATAGGTCACTTCTGGGGCTTGGAGGTCGAGGTAACCTTGAGGGTCTAACCTAATCCAGCGGTCAAGGGCAGAACGCTCCAGGGCGACGAGTTCGTCCAACAAACGATCCACAGAACCTCCTCCATCCTGAGCGGGCATCGCCTAGGACGCAATGAGTCCACACGAGAGGACCGTTCAGGTATCGCGTCCAATTATGCCAAAGAGGAACCTCCGGGAATTGACTCTTCCATTCAATGGACTTTCCAGCAGGCGCGAGTATAGCCTTTCACCTACAGCTGTTTTAGAAATGTGAAAAAAAGATTGCCGGCGTCATTAGAGAAGGCCGCTAATAATCGGCAATCCGGAAGTTATAGAGCCTGCCCCAAGAGCGGCAACATGGCGGTCATCTGTAGGCGCTCAGCTACGCGCGGGCGGCCGAGCCTGTACGCGCCCGGGTTCTGTGGCAGAATGCGGTCGTGCTCCAACGACTGACCGAGCGCAAGGAATGGAAGTTCTTCGGCGTCCTGCCGAAGGCGGACCCCGGCCTCGCCGCTGCCTGGTGGGCGGCCCTCCTGTTGAGAGGGATCCTGCCCGCAGCGTTTGCGATCGCGATGGGCGTGCTCGTCGGCGCCGTGCAACGCGGCGACGCTCTCGCCGGTCCGCTCGCGCTGGCCGGAACAATCTTTGTGCTACTCCAAGTACTCAGCCCCATTCATCAGGCTGTCAGCGCTAACCTCGGCGACCGCACTGCCGCATGGCTCTACGACCGGCTCACTGAGGCCTGCGTGCGCCCGCCGGGCATGGGGCACCTCGAAGATCCCAGACTCACCAGCGACCTCACCGTCGCGCGCGACTTCGACCTCGGGATGACCGGCCCGCCACTGTCGATCTCCATGGATTTCATCGCAAGCGGCATGGCCGAGATGATCGGCGGTGTCGCGTGCGCCGTGATCCTGGCCAGATACGCGTGGTGGGCGCCGATCGTGCTCGCGGGCGCGTGGCTGGCGACGCATTGGCTTCTACGCGAGAGCGCGATCTGGCGCGACCGCAACACTGAGGAAGTGCGCGGCGCACAGCGGGATGCCGACTATGCCTACCGGCTGGCGGTCGAT
>Ga0209577_10001850_pt1 | contig 20756 bp, 14 predicted proteins | sample GraSoiAngelo_109_FD_185874 | JGI IMG/M metagenome (GOLD analysis project Ga0209577, IMG submission 185874) | Grasslands soil microbial communities from the Angelo Coastal Reserve, California, USA - 14_0903_12_20cm (SPAdes) (version 2) | ecosystem: Environmental > Terrestrial > Soil > Grasslands...
GGCCACGTTCTATACAGAGGACTGCAAGATGCTCCCGCCCAACCTCCCCCTGGTCGAGGGCAGGGCGGGGGTCGAGGCCTTCTGTCGCCAGATGATCGAGGGGGGCTGCAGGTCCCTCGACCTCGAGACGACCGATGTCCTCGAGTCGGGCGAACTGGTCGTCGAGGTGGGGCGCTACACGATGACCATCCAGGCGCCGGGGGGCGATCCGGCGCAGGACGTGGGCAAGTACCTCGACGTGCGCCGGCGCCAGAGCGACGGCAGCCTGAAGATCGCCATCGACACCTTCACCAGCGACCTGCCCGCTCCCCCCGCGTAGGGCCTAGCCCGTCCCCCAGGCACGCAGGCACCGGGAGTCCGGGCGGGGCGTCCGCTCCCGCCCGGCTGCGCCTACTCGGCCGCGTCGGCCAGGGCTTCGGCCAGGGCCGGGTGCACCAGAAGGCTCTCCACGATGTCGGTGACCTTGAGGTTGGCGGTGACGGCCAGGGCCAGCACGGAGATGAGCTCCGACGCGTTCTGGCCCACGATCGAGCCGCCCAGGACCACCCCGGTGGCGGGGTCGGAGATGATCTTCACGAAACCGCGCGGGTCGCCCTCGATGAGAGCCCGGGCGCTGGCCGCGAAGGGCACCTTGGTGACGCGAATCTTGCGGCCCATGGCGAAGGCCTCGGCCTCGGCCAGCCCCACGTCGGCGATCTCGGGCTCGGTGAAGATGGCGCTGGCTGCCTTGTCGTAGTCGAGGTGGCGGTGCTGGCGGGTGTGCAGGCCCATGACGTGCTCGGCCACCTTGCGGCCCTGCATCATGCCCACCGAGGCCAGGGGCAGCCTCCCCGACAGGTCGCCCGCCGCGTAGATGTGGGCCACGCTGGACTGGCAGTGCTGGTTGACCGGGACGTAGCCGCGCCCGTCCACGTCCACCCCGGCGGCCTCGAGGCCCAGCCCCTCCGAGTTGGGCAGCGATCCCACGGCCAGAAGGACGTGGGTGCCGCGGGCCTGGCGCCCGTCGTCGCAGTGGACCACGACGCCGCCGGCGGCCCGCTCGATGGCCTTGGCCCTGGCCCCCTTGTACAGGACCACGCCGGTGCGGAGGAAGTCGTCCTCCAGGGCGGCCGCCACCTCCGGGTCCTTCCCCGGCAGCACCTGCTGGCGGCTGACGATGAGGGTGACCTTGGCCCCGAAGGAGCGGAACATGTGGGTGAACTCGACGCCGGTCACGCCCGAGCCCACCACGATGAGGTGCTCGGGCAGCTCCGGGGGCGGATAGGCCTGGCGGGTGGTGAGGATCCGCTCCCCGTCCACCTCGGCCCAGTCCGGGACGCGGGGCCGGCTGCCGGTGGACAGGAGCACGGCGTCGCCGTCGAGCTCGACCAGGCCCCCGGCGGTGTCCACCACGACCTGGTGGGGTCCCTTCATGCGACCGGTGCCGGCCACCACCCGCACGCCCTGGCTGCGCAGCAGCTCGGTCCAGGCCCGTTCCAGGTGCCCGGTGATGGCGGGGATGCGGTGGCGCAGGGCATCGAAGTCGAGCCTGGCGTCCGGGTCGGTCAGGCCCATCGCCGGGGCCCGCCGGACCAGCGACATCACGCCGCCGGTGGCGATCATGGCCTTGGAGGGGATGCAGTCCCACAGGTTGGCGGCGCCACCCATCACGTCGCGCTCCACCAGCGCCACCTCGGCTCCGAGGCGGGCCGCGTGGGTGGCCGCGTTGACCCCGGCCGGGCCTCCCCCCACGATCACGAAGCGCACGGGCACGGACCCGAGGCTACCGGCGTGAGGGCGCGCGGCCGGGCAACGCCGCTCGCTTGACAAGGGTCACCCGCAGGGCACGGATGCGCCCGTGCCGGGCCTCCTTCCCGCCGCCGTGGCGGCCATCTCGAGCAGCTGCCAACCGCCCACCAGGAGCAACAGCCCAAGGGCCACCAGCTCCAGCGTGCGGGTCCCGCCGGTGCGGGGCAGGCTGCGGGGAATCTCGACACCGGGGCGGGGATCGGGCGCGGCCGACGGGGTCGACGGGGCCGCGGGCGAAGCAGGCGAAGGAGGCGAAGGCAGGAACGAGGCCTGGGCTCCGGCACCGCCCAGCGAGGCGTCCAGGCCGATCGTCCTCAACCCGCCCAGCGCCGCCCCCGTGGGCAGCGCCTGCAGCTGTGCGGTGAGGGTGGCGAGCTGGGTCGAGACCGTGCCCAGCGCCCCCGAGGCCTGGGCGGGCAGGACGACGCCGGCCACCCCGCCGGTCAGCGAGTCGACCGTGGCCCCCACCTGCTGCAGCTGACCGAGCAGGCCGGACACCAGAGAGTCGACCACGCTGGCAAGCGTCACCGAGCCCACCCCCACGTGCAGGGGCGTGATCCCCGCGCTCGAGGAAGCCGTCCCGTCGCCCGCCGGCCTGGTCGTCCCGCTCTGGCTGGTGACCAGGCCGTCCACGGCCACGTGGGGCGTGATGCCGGCGGCCAGGGGCAGCGCGGCCAGAGCTGCGGAGACCGCGCTCTGCACGGACTGGAGCTGCTGACGCAGGGCGTCACAGGTCGGAGCGACCACGGCCGTGCCCAGGAGCGTCACCGAGCCGGCCGAGCACGCCGCCGTTGCCGTCCCGGACGCGCCGTCGGCCACGGCCGACAGCGAGACCCCCACGTCCTTCACCCCGAGAAGGGGCGCGCCCTTGAGCGCACCCAGGAGCTGGTCGAGAAGGGTGGTGAGGTCGGGCAGGTTCACCAGCTGGTTCGACAGGGATCCCAGAAGGTTCACGAGCGTGGCCACGGCCCGGTCCAGGGCAGCCTGGGCGGCGGCGACCGCGGGGGTGCCCGCCACCGCACCCTGCAGGGTCTGGAGGTTGGCCGAGTCCGTCGCCAGCTGGGCCTGGGCCGCGCCGGCGGCGGCGACGAGCGCCGGCAGCTGGGTGGCCGCGCACACCCGGTCGCGCTGGCAGGTGCTCGCCTTCGTCTGGGCCGCGGCCAGCGTGGCCAGGTCTGACTTCACGGCCTGGGCGCCCGCCCCGATGGCGGGGTTGGCCGCGGCCTGCGCGGCCTGCAGGCTGGCAGCCGCCGAAGCCACGCCGCCCACGTCGCCCTGCAGCGCCGTGAGCTGGGCGGGGAGGGCGGCGACGGTCGTGACCGCCCCGTCCAGGTTGGCGGGCACGGGGAGATGCAGGGCGTTGAGCAGGTTGAGGAGGGCGGACAGCGGCAGGGCGCTGAGCAAGCCCGCCGGGAGCAGGTTGCCCAGGTCGAGGCTCAGGCTCCCGAGCGTGGCGTCCAGGGCGCCGCTCGACTGCGTGGGGGTGACCACGCTGCTCAGGCCGTGCTGGCCCAGGCCCGCGCTCACGTCCACCACCGTCGTGTGGAGGTCACCGGTGAGCAGGCTGACGCGGGAGGTGGCCGTCCCCCCGCCGGCGTCGACGTCGTACTGTCCCGACTGGATGCGGGCGGTCAGCGGTCCCGCGGCCACAGGGATGGTGAAGTCCCCGCTCTTGTTCCCCCCGGCCGAGTCGACGGCGTAGCTGGGACCGCTCTGGCCCAGGACGGCCAGCCCCTGGACGTTCAGGAGGGCGTGGAGGGCGCCCCTGCTGGTGGCCGTGGTCCCAACCGTGCCCAGGGCCGCAGGCTCCACCCCCCCGACGGGGTCGGTCACGGTGACGCTGGGGAGCACGACGTCGGTCGTCACCGAGCCTGCCCCGGGCGCCCCCGCCGACGGCGCGGGCGCCGCGCCCGCCATCTGGGCCGTGTAGGCCAACAGGCTCGCCGCCCCCAGTGCCCCCGTGATGCGCCAGACCACGTGCCGCTTGCCCAGTCCCACGCCGCTCCTCTCCCAGGTCGCCCGGCTCTGCCAGCCGGCTCTTCCCCCGCGCTTGGTCGAAAGTTGGGGGTTTGTTGGGTGTCGGCAGGTGACACTGAGCAGTTCATGGCCCGATCGGGCCATTTCCTGACCCCCCGATGGGAGGAGCCTTTGTCGACGTCAGCGAGAGGGCTGGTAGACCCCGAACTCGGCCCGGAGCACGTCGCTCACCTCGCCCAGCGTGGCCCGCAGGCTCAGGGCCTTCTTCATGGGCACCAGGAGGTTCTGGGTCCCCCGGGCCGCGGCGGCCACGTCGTCCAGGGCGCCCCGCACCGCGTCCTGGTCGCGCTCGGCCCGGACCCGGCCGGTGCGCTCGGCCTGGCGCCGGGCCAGCTCGGGGTCGATGGGGAAGATCTCGACGGGCTCGGCGCCATCCGTGGTGAAGCGGTTGACCCCGACGATGGTCTTCTCGCCGTCCTCCACCGCCTTGGCGTAGGCGTAGGCCGACTGCTCGATCTCGTCCTGCATGAAGCCGGCCTCGATGGCGGCCACGGCCCCGCCCATGGCGTCGATCTTCTCGATGTACTCCCAGGCCCTGGCCTCCACCTCCTCGGTCAGGGTCTCCACGAGGTAGGACCCGGCCAGGGGGTCGGCGCTGTCGGCGACGCCGGCCTCGTATCCGATGATCTGCTGGGTGCGCAGGGCCACGGTGACCGCCCGCTCCGTGGGCAGACCCAGGGCCTCGTCGAAGCCGTTGGTGTGCAGGCTCTGGGTCCCCCCCAGCACCGCAGCCAGGGCCTGCACGGTGACGCGGGCGATGTTGTTCTCGGGCTGCTGGGCCGTGAGCGTGGACCCACCGGTCTGGGTGTGGAAGCGCAGCAGCCGGGAGCGCTCGTCCTTGGCGCCGAAGCGCTCGGTCATGATCCGGGCCCACATGCGCCGGGCGGCCCGATACTTGGCCACCTCCTCGAAGAGGTTGTTGTGGGCGTTCCAGAAGAACGAGAGGCGGGGGGCGAACTCGTCCACGTCGAGGCCGGCATCGACCGCCGCCTGCACGTAGGCGATCCCGTTGGCCAGGGTGAAGGCGATCTCCTGCACGGCGGTGGAGCCGGCCTCGCGGATGTGGTACCCGGAGATGGAGATGGTGTTCCAGGACGGCAGCCGGGTGCGGCAGTAGGCGAACAGGTCGGTGATGATCCGCATGGACGGCCGGGGCGGATAGATGTAGGTGCCCCGGGCCACGTACTCCTTGAGCAGGTCGTTCTGGACCGTGCCACCCAGCTTGGCGCTATCGAAGCCCCGCTCCTCGGCCACCAGCTGGTAGAGCAGCAGAAGGATGGCGGCGGTGGCGTTGATCGTCATCGACGTGGTCACGCGGTCGAGGGGGAGGTCGGCCAGCAGCAGCCGCATGTCCTCGATGGAGTCGATGGCCACGCCCACCTTGCCCACCTCGCCCGCGGCCCGGGGGTGGTCGGAGTCGTATCCCATCTGGGTGGGGAGGTCGAAGGCGCACGAGAGGCCGGTCTGGCCCGCGGCGAGCAGGAACTTCCACCGCTCGTTGGTCGACTCCGCCGTCCCGAACCCGGAGTACTGGCGCATGGTCCACAGCCGGCCCCGGTACATGTCGGGCCGGATGCCCCGGGTGTAGGGCGGCTTCCCGGGAAGCCCGAGGCGCTCGTCGGGATCCCAGCCCTCCAGGTCCGAGGGCGTGTAGACCGGCTTCACCTCGATGCCCGAGTCCGTCCGGCGCTCGTCGGCTGTACCCATCGACGCCCAGGTTAGGGCGACGCCCTAACCGTCTCCCTCCTTGGACGCCTCGATGGGGGGCGCTCCCTTGGCCCTGGAGCCGGCCCCGCCCTCGCCGCTCCCGGTGCGGGCGCCGTTGCCCGTGGCCCCGGACAGCAGGCTGCGGGCCAGCTGCAGGCCGGCCACGCCCTGGGAGAGGGCCTGGGCCAGCGTGTCCGACAGGCCCTGGGCCCCGTTGAGCACGATCATCTGGTCGATGTCGCCGAAGGGCTTGGCCGCCGCCTCCACGATGGCGGGCCACTGCTGGGCCAGCTGCTGGCCGATGACCGCGTCCTGGTTCTCGGCGAGGGCGTCGGCCCTGGCCTTGATGGCCTCGGCCTCGGCCATCCCCCTTGCCCGCACGGCCTCGCCCTCGGCCAGGCCCTTGGCCTGGGTGGCGGCCGCCTCGGCCTCGCCCACCCTGCGGGTGGAGTCGGCCCGGGCCCCCGACTCGACCTGCACCCGCTCGGCCTCGGCCCCGGCCTCGAGCTTCACCCGCTGGGCGTTGGCCCCGGCCTGCAGCTCCACCTCCTTGGCCTGGGCCTCGGCGCCGGCGATGCGCGCGTCACGGCCCGCCCTGGCCAGGGTCGTCTGCTGGTAGGCCTGGGCGTCGGCCGGCTTGCGCACCGTGGCCTGCAGGCGCTGCTCCTCCCGATCCGCTTCCAGCTGGGCCACCTTGGTCTCCTGGACCACGACCTCCTGACGGGCCCCCGCCTCGGCCAGGGGACCGGCCTGCTTGGCCCGGGACGCGGCCTGGTCGATCTCCGCCTGGAAGCCGGCCTGCTTGATGGAGGCGTTCCGCCGGGCCTCGGCCTTGAGGGCATCGGCTTCCTGCTCCTGCTGGGTGGCCTCCCGGTCGGCGTGGGCCTCGGCGATGCGGGCCTGGCTGGCGACGGCGGCGGCGTGGGGCTTGCCCAGGTTGGTGATGTAGCCGGTGGGGTCCTCGATCTCCTGGATCTGCAGCGAGTCGACGATGAGGCCCAGTTTCTCCATCTCCGTACCCGAGGACTCCCGGGTGAGCTGGGTGAGCTTCTCCCTGTCGCGGATCATCTCCTCCACCGTCATGTTGCCGACGATGGCCCGCAGGTGGCCGGCGAAGACGTTGTGCACGCGCAGCTCCATCTGGCCCTGCTGGTCCAGGAAGCGCCGGGCCGCGTTGGCGATGGACACGTAGTCGTCGCCGACCTTGAAGATGACCACGCCCCGGATCCCCAGGGGGATGCCCTGGTGCGTCACGCAGTCGATGGCCAGCTCCGCCTCCCGCAGGTCGAGGGAGAGGCGGCGCACGGCCTGGACCCCCGGCAGCACGAGCGTCCCCTTTCCGGTGACGATCTTGAAGCCCAGGCTCTCGCCCACCTCGTCGCGGCCGGGCTGCTGGCGCAGGCCGGAGATGACGAGGGCCTCGTTGGGCTCGGCCACCCGCCACATGAGCTTGAAGATGATGAAACCCAGGAGCAGCGCCCCCACAACGACCGCTCCGACGACACCGAACAGCATTGGAACCACCCCCGAGGCGCTACATGGGCGTGACGAGCACGGTCCTGGGTGGGAAGTACTCGACGACCACGATCCGGCTGCCCACGGAGATCGTCTCCGCGGGCTCGGTGGCCCGGGCGTGATACGCCTCGCTGCCGCCCCGGATGGGGATCATCACCTCGCCCAGCCTCCCGGGCCCGATGGCGCCGGTGACGTGTCCCACCTTTCCCACCACGGTCTGGTCGGCCACCTCACCTCCCGCACCACCGCCCGCGCTCACCAACGACCCGGCCGCAGGAGCGCCTGCCCCGACCGGACCACACCAGTGTCCCAGCGCCGGGGCCGCCGCGCACCGGCGGGCGGTCGGGCTCGGCCCGCTCAGGCGGCGGGGCCCTCCTTGGGGTGGGGCATGCACAGCTCGTCGTACTCGGCGATGACGATCTCGCCGGCGTCGGGGCCGCAGGCCGGGCAGGCGGGGTCGCGCTGGACCTTGAAGACCCGGAAGGACTCCTCCAGGGCGTCGTAGGCCAGGAGGCGGCCTATCAGGGGATCGCCCAGCTCGAGCAGGAGCTTGATGGTCTCCATGGCCTGGATGGAGCCGATGATGCCGGGGAGGACGCCCAGCACCCCGGCCTCGGCGCAGGAGGGGGCCAACTCGGCCGGAGGCGGCTCGGGGATCATGCACCGGTAGCAGGGGCCCTGATAGGGGGCGAACACGGTGGCCTGGCCCTCGAAGCGGAAGATCGAGCCGTGGACGACCGGGATCCGCTTCAGCAGCGAGGCGTCGTTGACCAGATAACGGGTCGGGAAGTTGTCGGTGCCGTCCAGGATGACGTCGTAGCCGTCGATGACCTCGAGGACGTTGTCGGCGCCCAGGCGCACGTCGTAGGTCACCACGTCCACGTCGGGGTTGAGCGCGGTCAGCGTCTTCTTGGCCGAGTCGACCTTGCGGTCGCCCAGGCGGTCGATGTTGTGCAGCACCTGGCGCTGCAGGTTCGACTCGTCGACCACGTCCATGTCGACGATGCCGAGCGTCCCCACGCCCGCGGCCGCGAGGTACAGCGCCGCGGGCGAGCCCAGGCCTCCGGCACCGAGGAGCAGGACCCTGGAGTCGAGCAGGCGCTGCTGGCCGGCGACGTCGACCTCGGGGAGGAGGAGGTGGCGGTGGTAGCGGTTGCGCTGTTCAGCGCTCAGCGCTTTTGGGGCCCTCCAGGGGCGCCCCTCGTTCTTCCACTTGCCGAAGCCCCCGGCCATGGAAACCACGTTGCTGTACCCGAGGTCGCCCAGCGTCTTGGCCGCGAAGGCCGAGCGGGCGCCGCCGGCGCAGTACACGACCACCGGCGCGGCCTGGTCGGGGAGCTTGGCGTCGGCCTGGAACTCGAGGTAGCCCCGGGGGATGTGCACCGCCCCGGGGAGGGCGCCCTGCTCGTACTCGTCGGCTTCTCGCACGTCGAGCACCACGGTGCCCTGCTCCTCCGTCAGCTGTTGGGCCTGGGCCGTGTCGACCTCGCGGATGGCCGCTTTGGCCTGGGCCAGCAGGTCACGGGATGACGGCATGGGATCACGACCTTCCGAGAGCCTTCGGTCAGGCAAACCTTACCGCTCCGGTCAACATTCCCGGAACGGGGGGACCTCGGCCGCCCTACGGTCGGCGCCCATGGAGCTCCAGCACGCCGTCCGACGGCGCCGGATGGTGCGCAACTTCGACCCCCGGCCCGTGCCCGCCGAGGTGGTCGATCGGGTCCTGGCCAGCGCCCTGCGGGCCCCCTCGGCCGGCTTCGCCCAGGGATACGCCTTCGTAGTGCTTGAGGGCCCGGCCGAGACCGGCCCCTTCTGGGAGCTGACGACCACGCCGGAGTGGCGGGTCCGCCGCCCGCACAGGGCGGGGGTGCAGGCCGCCCCCGTCCTGGTGCTGCCCCTGGCCCACGAGCAGGCCTACCTCGACCGCTACTCCGAGCCCGACAAGGCGGGCCTTGGCATGGACGAGGCCGAGGGCTGGCCCGTGCCCTACTGGCTCGTCGACACCGCCTTCGCCACTCTCCTCATGCTGCTCACCGCGGTGGACGAGGGCGTGGGCGCGCTCTTCTTCGGCATCTTCCGGGGTGAGAGGGAGCTGCTCGATCATCTGGGCGTGCCCTCCCCCTACAGGCCCATCGGGGCCGTGGCCCTGGGCTACCCGGCCGAACCCGACCCCCTGTCGCTGTCGCTGTCCCGGGGCCGGCGCGGGATGGAGGACGCCGTTCACCGGGGCCGGTGGTGACGCCCGCCCGGGCCCGGGTCAGAGCTGGGGATCGGCGCCCACCAGCTCCGGGAGCACCTCGCTGATCGACCCGTTGATGACGGCGTCGGCGATGTGGTCGTAGGCGGTGGGCTCGGCGTTCAGGATCACCACGCGGGCTCCCGCCTCCTTGGCGATGGGCACCAGGTAGGCGGCGGGGACCACCGACAAGGTCGAGCCCACGGCCAGCAGGAGATCGCACGACGCCGCGGCCTGCTCGGCCCGCTGCACGTCCTGGGGCACGAGCTGCTGGCCGAAGCTGATCGTCGCCGACTTGATGATGCCGCCGCACACCTGGCCGTCGGCGGCGACGAGACAGCGAGGATCGTCCTCTCCGGCTCGCACCCGGTCCAGCATCTCGGGCATGGGCCGGCGGTCGCCGCACGTCCAGCACACCGTCCGGTGCGCCGTCCCGTGCAGCTCGACGACGAGGGCGGGATCGGTGCCCGCACGCTGGTGCAGCTCGTCGATGTTCTGGGTCACGAGCGCGAGCAGCTTTCCCCTGCGCTCGAGGACGACCACCGCCCGGTGGCCGGGGTTGGGCTCGGCCGTCCAGGTCGGGGCCTCGAGACGATTGCGCCAGGCGCCGCGCCTGACCTCGTCGTCGGCCAGGTAGTGCTGCAGGGTGGCGGCCCGCTCCGCCCCCGGGTTGCGGGTCCACACGCCCTTCGGACCCCGGAAGTCGGGGATGCCCGAGTCCGTGGATATCCCCGCCCCCGTCAGCACGACGATGCGCTCGGCCTCGTCCACCCAGCGCCGCACCTCCGCCACCCGCCCGTCCATGGCCGTCGTCACCGGCCAAGCTTCGCGCCCGGGTCCGCCCTTGTCGTGCGTGTAAAGCTATGAAATACTTCCAAAGGCCCTACAGGCCGACCGCTTCCCCTCCTGCCCCATCGCGCTGGAGGCCCCGTGACCGTCACCGCCCCCCTGTCCACCGCCGTCCCCCGTCCCGCCCGCAGCCAGACCCTCCTCATCCGGCCCTGGGCCGACGAGGTCATCGACGCCCTGGGCTTCGACCCCAGGTCCAACTACGTCGAGAAGTACTGGCTCGGGGTCCTGGGCCCCTCCACCACCTGGTTGCTACGCCGGCTGGCGGCCGACCTCGAGGCCTCCCCCGCCGGCTTCGAGCTCGACCTGGCCGAGACGGCCCACCGTCTCGGGCTCGGCGCCCGCCTGGGGCGCGACGCGCCCTTCGTCCGGGCCCTGACCCGATGCGTGCAGTTCGGAATGGCCCGGCATGAGGGACGCGACGCCCTGGGCGTCCGCCGCAAGCTCCCGCCCCTCAACCGGCGCCAGCTCATGCGCATGCCTCCCTCCCTCCAGGCCGAGCACGAGCGCTGGCAGGACGCGGAGCGGGTCAGGCCCGAGGTCGACCGCCTGCGTCAGCGTTCCCGCCGCCTCGCCCTCAGCCTCCTCGAGCTGGGCGAGGATCTCGAAGCCACCGAACGCCAGCTGCTGCGCTGGCGCTTCCACCCCGCGCTGGCGCGCGAGGCGGCGGCGTGGGCATGGGACCGCCACCGGGCCGCGCTGGCGGCGGCCGAACAGACCGCGGCCGGGTGAGCGGGTGATCAGCTGGCCGAGAAGGACTTCAGCAGCTCGATGAGGGTGCGCACACCGAAGCCCGTGCCCCCCTTGCGCAGGTAGCCCTCGTCGGCGTCGGAGCGCGCCGGCCCGGCGATGTCGAGGTGGGCCCAGGGGATCTGGCCCACGAACTCACGCAGGAACAGCCCGGCGGCCAGGGCTCCGGCCTGGCCCGCGTTGCCGACGTTCTTGATGTCGGCCACCTCGGAGTCGATGTGGCGCCTGTACTCGTCGGGCAGGGGCAGGTGCCAGGTCGGCTCGCCCGAGCGCTCCGACGCGTCCTTGACCCGGGCGACGAGGCGATCGTCGTTGCCCATGAGCCCGGCTATCTGGCGCCCCAGCGCGACCACGCAGGCGCCGGTCAGGGTGGCGAGGTCGACAATGGCGTCGGGCTTCTCCTCGGCCGCCAGCGACAGCCCGTCGGCCAGGACCAGGCGGCCCTCGGCATCGGTGTTCAGCACCTCGATGGTCTTGCCGTTGCGGGCCCGAAGCACGTCGCCGGGCTTGATGGCGCGCCCGCTGGGCATGTTCTCGGTCGTGGGCATGATTCCGATCACCCGCACCGGTACCTGCAGGTCGGCCAGGGCCGACATCGTCGCCAGCACCGCGGCCGCGCCCGACATGTCGGTCTTCATCGACATCATGCCGTCGGCCGTCTTGAGCGAAAGCCCTCCCGAGTCGAAGGTGATCCCCTTCCCGACCAGCGCCACCGTGACCGAGGCTCCTCCCTCGGGCTCGTAGGTGAGGCGGATGAGCCTGGGCGGCTCCTCCGACCCCAGGGCCACGCCGGCCAGCCCGCCCAGCCGCTCCTCGGCGATCTCGTTCTCGTCCAGGACCTTCAGCTCGAGACGGGAGGACTCGGCCACGGCGGTGGCGACCTCGGCCAGCCGGCGCGGGGTCATGGCCCGGGCGGGCTCGTTGACCAGGTCGCGGGCCAGCCCCACGGCCCGGGCCACCCGTGCGCCCCGGCGCAGGCCGTCGGCCACCTCCCGGCGCTCCGTCTCGGGGACCACAACGATGACCCGGCGCAGCCGCGACGGGGCCGAGGAGCTCTTGTATTCGCTGAACTCGTAGGTGGCCAGGCTGGCCCCCTCGGCCAGGGCCTGGCCCAGCTCGCCCGGCGACAGGGTCGGCATGGGCCGGGCCCGGGTGCCCCGCCCCTCCGCCGGCGGCAGGAAGGCGGCTCGCCTCACGTGCGAGGCGCTCCGAGCCAGAGCCGCCCCCGCCCGGCGGGCCACCTCGGGGGAATAGCGCCCGGGATCGCCCAGGCCTATGGCGATCTGGGTCTGCCTGCCAGCGGTGAGGACGTGGGTCTGGCCCACCTTGGCCTCGAAGCCCTGCCTGCGCAGGAGGGCCACGTCGAGGCCGCGGATGCCCGCGGGGACCGCCGGCCTCCCGGCGAAGAACCCCACCGCCACCGCATCACTGTCCGCCGGCACCGCAGCCGCGGACGAGAAGGAGATGTCGGGCCAGCTCGTGATGCGGGCCTGCCAGGACGGTGTCGTCCCGCCGGTGGCCGCCCGCCGGGCGCCGTCGCTCTTCACGGCGCCGACCCGCTTGGCGCCGCCCCGCTTGGCCCCGGCCTGCTTCTTGGCGCCGGCCTGGGTCCCGGCCACCGCCCGCTTGGCCAGCGGCTTGTTGGCCGCCGCCCGCCTGGTGACCGGCTTCTTGGCCGTTGCCCTCTTGGCTGTTGCCTTTTTCGCCATGGCCGGCCTGCTCACCGCTCTCCTGGTCCCGGCTCCCGCCCCTGCGCGCTTGGCCACGATCCCTCCCGCTTGCCTCAGCCCCGGTTGGTGCGGGGATGGCTCAACAGTGGTGCTCCCTCCTGCCATCGGGCCATGGCCCACAGCAGGCTGGAGAGCCGGTTGAGATAAGGAACGACGTGTGAGCCCTCGACCGCGACCGGCAGGGCCATGCGCTCGGCCCGCCTGACGACCGTCCTGGCCACGTCGAGAAGCGCCGAGACCCGACCCTGTCCCGGGATCACGAACTCCGAAGGCATCTCGACGCGATCGCCTAGGGCGTCGGTCCTCCGGCCCAGCTCCTCCACCATCTCGGCCGTGACGAGCGAGCTACCGGGCTTCAGCTTGCGCCGGTTCTCCGGGGCGGTGGCCAGCTCGGCCATGAGCACCCACAGGTCCCGTTCCACGGCCACGAGGGTCTCGTCCAGCTCGCTGTCGGCACCGGCCTCGGCCCGGGCCAGACCCAGGAAGGCCTGAGCCTCGTCGACCGCGCCGTTGGCCTCGATGACGGCCTCGTCCTTGCGCACCCGCCCGCCGAAGAGCAGCCCCGTCGTCCCGTCGTCTCCGGTCTTGGTGTAGATCCTCACCACGGCCGGGCCAATGTAGCCGGGGTCGTCTACGCGCCGTTCCGTGCCCGTGCCCGTGCCGCGGGCGCCGCAGGCGACGCCGGCCGCCCTTCGTCGCCTCGGCCGTGCGTGCGCGGCAGGGCTCCGACGTCGATCGTGCGGCTGAGTCCCACATTCTCGAGCATGCGCCGGTCGTGGCTGACGAGCAGCAGGGTGCCGTCGAAACCGGCCAGCGCCTCCTCGAGCTGCTCGATCGCGGCCAGGTCGAGATGGTTGGTGGGCTCGTCGAGCACGAGGCAGTTCACGGGCCGCGCCGCCAGCGCCGCGAGCATGGCCCGGCTGCGCTCGCCCGGCGAGAGGAGGCGCCAGCGGCGCTCCACCTGGTCGGCGGCGAGCGAGAACTTGGCCAGGAGGGTGCGGGCCTCCTCGGGTAGAAGACCCGTCCTCCGGCAGAAGGCGGGCAGCAGCACCTCCTCCGGGTCCTCGGCCAGCGACCGGGCCTGGTCCATGTCCCCCACCACCACACCGGGGCCCAAGTACTTCCCTCCTGACGCCACCTCCAGCCCGCCCACCAGGGCCCGGATCAGGGTGGTCTTGCCGCACCCGTTGGGGCCGGTGAAGGCCACCCGTTCCCTCCAACCCACCTCGACGTCGACGGGCCCGAGCCGGAAGCTCCCCCTCTCGACGACGGCGTCGTGGAGCCGGGCCACCACGTCCCCGCTGCGCCGCCCCGCCGCCAGCCGGAGCCGGAGATCCCAGCCCTCCCACGGCTTCTCGGCCTCGCCCAGCTGGGCCAGCTTGCGCTCCGTCGCCTGCACCTTGGACGCCTGGCGTTCGGTGCGATCGGCCCTGGTCTTGCGCTGGGCCTTGTCCGGGTCCCTGGGCTTGCGCTTCTCGGCCCGCACCCCCTTCTCCGACCACGACACCTGGGTGCGCAGGCGCTCGGTCAGCCTGGCCCGCTCCTCCTGGTTGGAGCGATGGGCCTCCTCCTGGTGGTGACGGCGCAACCGGCGGGCGGCCACGAGCTCCGTCCATCCACCGGCGTACTCCACGGCCCGATGGCTCTCCTCCTCCAGCTCGACGATGCGCCGGACCACGTGGTCCAGGAAGGCGCGATCGTGGGACACCGCGACCACGGCGGCCGGGGTGGCGCCCAGGAAGCCTTCGAGCATGTCGAGGCCGTCGAAGTCGAGATCGTTGGTGGGCTCGTCGAGCAGCAGGACGTCGAAGCGGGCCAGCAGGATGGCGGCCAGCGCGGCGCGGGCCTGCTGGCCACCCGACAGCTCGGTCACCGCGACCTGGAGACGGTCGGCAGGCAGCGCCACCTGGGCGCAGACCTCGCCCACCCGGGCGGCCAGGTCGCCGCCACCAAGGGCCACGAACACCTCCAGGGCCTCCGAGTACCGGCCCAGCACCTCGGGGTCGTCGCCGCCTCGCCGCTCGAGGAGCTGCGTGAGGCGATCCAGCTCCGCCTCGGCCGCGGCCACCCCGGTGCGACGGGCCAGGTAGCCAAGGAGGGTCTCCGCCTCCTGCGCGTCCGTCTCCTGGGGCAGGTAGCCCACGGTCATGGTCCGGGGTGACCGTTCGACCGTGCCCGAGTCGGGCTCCTCCGTCCCCGCCAGGACGCGCAGGAGCGTCGACTTGCCGATGCCGTTGGGCCCGACCACGCCGATGCGGCTCGAGGGTCCGATCGTCATCGACACGTCGTCCAGCACCACCTGGGCGCCGCGGAAACGGCGGACGTGACGGGCGACGAGCACGCCACCCAAGCTAGGAGGAGAGCCAAAAGAGGTGGGACGCTTTTCGGCCCCCGGTAGCCTGGCAGGGCATGGAGAGCTTCCTGGAGGCGGTACGCGGGCGCGTCGTCGTCTACGACGGCGCCACCGGCACCAACCTCCAGCTCCGTGAGCTCTCCGCCGACGACTTCGGGGGCCCGGCGCTGGAAGGGTGCAACGAGGTCCTGTGCGACACGCGCCCCGACGTGGTGGCCGACCTCCACCGTTCCTTCTTCGAGGTCGGCGTCGACGTCGTCGAGACCGACTCCTTCGGCGCTCTCCCGTGGGTCCTGGCCGAGTACGGCATCGCCCACCGGACCCATGAGCTGGCGCTGAAGTCGGCCCGCATCGCCCGCCAGGTCGCCGACGGCTACCGCAGCCCCGACCGGGCCCGCTGGGTGGCGGGCTCGCTGGGGCCGGGGACCAAGATCGCCTCGCTGGGCCAGATCTCCTTCGCCGATCTGCGGGACGGGTACGAGACCGCGGCCCGGGGACTGCTGGAGGGCGGCATCGACGTCCTGGTCGTGGAGACGGCCCAGGACCTGCTCCAGGCCAAGGCCGCGGTGATCGCCTGCCGCCGGGCCATGGCCGCCACCGGGCGGGAGGTCCCGATCCAGCTCCAGGTGACCATCGAGGTCACCGGCCGCATGTTGATGGGCACCGAGATCGGCGCGGCCCTGACCACCCTGGAAGCCCTGCGGCCCGACGTGTTCGGCCTGAACTGCGCCACCGGTCCCCGGGAGATGGGCGAGCACCTGCGCCACCTGTCCCGGCACTGCCGTGTCCCCATCTCCTGCCTCCCCAACGCGGGCCTGCCCAGCGTCGTCGAGGGCCGCATGCACTACGACCTCACGCCCGATGAGCTGGCCGACTTCCACGCCCGCTACATAACCGAGCTCGGCGTGTCGGTGGTGGGTGGGTGCTGCGGGACGACCCCGGACCACCTCACCGCCGTGGTGGAGCGGTGCGCGGGGCTGACGCCGGCGAGCCGGCAGCCCGTCCACGAGCCCGGCGCGGCCTCGATCTACACCCACGTCCCCTTCCACCAGGAGACGTCGTTCCTCATGATCGGGGAGCGCACCAACGCCAACGGGTCGAAGCAGTTCCGGGAGGCGATGCTGGCCCAGGACTGGGACACGTGCGAGCGCATGGCCCGCGACCAGGTCAAGGAGGGCGCCCACCTCCTCGACCTCTGCGTCGACTACACCGGAGCGGACGGCGTGGCCGACATGGACGAGCTGGCCCGCCGCTTCGCCACCTCGGTTACGGCGCCGTTGGTGATCGACTCGACCGAGCCCCCGGTCATCGAGACCGCCCTGCAGCGCATCGGCGGCCGACCCGTTCTCAACTCCGTCAACCTGGAGGACGGGGACGGGCCGGGTACCCGCCTCGACCGGTTCCTGTCGCTGGCGGCCGAGTTCGGCGCAGCCGTGATCTGCACCTGCATCGACGAGCAGGGCCAGGCCCGCACCGCGCAGTGGAAGGTGGACGTGGCCCGCCGCATCAGGGACATCGCGGCGGAGCGCTACGGGCTCGAGCCATCCTCGCTCTTGATCGACACCTTGGCCCTGACCCTGTCGACGGGGATGGAGGAGTCCCGCCGGGACGCCATCGAGACGATCGAAGGCATCCGGGCCGTCAAGTCCGAGCTCCCCGGCGTGTTCACCACACTGGGACTCTCGAACGCCTCCTTCGGCTTCAAGCCCGCCATCCGCCACGTCCTCAACTCGGTCTTCCTCCACGAGTGCGTGGAGGCGGGGCTCGACTCGGCCATCGTGCACGCCGGGCGCATCATGCCCCTGTCCCGTATAGACGAGCACCAGCGAGAGGTCTGCCTCGACCTCATCTACGACCGCCGCCGCGACGGCTACGACCCGCTCCAGGAGCTGCTGCGCCTGTTCGAGGGCGTCTCGGCCACGACCTCGGAGAAGGAGGACCGCAGCGGCTGGCCGGTGGAGGAGCGCCTCAAGGCTCGCATCGTCGAGGGCGACCGCGACGGCCTCGTGACCGACCTGGACGAGGCCCTGGCGGCCCGCCCCGCCCTGGGCATCGTCAACGACGTCCTCCTCGGGGGGATGAAGGTCGTCGGCGACCTGTTCGCCTCGGGCGAGATGCAGCTCCCGTTCGTGCTCCAGTCGGCCGAGACCATGAAGGCGGCCGTCGCCTACCTCGAACCCCACATGGAGAAGACGGACCAGGGAGGCAAGGGCCGCCTCGTGCTGGCGACGGTCAGGGGCGACGTGCACGACATCGGCAAGAACCTTGTCGACATCATCCTCACCAACAACGGCTACGAGGTGCACAACCTGGGCATCAAGGTCTCGATCGCCGACATGCTCTCCAAGGCGGACGAGATCGGGGCCGACGCCATCGGCATGAGCGGGCTCCTGGTCAAGAGCACCCTGGTCATGCGCGAGAACCTCGAGGAGATGAACGCCCGGGGCCTGGCCAGGATCCCTGTGCTGCTGGGCGGCGCCGCCCTCACCCGCACGTACGTGGAGCGCGACCTGCGCCAGGTGTACCAGGGCCGGCTGTTCTACGGGCGGGACGCCTTCGAGGGGCTCCGCACCATGGACCGGCTGGCGGAGCTCAAGCGCAACGGCGAGGACGACCCCGACTTCGGCCGGGCCCCGGGCGGTAGGGATCTGCCTCCCCGGCGGGCTCGGGTCGCGCCGGATCCGTCCTCCCTCCCCCGGCGGTCCCCGGCGGTGGCCAGCGACAACCCCGTCTTCGAGCCGCCGTTCATCGGGTCCCGGGTCGTCAAGGGGATGGCCCTGGACGACGTCCTCGGGTACCTGAACGAGACCGCCCTGTTCCGCAACCAGTGGGGCTTCCGCCCCGACAAGGGTGAGGGCGACGAGGCGTTCAAGAGCCGGGTGCGGGCCGTGCTCAGGACCCAGCTGGCAGCGGCACGAGAGGCGAACGTCCTGGTCCCCCAGGTCGTCTACGGATATTGGCCCGCCAACGGCGACGGCAACGAGCTGATCGTGTGGGAGGACCGCTCCCGTGATCGCGAGCTGGCCCGCTTCGCCTTCCCCCGCCAGAGGGAGGAGCCCTACCTCTGCATCGCCGACTTCTTCCGCCCGGTGGAGTCGGGAGAGCTCGACTACGTCGCCTTCCACATCGTCACCATGGGGGACGAGGTGACCGAGGAGGCGCTGCGGCTCAAGGCGGCGGACCGCTACCAGGACTACCTCTTCCTCCACGGCCTAGGGGTGGAGTCGACCGAGGCCCTGGCCGAGTACTGGCACCGCCGTACGCGGGAGGAGTGGGGATTCGCAGGCGAGGACGGTCGCCTGATCGACGTGCTCCTGCGCCAGGCCTACCGCGGCGGTCGCTACTCATGGGGCTACCCGGCTTGTCCGGATCTGGAGGACAACGCCAAGGTCGCCGCCCTGCTCCAGGCCGACCGCATCGGCGTCGAGATCAGCGAGGAGTTCCAGTTCCACCCCGAGCAGACCACCTCGGCGATCGTCTGCCACCACCCCCAGGCCAAGTACTTCGTCGCCGGCTGAACGCGCCGAGGTCCCGGCGAAGGACTCGGCTACCGGCGCGGCCCTGCGGGACCGGCCGGCGCCGGACCTTGACCGCCCGTCGTCGGTAGACGGTCAAGGTCCGGGGGCCGTGGCTCAACTATTCGGTTTTCAAGGTGCGACCCGACACGTCGGGGCCCCCGGGTGCGGGCCCGTGCGACGGCGGTCGGGGTGAAGCCCCGGCTCAGGCGGCCTCGCCCGAGCCGTCCCGCGGCTCTTCGTCGTCCGTCTCTTCGCCGTCCGGCTCTTCGTCGTCCGGCTCTACGTCGTCCGGTTGTTGGTCTTGTTCTTCGTCGTTCTGTTGTTCGCCGGGCGGGGGTTTGTTGCGGGGGTGGCGGGGATCGTCGGGAGGCACGAAGTCCCGCTTGCCTGTTCCTTCCACCAGCGACCAGCCCCGGTGGGTCTTGAGCCAGTGGTGGTGGTCGCAGAGAAGGTCCAGGGCCTCCAGCACGGTGAGGTGGCTCTTGGCCCAGTCGATGCGGTGGTCGGCCTCCAGGCGGGCCACGGTCGTGCAGGACCCGACCCCGCAGGAGGGATACATCCACTCCAGAGCCGTGCGCTGCTTGGCCGTGGGCCGGCGTCCCAGGTGGGCCACGCCCGCCACCGCTTCGGCCTTGGTCAGCACCGCGGCCAAAAACGGGTTGTCCTTGGCGATGACGTCCTGAATCACCGATACGGCCACGGGCCCGAAGCCCGCGATCTCACAGGTCTCCCCGGGCAGGACGTAGCCCCGAAGCCAGCACTCCAGATCGAGGCGGAAGATGACCTTGGCCGAGGTCAGCCGGGGCCTGCGCTGGGGGACGGTGGCGTCCGAGGTTGCCTCGGTACCGGCCTCTGAGGCGGCCAGCTCGGTGGTGACCAACTCGGTGAGGGCGTCGGCCGCGTAGGCCTCCACCGCCTCGCGCCGGCCCTCCTTGCGGGCGGCGCGGAAGATGCGGTCGGTGACGGGGGCGAGGGCGGCCTTGATCTGGGCCCCCACCTCGGGGTTGTTGCGGACCCGCATGTTCCAGGCACCCTCGGCGTCCACGTAGTCCCGTAGGAAGCGCCCGGCGTGGATGCGCCGGCGTCGAGCCTCGGGGTCGGGATCGGCCTGGGCCTTGATGCGGGCCGCCTCCTCCCGCAGCTCGGCCAGTGAGGTCTTCCTCGCCTTGGACAGAAGCCGGGACAGGGCCGTCGGGTCGACCTTGGCCGCGTCGGCCACCACCGCCAGCTGGGCCGAGGAGAGCTTGCCCTGCCGGGCCACGACCTCGAGCCCGGGCAGCTCGCCCATGGTCTTCGCCGTGGCCAGGGCCTCCACCGCCGACGCCACAGAGGTGCCCGACAGGCGGGCCAGGTGGTGGGCACCTGAGCGTTCGCCCGCGTCCTTGAAGGCCCCGGTGTCGGCCAGGCGGGCCCCGGCGCTGCCCCTCAGGTAGGAGGCCGCCGCCTCCAGGGCCACGGCCTCGGCCACCACGGCGCCGGCCTGGGCCTGGTCCAGGCAGGCCGGGTCGAAGGACTCCGCGTAGGTCCGCAGGGCTTCCCGAAGCTCCGACAGCCTCTCGCACATGACATCAAAGATACGGAGAGGGTGTGACACTCACGAAAAGTGATCGAACCACCCCTAGGGGTAGTGGAGCGGCGACCTCGACGCCCCTTGCCCGGGCTTTGGGCATGAAGCATCATGACGTGCAGTCTGGGCATTGGGATTCCGAGAGCGGGTGGAGTTGCGGCAATTGGTCGCTGGGGTCGTGAGCATCGGGATTACGGCAGCCGCGCTCGCGGGTTGCGGCGGCGGCCACTCCCGCTCTGGCGCCACGGGGGCGACGGTGCCGCCCGGACCGACGGCTACGACAGTCGATGTCGCGCACGTCCCCGCAACGATCGACGCGACCTACGTACAACACGTGATGGACGCGCTCGATCAGGTGCTCGGCGACGCCATCCGGGTGTTCGTCGCCAACAAAGGCCCGAATCAACAGTTCGTCGACTTGCTATCGGCCGTCTACGACGAGCCCCAATACAGCCGCGAGGTCGCTGACTACGGACGGGACGCCGCGAGCAACCTTCAGGGATATAGCAGCCAACCTCGCAACCCCGTGACAAGGGTGACGAAGATCATCGGTGCAACGCAGCGATGCGCGTTAGTCGGCGTTAGTCGCGACTTTGGACCAGTGTTCACGCAGGAGCCGCCGCCAGACAAGCTCCCGGGATACATCCAACTTGAGCTGAAGAACAGTTCGCGCGATCCAGGTCGTCACAACCCAACTGCTTGGATG
>Ga0209577_10001853_pt1 | contig 20749 bp, 20 predicted proteins | sample GraSoiAngelo_109_FD_185874 | JGI IMG/M metagenome (GOLD analysis project Ga0209577, IMG submission 185874) | Grasslands soil microbial communities from the Angelo Coastal Reserve, California, USA - 14_0903_12_20cm (SPAdes) (version 2) | ecosystem: Environmental > Terrestrial > Soil > Grasslands...
CCAGGTCAAGTCCTGCGTGCTCCTGGCCGGTCTCGGGGCCAAGGGCGAGACCGTCGTGCGCGAGCCCGTCGCCACCCGAGCCCACACCGAGGAGCTGCTGGCCGCCTGCGGCGCCGACATCAGGGTTCAGCGCGTGGGTAGCGCGCGCGTGGTGCGCCTGCGCGAGTCCTCCCTCACCCCCTTCGAGATCGACGTACCCGGAGATCCGTCGCAGGCCGCCTTCTGGGTCGTCGCCGCCTGCATCACACCGGGTAGCGAGATGGTGATCGAGGACGTCTATCTGGGTCCCGGTCGCACCGGCTTCATCGACGTGCTGCAGAGGATGGGGGCCGACCTCGAGGTGGAGGTCACGGGGGAGAGCACCGCGGGCAGGCGGGGGCGCATACGGGCCCGGCACCGGCCCCTGTCGGCCACCGAGGTGGGGGGCCATGAGGTCCCCGGGCTGATCGACGAGATCCCCGTGCTGGCCGTGGCCGCAGCCGTGGCCAACGGGGTGACCACCTTCCGCGACGCGTCGGAGCTGAGGGTCAAGGAGAGCGACCGGGTGACGACCATGGCGAGCGAGCTGGGAGCCATGGGGGCCAGGGTGGAACCCCTCCAAGACGGCTTCGTGGTGGCGGGCTCGGGGGGCGCGCCGCTGCAGGGCGCCACCGTCTGCTCCCACGGGGACCACCGGGTGGCCATGGCCCTGGCCGTGGCCGCCCTGGTGGCCGACGGCGCCACGCGCGTCGAGGGGTGGGACGCGGTCGCATCCAGCTACCCGGGCTTCGCCGAGGAGCTGCAGGCGTGCGTGTCATAGCTATCGACGGCCCCGCGGGAGCGGGCAAGTCCACCGTGGCCGCGGCCCTGGCCCGACGGCTGGGGGTGGCCCGGCTCGACACGGGCGCCATGTACCGGGCCGTGGCCTTCGCCGCCCTGCGGGAGGGGATCGACCCCGGCGACGGGGTCCGGCTGGGCGCCCTGGCCCGCTCCCTGGACCTGGAGGTCGGCGAGCGGGTCACGGTGGACGGCGTGGACGCCACCGCCGCCATCCGGGGGCCCGAGGTGACCGCCGTGGTGTCGGCCGTCTCGGTCCACCCCGAGGTGCGGGCCGAGCTCGTGCGCCGGCAGCGGGTCTGGGCCGAGGCCCACGACGGGGGCGTGGTCGAAGGCCGCGACATCGGCAGCGTGGTGTTCCCGAACGCCGAGGTCAAGGTCTTCCTCACCGCGGCCGAGGCAGAGCGGGCCAGGAGGAGGGTGGTCCAGGACGACCTCGACGGCGACCACGCCGCGGTGGCGTCCGACCTGGCCCGGCGTGACCGCATCGACTCGACGCGGCCGGCGTCGCCGCTGGCCGTGGCCCAGGGGGCCCTGGTCATGGACACGACGGGAAGGTCGGTCGACGACGTGGTGGAGGAGGTCATGGAGGTGCTGGCCCGGCTGTGAGGCTCGACCTCGCCTTCTACGCCTTCGTCCGGTCCGTCGTGGTCGGGTTCTGCCGCCTGTTCTGGCGGGAGACGGTGGAGGGGGCGGAGAACGTCCCCGCCCGTGGTGCCTTCATCCTCGCCCCCGTCCACCGTTCGAACGTCGACTCGCCCCTGGTGGCCGCGGTCACCAGGCGCCGGTTGCGCTACATGGGCAAGGACACCATGTGGAAGCTGCGGCCCTTCGGCTGGCTGTGGTCGGCCCTGGGCGCCTTTCCCGTGCACCGGGGCCACGCCGACCGCGAAGCGCTGAGCCGTTGCCGTGAGGTCCTGGCCGAGGGCGAGGCCCTGGTCGTGTTTCCGGAAGGCACCCGGCGCTCGGGCACCGCGGTCGAGGATCTGTACGAGGGCGCGGCCTACCTCTCGATACGGGCCCAGGTGCCCATCGTGCCCGTCGGCATCGCCGGCTCCGAGGCGGCCATGCCCAGGGGCGCCCGCTTCATCAAGCCGGTGAAGGTGCACGTGGTGGTGGGGCCCCCCATCGAGGCCCCGGCCCCGGGCCCGGGCGGCCGCGCCCCCCGCCAGGCCGTGCACAAGCTCACCCGGGTCCTCCAGGACGAGCTGCAGGGCCTGCTCGACCAGGCCCGCTCTCGTGTCGAGGGCCGGGGCCCTCAGGGCTGAGGCCGGGCTCGGCTCCCGGGGGGCCGTGGTGGGCGGTCTGGCGGTGATGGTCGACGCCGTCGTGGCCGCAGGGATCGGCGTGGACGAGGGCGTCGCCCAGCCGGGGCACCTCGTGCAGTAGCCGGTGGTGGGCCAGCTCGGCGATGTCGTGGGCCTGCACCACCGAGAGCTCGGCGTCCACGACCAGGCGCACCTCGGCCCGCAGGTCGTGGCCGATCCAGCGCACCCGGACCTCGCCCACGTCCTCCACGCCGGGTACCCCGGCCACCACCGACTCGGCCTGGGCGACGAGCTCGGGGCTGACCGCGTCCATCAGGCGCCGGTAGACGTCGCGCCCGGCGGTGCGCAGGACGGCCAGGATGGCGACGGTGATGGCCAGACCCACGACGGGGTCGGCCTGGCGCCACCCCAGGGCCACCCCGCCTGCCCCCGCGGCCACGGCCAGGGAGGTGAGGCCGTCGGTGCGGGCGTGGCGGCCGTCGGCGACCAGGGCGGCGGAGCCGATGCGCCGGCCCACGCCTATGCGGTAGGAGGCGACGGCCTCGTTGCCGGCGAAGCCGGCGATGGCCGCGGCCGCCACCGCGCCCAGCCCGTGGACCGTCCTGGGGTGGAGCAGGCGCAGCACCGACTCGTAGCCCGCGGCGATCGATGACACGGCGATGGCGGTCACTATGAAGAGCCCGGCCAGGTCCTCGGCCCGCCCGTAGCCGTAGGTGTAGCGGCGGTTGGGAGGGCGCCGGCCCAGGAGGAAGGCGACGCCCAGGGGCACGGCCGTGAGGGCGTCGGCCAGGTTGTGCAGGGTGTCTCCCAGCAGGCCCACCGAGCCCGTCGCCAGGACCACGGCCAGCTCGACCAGGGCGGTCAGGCCCAGGCCGGCCAGTGAGATCCACAGGGCCCGGATCCCCTCGGTGCTGGCGGCTAGGGCCGCGTCGCTGCGCCGGACGGGGTCGTGAGAGTGACCGCGGTCGGGGCGGCCGTCGTGGGGGTGGTGACCGTCGTCGGGGTGGCCGTGGTGAGGGCGACGGGCCAGCAGGCGGGACAGCCGGCCGGTCAGGGGGACCGCCTCAGCCGGCCAGGGCGTCGAGCACGTCGCTGGCCGCCACCGAGCGATCCTCCAGAAGGGGCGAGGCCTCCGGCGCCGGCGCGCCCAACCCCAGCGACAGCGCCGCGGCCAGGGCGCGCGCCAGGTCCCGGAGCTCGGGGGGGGCAGGGAAGTACTCGTCCTCGGTCGTCACCTCGACCGCTTCCACGCCGTGGCGAGGCCGGAGGCGCTCGACGATGGCCCTCACCACCTCCTCCGGGGCCGAGGCCCCGGCCGTGACCCCGACGACGCCGGCCATGTCTTCGGGCACCTCGTCGGGACCGTTGACCCGCAGCACCCGGGGGCACCCGGCGGCCCGGGCCACCTTCTCCAGGGCGACGGTGTTGGAGGAGTTGGCCGAGCCGATGACCACGACGGCGTCGGCCTTGCCGGCGATGGCCTTCAGGGCGGTCTGGCGGTTGGTGGTGGCGAAGCACAGGTCGCTGCGGCCGGGCATCCACAGGTCGGGGAAGCGGGCCAGGGCCGAGTCCTTGATGCCGGCCCACTCGTCGTGGCTCAGCGTCGTCTGGGCCAGGAGGGCCACCGGGGTCTGGGGGTCGGCGAGCGCCTCCACGTCACCGTCGCCCTGCACCAGGCGCACCGCGTCGGGGGCGACGGCCATGGTGCCCACGGCCTCGTCGTGGCCCTGGTGTCCGACGTAGAGCACGGTGTAGCCCTTGGAGGCGCGCACCTTGAGCTCGTGGTGCACCTTCGTCACCAGGGGGCAGACGGCATCGACGACCAGGCCCCCGCCGGCCCGGGCCTGGCGGACCACCTCGGGAGCCGAGCCGTGGGCGCTGAGCATCACCGGCGCGCCGGGGGGCACCTGGCCCACGTCGTCCACGAAGACCACGCCCAGGCGCCGGAAGCGGTCCACCACCAGCTGGTTGTGGACGATCTCGTGGTAGCAGTAGACGGGGGGCTCGAAGACCCGCACCATCCAGGCCAGGGCCTTTATCGCCATCTCCACGCCTGCGCAGAAGCCGCGGGGCTGCGCCAGGAGCACGCGCTCGACGTCCACGGAAGGAAGGCTACCGGGGCTCCGGCCCTATCCTTGACCCATGTCGGTACCCCGCGTGGTGGCCGTCGACGCCTCGTCACCGGCCTTCCGGGCGGGGCTGCGGCCCGGTGACGAGCTGTTGGCCCTCAACGGCCGGTTGCCGCGCGACGTCATCGAGTACCAGCTCCTGGTGGACGAGGCCGACCTCGAGCTGGAGGTGCGCCGCGGCGGTCTCGACATCAGCGTGCGGGTGGAGAAGGCCGCGGGCCAGCCCCTGGGCGTCGAGGTGGACTCCGCCCTCTTCGACCAGGTGCGCACGTGTGACAACCACTGCGAGTTCTGCTTCATCTACCAGCTGCCCAAGGGCATGCGCCCCAGCCTCTACGTCAAGGACGACGACTACCGGCTCTCGTTCCTGTACGGGAACTTCACGACCCTCACCCGGTTCACCGAGGCCGACCTGGAGAGGGTGGTGGAGGAGCGCCTCAGCCCCCTGTTCGTCAGCATCCACGCCACCGACCCCGAGGTGCGGGCCGACATGCTGCGCAACCGGCGGGGCGCGACCAGCCTGCGCTGGCTGCGGGCCCTTCTCGACCACGGCATCGAGGTCCACGGCCAGGTCGTGTGCTGCCCGGGCACCAACGACGGTGAGGTGCTCCACGACACACTGGCCGGGGTGCTGGACGAGTATCCCGAGCTGAGCACGGTGGCGGTGGTGCCCCTCGGGGTCAGCCGCCACACGAGCGAGCCCGGCCTCCGGGTCCACACCAGACAGGAGGCGGCCGACGTGGTCGACACCGTCGAGGAGTGGCAGGAAGTCTTCCGCGCCGGGCTGGGCCGGCGCGTGGTGTTCGCGGCCGACGAGTACTACCTGCTGTGCGGGCGCCCCTTCCCCGAGGCCGAGGCCTACGAGGGCTTCCCCCAACACGAGAACGGAATCGGCATCGCCCGTTCCTTCGAGGCAGCGTTCCTGGGTGACGCCTCGCGGGCCCACGGGGCGCGTGCGGGCTTCTTCGCCTGGGTCGACGGCGCCCCCGCGGCCGGCTACCGGGCGCCCCGGAGCGCCTCGGGCGGCTCGGGCGGCGCGGACGCCGGGGGAGGCGAGCTGTGCGGGGAACGGCCGGTGGCCATCCTGACCGGGGAGTACGGAGCCGCGGTGATCGAGCCGCTACTGGGTCGCCTGGCCGGCTTGGGCCGTACCGAGGTGCGCGTCGTCGCCGTCCCCAACGGGCTCTTCGGGGGCAACATCGCCGTGGCCGGCCTCCTCGGTGGCGCCGACGTGGCCCGGGCCCTGGCCCGGGAGCCCACGGCCAACCGTTACCTGCTCCCCGACGTGTGCCTCTCACAGGGGCGCTTCCTGGACGGTCTGTCTCCCGCCGACCTGCCCCGAGAGGTCGAGGTGGTGGCGAGCGACGGCCTGTCGCTGCGCCGCGCCCTGCTCGGCGGCCGCGAAGGTGGGGGAGCGCTCCGGTGACGACGGTGAGGGAGGAGGCCGACGCCGGATCCCGGCTGCCGGTGGTGGCCATCGTGGGCCGCCCCAACGTGGGCAAGTCCACCCTGGTCAACCGGATCGTGGGACGGCGGGAGGCCATCGTGGAGGAGCGCCCGGGCGTCACGCGCGACCGCAAGGAGGTGGTGGGCGACTGGGCCGGCCGCCGCTTCACCGTGGTCGACACGGGGGGCTGGCTGGCCAGCGGATCCTCCCTCGAGCGCCAGGTGAGCGCCCAGGCCGAGCGGGCCGTGGGCCAGGCCGACGTGGTGCTGCTGGTGGTGGACGCCGTGGTGGGGGTGACGGACGAGGACGAGCGGGTGGCCGCTCTTCTCCAGAGGGGCGGGCCTCCGGCCGTCGTCGTGGCCAACAAGGTGGACGCCCAGAGCAGGGAGGCCGACGCCTGGGCCTTCGCCCGCCTCGGGCTCGGCGACCCGTGGCCGGTGAGCGCGCTGCACGGCCGGGGCACGGGAGACCTCCTGGACGAGGTCGTGCGCCTGCTGCCGGCGGACGCAGAGGTGGGAGCGAGCGGGGCGGGCGGACGGGCCGAGTCGCCACCGGGCCTCGACGTTCCCGGCGTGGCCATCGTGGGCCGGCCCAACGTGGGCAAGTCGACCTTGTTCAACCGCCTGGTCGGCGACGAGCGCTCGATCGTGCACGACCTCCCGGGCACGACCCGCGACACCATCGACACCGTCCTGGATACCGAGGAGGGCCCTCTACGCCTGGTGGACACGGCCGGGATGAGGCGCAAGGCCCGGGTGGGGGAGGGGCCGGAGTACTACTCGCTGGTGCGATCGCTGCAGGCCATCGACAGATCCGACGTGACCCTGCTCGTCGTGGACGCGACCGACGGCGTCACCCACCAGGACCAGCGTCTGGCCGAGCGGGTCGACGCGGCCGGGAGCCCCATCGTGGTGCTGCTCAACAAGTGGGATCTTCTCGACGCCGAACAGCGCGCCGCGGTCGTCGGTCAGGTCGCGGACCGGCTGGGGTTCCTGGCCTACGCCCCCGTCCTGCGGGTGAGCGCCAAGAGCGGCCTGGGTGTCCACAGGCTCCTGCCCGCGCTGGGGCAGTCGATGGAGGCCTACCACCGCCGGGTGCCCACGGCCGAGCTCAACCGGGTCCTGCAGCTGGCCCAGTCCGCCCACGCCGCACCAGGCGCCCGGGTGCTCTACGCCACCCAGGGCGCGGTGGACCCCCCCACCTTCACCCTCTTCGCCACCCGGTCGCTGCCCCCCACCTACCTGCGCTACCTGGAGCGGCGCATCCGCGAGCACTTCGCCTTTGGTCCCACTCCGCTCAAGCTGCGGGTGCGCCGTCGCAGCGGAGCGGCGACGGCCGCCCGGTAGCGTGGCGCCGATGGCCGGCCCCCTCGCCGCCGCGCTCGCGGGCGCCGTGATCGTCCACCGCCCCACCCTTCTGGCCGTCTCCTTCGCGTGCGGCGCCGCCACCTACGTGTGGGGCCGCTCAAGCCGGCGCCTCAATCGGGCCCGCATGCGCCTGGAGCGGGAGGTGCAGGTGAACGGGACCGGCCAGGAAGCCCTGGAGCTGGCCCGGTCCGCCTTCCAGAAGGAGGTGCACACCACCGTCCTCTACGGGCTGCTCGCCGTGTCGGCCCTAGCCACCTCGCTCACCGATCGCGACCTGGCCGACCTTCCCTTCCTGCTGGTCCTCGTGCCTGTGGCCATCTCCCTGCGCTACGCGCCCCGCTTCCTGGCCGCGGCCCGTCTCGCCGAGGAGCGCTCCCTGATCGAGCGCAGGGCTGAGGAGGTGCTGGCCCAGGAGGAGCTGGCGCCGCTGCGATGGTCGGCCCGCCTGGCCCCCGAGGAGCTGCCCGTCATCGAGGGCTTCGAGGTGGGCCAGGTCTACGAGCCCGGCACCGGGGCCATGGCCGGCGACTTCTACGACCTGTACCCGACGACGCCCAGCCGGCTGGTCGCGGTGATCGGCGACGTGGCCGGGCGGGGCATCGAGCCGTCCATCACCGCTTTCCAGGTCAAGTACCTGCTGCGGGTCTTCCTGCGTCAGTACCGGGACCCGGCCCAGGCGGTGGAAGAGCTCAACGCCGTGCTGTCCTCCCAAGGGCGCCCGGACGAGCTCGTGTCCCTGTGCGCGGTGGTGTTCGACCAGGCGGGCGGCACCCTGCGGGTGGCCTCGGCCGGTCACCCCCCGGCCTGGCACTGGCACGACGGCGAGGTCCGGCCCCTGCGGGCCACCGGCCCCCTGCTGGCCCTCGACCCCCATGCCTCGTACACCAGCCGGGAGGTGGGCCTGGACGCGGGCGACGTGCTCCTGCTCTACACCGACGGGCTGGCCGAGGCCCGCTCGGGCGAGCAGCTCTTCGGCGAGGAACGCATCGCGGGGGTGCTGCGCCGGGACCCGGGCCAGGACGTCGACACCCTGTGCAAGAGCCTGCTGGAGGCGGCCCGGGACTTCGCCTCCAACCCGCTCTCCGACGACGTGGCCATCCTGGCCATACGCCGGACGTGAGCGGACGAGGGGAGGGGTCCTCTGCGGCTCCGATCCCAGGCCCGGGCGCCGCCGACGGCGGGGCCGGCGACGGCTCGACGGCGGACGGCGCCGACCACCTGATCGGGGCCAACCGGCGGGCGCTGGAGGGCAACCTGGCCAAGGAGAGCGAGAAGCTGGCCCGCCAGCACAAGCTGTTCGTGCGGGACCGCCTCGCTCTACTGCTCGACGCCGACTCGTTCGTGGAGGACGGCCTGCTGGCCAACGCCACCGCCCCCGGCGACGACCTGCCGGCCGACGGCGTGGTCACCGGGCGGGGGCGTGTCGACGGCCGGGCCGTGTGCGTGATGGCCAACGACCCCACGGTCAAGGCCGGGTCGTGGGGAGCCCGCACGGTGGAGAAGATCGTGCGCCTGACCGAGTACGCCCTGGCCCACGAGCTGCCCGTGGTGTGGCTGGTCGACTCCGCCGGCGCCCGCATCACCGACCAGGTCCAGCTCTTCCCCGGGCGCCGGGGCGCGGGCCGCATCTTCTACAACCAGATTCGGCTGTCGGGCCGGGTGCCCCAGGTCTGCTGCCTGTTCGGACCCTCGGCCGCGGGCGGGGCCTACATCCCGTCCTTCTGCGACGTCGTGTTCATGGTCGAGGGCAACGCCTCCATGTACCTGGGCTCGCCCCGTATGGCCGAGATGGTGATCGGGGAGCGCACGACGCTCGAGGACATGGGCGGGGCCCGCATGCACGCCACCATCTCGGGGTGCGGCGACAACCTGGTGGCCGACGACGCCGCAGCCATCGACCTGGCCCGGCGCTACCTCTCCTACCTGCCCGGGAACTGGCGCGAGCGCCCGCCGGCCACCGCTCCGGGCAAGCCCGCCACCACCCTGACCGCGGCCGTGATCCCGGCCAACGAGCGGGCCGGCTACGACATGCACCTGGTCGTCGACTCCCTGGTCGACGAGGACTCGTTCCTCGAGATCAAGCCCCTGTTCGCCCGGGAGCTGATCGTGGGCTTCGCCCGGCTCGACGGTCGCCCGGTAGGCATCGTGGCCAACAACCCCAAACAGAAGGGGGGCGTGCTCTTCGTCGACTCCGCCGACAAGGCCGCCCGCTTCATCTGGTGCTGCGACGCCTTCAACGTTCCCCTGGTGTTCTTGGCCGACGTGCCCGGCTTCATGGTGGGCACCCAGGTTGAGCGGCAGGGGATCATCCGCCACGGAGCCAAGATGATCACCGCGGTGGCCGAGGCGACCGTGGCCAAGATCTGCGTGGTGGTGCGAAAGGCCTACGGCGCCGGCCTGTACGCCATGTCAGGACCCGCCTTCGAGCCCGACGCCTGCCTGGCTCTCCCGTCGGCCCAGATCGCGGTGATGGGACCGGAGGCGGCCGTCAACGCGGTCTACGCCAACCGCATCGCCGCCATCGAGGACCCGGCCGAGCGGGCCGCCTTCGTCGCCGAGCGCCGGGCCGAGTACGAGGCCGACGTCGACCTGTTGCGCCTGGCCTCGGACCTGGTGGTCGATGCCGTCGTGGAGCCCGAGGACCTCCGAGGGGAGTTGGTGCGGCGCCTGGCCATGGCCGAGGGGAAGGACCGCAGCTTCACCAAGCGGCGCCACGGCGTGCCGCCGGTGTGAGGACGGTCGTGGGGAGATCCTCGCTACCGGCCGTCGTTCGCATCCGAGAGGTGGGCCCCCGGGACGGCCTGCAGGCCGAGGAACCCGTTGCTCCCAAGGAGAGGGCGGCGCTGGTGGATGCCCTGGCCGAAGCCGGGCTGCAGGAGATCGAGGCCGTCTCCTTCGTCTCCCCCCGGGCGGTGCCGGCCATGGCCGGCGCGGCCGAGGTGATGGCTGCGCTGCGGCGGAAGCCGACGGTGCGCTACCTCGCCCTGGTTCCCAACCGCAAGGGAGCCGAGCTGGCGCTGGAAGCGGACGTGGACGGGCTGACGGTGACGGTGTCGGCCTCGCCCGTCTACAACGAGCGCAACGTGCACATGACCATCGACCAGTCCGTCTCCGCCGTGGCCGAGATCGCAGAGCGGGTCGCGCCCCGCGCTCTTCCCGTCGACGCGGTCGTGTCCTGCGCCTTCGGCTCGCCCTACGAGGGCGACATCGCTCCCGTCGAGGTCAACCGCTTGGGCGAGAGGCTCAAGGAGGTCGGCGCCATGTCGCTGACCTTCGCCGACACCACGGGTATGGCGACCCCCAGGCGCGTCCACGACCTCCTTGAGGTTGTGGGCCCGGACGTCGGGCTGCATCTGCACGACACCCGGGGGACCGCCCTGGTGAACGCCTACGCCGCTCTCGAGCGGGGCGTCACCCGCTTCGACACCGCCGCCGGCGGCATCGGGGGCTCGCCCTTTGCCGCGGGGGCGGGCGGGAACCTGGCCACCGAGGACCTGGTGCATCTCCTCGACGACCTCGGGGTGCAGACGGGGGTGTCCCTCGAGCGCGTGCTGGCGGCCTCGGCCCTGGTGACGGAGATGGTCGCCCATCCCGTGCCCAGCCGGGTGGCCGTCGCCGGTCCTCGGGACCGCTCCGAGCCCGGGTAGGGCGATCGTGCCGTGGTGCGAGGACTGCAGCCGGTTCTGGAACCCGCCCAGCCTGGGCACGGGCGGGGAGTGCCCGTCGTGCGGGCGGGTCATCGCCGCTCCCCCTAGGGCCCCGTGGCACTTCAAGGTCATGCTCTCCGCGCTGGTCGTGTACCTCGGGTTCCGGGCCTACCAGGGGGTGGTCTGGGTCGTCCACCGCGTCGGCTGACCGGGCGGGTCTACCATCGAGCACACGGGCTGTGGCGCAGCTTGGTTAGCGCGCTTGACTGGGGGTCAAGAGGTCGCCGGTTCAAATCCGGCCAGCCCGACAGTAAAAGACCTGGTCAGAGCCGGTGCGGCGAGCACCGGCTCTTCTTGTCTCCGGGCGATGTATGCAGAATGTATGCAGGAGTCACACCGCACCGGTACGATCCTGCTGACATGGAGTGGGTCAAGGTCGGCGAGCCCGAGGTGCACCGGCAGCGGGGCAAGTGGGTGGTGCGCCAGGGCGGCTACGACCCGACCTCCGGCCGCCGCCGGGTCAGGCAGCTGGGCACCTTCGACACGAAGAGGGCGGCTATGGCCCGGCGGAAGGAGCTGGCCGAGGGCCGAGCAGGCTCGGAGACGGAGACGATCGAGGAGTTCCTCGAGGGAGCCTGGCTCCCCTCGAAGTCGGGACGGGTGGAGCCCAGCACGCTCGACCAGTACAGATGGGCGGTGCGCCGCCACATCGTGCCGGCCCTGGGTGCGGTGCGTCTGGGCGACCTGTCCCCGGAGATCGTCGACGCCTGGGTGGGCGAGCTGACCGTGGCGCGGGAGGGGAAGAAGCCCCGCCTCGGCGCTACCTCGGCCCGGCTGGTGCGCAAGGTGTTGTCCATGGCCCTCCAGGAGGCTGTCGAGCGCGGCCGGCTCCCACGCAACCCGGTCGCCCGGACTCAGCCGCCCCGCCGGGACCGCACGCATCGGCGGCTGGGGTGGACGCTCGAGGAGGCCAGGTGTTTTGTCGCCGCTACGTGTGGGCACCGGCTCGGAGCCGCCTTCCACCTGGCGCTGGTGACCGGACTGCGCAGGGGAGAGGTGCTCGGCTTGCGCTGGGAGGACCTCGACACCGAGGGCTGCCGGCTCCGGGTAGTGCAGCAACTGGCGATCGAGCGTGGCCGTCCCGTGCTCAAGGTGCTCAAGACCGAGGCGAGCGAGAGGGTTGTCACCTTCGGGGCGGCGACGGCCGCGGTCCTTGACGCCCACCGAAACGCGCAGCGCGCCGAAGCGGCGTTCGTGGGCGATGCCTGGCGGGAGACCGGTCTGGTGTTCACCACAGCCCTGGGGGGTTGGATCGATCCCAACAACTTCGCCCGGCTCATGGACTCGTTGATCGAAGAGGCCGGGGTTCCCCGGATCACGCCCAAGGGCATGCGGCATACGGCCCAGTCCGTCGGGCGAGTGGTCGTCGGCGACGACAAGGTCATGCAGGAGCGCCTCGGTCACGCCGACATCGGCGTGACGCTCAACACTTACACCTTCACGGTGACGGAGCAGCATCAAGAGGCCGGCCGCCGCCTGGACGACGCGTTTGCATCCACTGCCTCCACGGAGTGAGCCCGCTCCGCAGGCGGCGGGAGCGTCTGGCCGACGACGCGCTCGTCGTCGTTCGGGGTGGGGTGCTCTCCGAGGCGGACCTGGCACGTGATGCACTCCGCACGTCGAGCGCCTGGCGCGGTGCGATAATGAACTTCAGCGGAACCCGCATTTTCGTCCCGACGAGGTGCAGACGTGACCACGCCGATCGACATCGACGTCGACTGGAACACCATGGACGACACCGGACTCCCTTGGACGTTCCTCGACGAGGCGGCCAACCCTTCGAAGATCGTGCCCGGCGCCTTCGTGGTGGCCGGCCGCGGAACGGCTGTCGCGGTGGCCGAGGTCGTGGACGTCGACGCAACGGGCGTGGTTCACCTTCGGCCCGTTCCAGGGAGTGTGGCAGAGAATCTCTCCCTGGTAGGGCGCGGCCGCCCAGCGTGAACTCGCGGGTCGGCTCGCGGGGGACGCGAGCTCGCACCTTTGGTCGCTCGGACCTGAAGTGAGGATGCCGGTCAGCTCGCATAGGTAGGGCCCGGAGGTGACGGAGGCCTTGCGGTCATCGGGTGGAGTCACCCTCCGTGACGAGCTGACGTCGGACGTCGTTGGCCGGGGCGCTGCAGCATCGGGCCCGGCCGCACCTCAGGCGGAAGGCCCGCTCACCGATCCAGACGGTACGCGCGAAGAATTTCTGTCAACACTCGTGCAAAGACTCGCGCGAAGACGGTGTGCGAGTAAGAGCGAGCGCGGCGAGTCGTTGGGCCTCGCCCTGATGCCCGCTCACGACAAGCCGGCCGCCGCCATGCACGGCAAGTGTCCGCAAAGCCACTGTCATGCGCCAACGCTCAACAGGCCGAAGCCGACCGCCATAGCCGGGAACGAGCACAACCATCGACACTCGCGGAAACCTAGCGAGCGACTCCACGCATTGTGCCTAGCGCCCGTACGGCGCTGCATCACCTTCCGGACGTTGGGGGCTGCCTCAACATGCCATAGCCCAGGCTGGCCAGGTGGCAATGAGCCGGGCCGAACGGCGAGATGGATTGTCTGCCACCCTCGGTGAGCACCGGGCCGAAGTTGGTGCTGGACTTCCTGGAACTCACAGAGCTCGCGTGGCGAGACTGCTACGACGACATCACTTCTTCCCGCCGGAAATCGCCAGCAGGGAAACCGGTCGATTGGGTCGAACTCATACCCGAACGGTTCTGTTCCGATGGGTGCCACGCCCCGCTTTGGGGCGATGCTCAGGCGAGGTATATCCGTGACCAATCCAGCCTCGCCTCTCGAGAGGTTGACCGGCGGTGTGCGGGTCACGAACCCACCGGCCCCGGGCGCACGGCGGTCCCACCTCTTGGCCAGCGGAGATCTTGTCCTCGACGCTCGGCGGCGGGCACCGGCGTGCCGGTTCATGATCTCGATCGCCGCTCTCGCGACCCTCACGGCCTGTGTAGGTGCCAACCGTCCTCCGGCGCGGGTCCCATCCGCCAGCGTGCCCGCCGTCAGCCTGCCCTCCGGCGAGCAAGCGGCGATACGCACCTTCGTGTTGCAAGAAACGTGGTCCGGCGGCGCCGGCATCCAGACAGCGGTGCAGCCCGATCCGCGGGCGCTCGTCATTGCCAAGGACATTCCCTCCGTCCTCGGCCATGGTCTCTTCGTCAGCACCCTGATGGTGTTCCCGCTCGTCGCAGCGTCGCCCGAGTGCGTCGAGCACGTACAACTCAGGCTCCACACCCTGGCGGTCGAGGGTCCCTCGCAAGCGACGGTGGCGGTGTACCCGTCTGCCGCGCTGTCGCTCGCTGCCGGGCACGTACCAGCCGCGACCAGCGGGGGACCGAGCGCCCTGCTGGACAACCGTCCTCGGGGACTCGCAACCGTGACCCCGACGTCGTCGAGCACCGTTCTCATCGATATCACCGACCTGTATCGAACCTGGGCCTCGGGCGGTCCGTTTCCATCACAGGGGCGCTCCGTCCCGCCTGGTACGCCACTCGTCGTGTCGGTAGGACCTCCTATGAGGGACGCGGGCGCCTTCACGACGCGCGTCAGCGGCCTCGTCGGCCCTCAATCGGAGCGCCCATCGCTGACGTGGACGGCCCACCCTGGGTGCGGTCCACCGGCCAGCTAGCCACGACAGGTCGGCTGGTGCCTGACAACGAGACAACGGGGTGCTGGCCGTGCTCTCACGCCTCTTCCCCGTTCACGAGATCGGCACAGCACGCGCTGGTCGATCAGCTGTCCGGCTGCTCGTGTAGCTCGTGTGCAACAGGGGCCTCCCGGCGAACTCTGCGACGCCATTTCCACCAATGCACGGGATGCCGGAAAGCCCTTGTCTCAAGGCGGGGAGGATGTATCCACGAAGCGGGAACGCCCAGAACGTGCTGCCCTTCCGCCTCCCGGAGCCGCTCGGGCCGTGACTTCCACTCCATCCCGAGGACATGTTGCGGTTCAGGCTCGTCTCCGGCATCGTCGGCCACCCTCTACAGGGTACCTATGAAGCTCCTCCGCGACCTCGCGTCGTGCTTCCGACCGCTCGGGATTGCCCGGTATCGAACCTCCTCGCAGCTGAGAGGCATCCGATAATGCGCGGACAGAATATTCACGCGAGCTGCGTCCCGAGCCGTCCCGAACGGCGCTTCACCACGACCTAGCGCCGACGTGCCAGCCAGAGCCGGCACTGGTAGGCGACAGCCATCTGGCCGTCGGGAAAGCCGGTGTGGAGAATCGCCTCGGCTTCGCCAAGGAGGCGGCCTCGGTCGGGCTCGGGCAGGGCTATCACGTAGGAGTGGCTCCGCTGATCGCGCATCCACATCTCGATGCTCACGGCGCGAACCCAGGGGACGATCATCTGAGCGATGGATTCGAACTGCCCGGCACCGGCGATCGAGTCTCGGCTCCAGTCAGTATCCCGTTGGGTCCGCGACACCCCAGGGCAACGGGCCTCGAGGAGCCGGTAGTAGTCCTCGAACCACTGCTCGCCGTCGGCCCAGGCCTGGTTCCACCACGCAGCCCACCATCCACCGGATCTCAGTACGCGGGCGACCTCGGCCGCGCCCGGCGGCTGATCGACCCAGTGCCAGCTCTGGGCGTAACAGAGGAGATCCAACGACGCGGCTCTGAGGGGTATCGCCCCGCCGTCGGCGGCGACTGCTCTGAGCCCGGGTGTGCGCACGACGGCCCGGCTGAGCACGGCCAGGCCCGGATCGAAAGCGACGACCTCGGCCCCACGGCCAACCAGCTGCCTCGTCGCCACGCCAGTGCCCGCTCCGCCGTCGGCCACGAGCTTGCCTACGAGGCCACCGGTGGCGGTCTCGATATGGTCGTAGAGCGCGGCCGGGTAGGCGGGCCGGGCGGCGTCGTACTCATCGACGACGGTCTCGAACGAGGCCACGTCAAGACCCTAGGGCCACCGCGCGACTAGAGAAATGGACGGGCGCACCGCACGACGGTCGGCGAACATAGATCGATGACGATCGTCGTCGAGAGGCTGACGAAAGTGTTCCATGGCGGGCCGAAGCGCCGCCGTCACGAGATCGTCGCCGTCCGCGAGGTGTCGCTGTCGGTCGGAGCGGGCGAGCGCCTCGCGTTCATCGGTCCGAACGGAGCCGGCAAGTCGACGTCGATCAAGATGCTGACGGGCATCCTCATCCCGACCGCGGGATCGGCGGCGGTCCTGGGGATGACGCCCTGGCGGGGGCGGCGGGCGCTGACCCGGCGCATAGGCACGCTGTTTGGTCAGCGGTCCCAGCTGTGGCTCGAGCTCACGCCCCGGGAGACCTTCCGCATGCTCGGTGCCATCCACAGGCTGGTTCCGCTCGAGCTGCGCCACCGCGTCGACGAGCTGGGAGCGCTCCTCGCCGCGGCTGACCTGTTCGACGTGCCCGTCCGCTCTCTATCTCTCGGCCAGCGCATGCGGTGCGAGCTGGCGGCGTGCCTGCTTCACCGCCCCGACATCCTGTTCCTCGACGAGCCCACCATCGGGCTCGACCTGCTGGCGAAGGCCCGGTTCAGGGAGCTGCTCGTCCGGCTCAACGAGGAACGGGGCACGACGATATTCCTCACCTCCCACGACGTGGCCGACATCGAGCACGTCGCCCAGCGCGCCGTAGTCATCAATCACGGGTCGGTGATCTATGACGACGCGGTGGCCACGATGCGCCGGAGGCTGCTATCCACCAAGCTCATCGACGCCACCCTGGAGCGGGCCGCCGAGCCGCCCCGACTGCCGGGGGTGACCTTCGCCGAGGTCACCGACACGACGCTGCAGGCCGCGGTCGACACGTCGGTCACGCCGATCAAGGCCGTGCTCGACGCGCTCCTAATAGCTCTTCCGGTCGCCGACATCTCCGTCACAGACCCGCCGCTGGAGCAGGTCATCGCCGAGATCTACGCCATGCCCGCCCAATGAGGGAGCCGTGGCCGCTGGTGGCGCTCCGCTCGTCGGCGATGCGCGCCCTCCGCGACCCGGGGCCGCTCGCGGTGTCGCTGGGCTTCTACGCCATCGTCGCCACCGTGCTCGCCACGCTGTGGCGCATCGCGGCGACTGCCCACGGTGGCGCCATAGTCGGCTACTCGAGCGCACAGTTCGTGTGGTACATCTACACCTCGGAGGCCGCGGTCAGCGCCCTCAACCCACGCCAGATCGAACTGACAGGCGACGACATCGCCAGCGGCGCGGTCGCCGTCGAGTTGCTCCGCCCAGCTTCGGTGGTGGGGATGCGTATCGCCTCCGAGCTGGGTAGGAGCCTGCCGCGGCTGTTCGCCTGCATCGCCACCGGAGCCGTGCTGGCGACGTTGTCCGCAGGCGCAGCGCCCCGGCCGGCCGCGGCGCTGCTGGCCGTGCCCTCGCTCGTGCTCGCGGTCGCCTGCAACCTTGCGGCCCAGCACGCCTTCGCGGGGGCGGCCTTCTGGATCCGCGACGCGCGCTCGACCTGGTTCCTTTACCAGAAGCTGGTGTTCATTCTCGGCGGCATGCTCATGCCGCTGCAGGTCCTCCCCGGCTGGCTCCACGCGCTCGCCGGAGCGCTCCCGTTCATGGCCATGGCCTACGCGCCTGCTCGCCTCGCCTCCGGCCACCTCGACCCGCAGCTGCTGGTCGTCCAGTTGGCCTGGCTCGCGGTTCTCGCCGGGGCAGCCGCGGCGGTCTTCGGGGCCGGCGAGCGCCGCCTGCAGGTGGTCGGCGGGTGAGGCCGATGCCGACGGTGCTGCGGACGGCGGCGGCCGAAGCGCGGGCCAACCAGGGTGCGTTCTGGACGCAGGTGGCGGCCATGGCCATCAACGACATCGTCTGGGTGATCTTCTGGGTGCTGTTCTTCCACCGCGTCGGCACCCTGCGGGGCTGGGACCGTTCCCGCGTCCTGCTGCTGTTCGCGGTGCTGACGACGGGCGGCGGCCTCGTGCTCGGGGTGACCGCCAACGCCCGCCGCATCGGCCAGCTCATTACCGACGGCGGCATCGACGCCGCCCTGGCGCTGCCCGTCTCCCCGCTGCCCTACCTGCTTGCCCGGCGTGTCGACGCCGTGAACCTCGGCGATTTCGTGTTCGGGCTCGGGCTCTTCGCCCTGGCGGGGGGGCCCACGCCGGAGCGGACGCTGGTCTATGTGATCGGCTCGCTGGCCGCGGCGGTCGTGCTGGGCAGCTTCTTGGTGATCGTCGGCTCGCTCAGCTTCCTCGCGGGGCGGAGCGAGGCGGGCGACCTCGGCTTCCACGCCATCATCCTGCTGTCGTCTTACCCCGTGGACATCTTCGGCGGCGTCACCAAGCTGGTGCTGTACACCGCGGTGCCCGCCGCCTTTGTGGCCGCCGTCCCCGCCCGACTGGTCAACCACTTCGATCCCCTGCTCGCGCTGGCGCTACTGACCGTGGCAGCGACGTTCGGGATGGGGGCGTGGACGGTGTTCACGCTCGGGCTGCGGCGGTACACCTCGAGCGCCATCTGGACGCGCGCATAAGACAGCAGGTGGGATGCGCCGACGAGATGCCCACAGAGTCCCGCCTGCGCGTGGCCCCTGTGCTTGTCTGACTCCTCCGCGATGTGGCGCCCCAGAATGTCATCGCGCAATCACGGGCGAGGAGGCCTCCCAGGCGCGCCTGATCAGGCGCATCTCGTGTGCCCGGGGCTGGCTCCAAGGACGGAAGGTCCCCTCCCCATGGCGCCTGCGGGGGTGTCTCCTCGACACGAGGGGGCCTTCTGGCGCTGACTAGAGGAGGACGGACGACGGGCTGGGGGCGCCGCCTAGCTAGGCTGCCCCGTGTGATCGTCGACAGGCTTGACAACGGGGCGGAGGAGTTCCAGCAGGCCACCGGCTGGGAGATCAAACTCGAGGGGGCCTGTAAGGCCGACGTATGCGTGCCACTCGCCGACGGAGACTTCGACCTGCTGGCGATCGCCGAGCGCCTGGGCATGGCTGTCGTGTCCGAGCCCGACCTTGGCCTGTGGGCTCTGGGGCCGGAGACCCTCGGAGGCAGGGCGCTGACGACGGCCGACGCTTCGGACCTCCGCCTGCCCGACCTGGACGGCGAGGATTTTCACATCACCTCGCTGCGGGGCCAGAAGGTCCTAGTCGTCGCCTGGGCCCCCTACTGAGGCTGTCGCTGGGACTTGCCCGGGTGGCAAGCGCTGCGAGAGGAGCTGCATACCGGGGGATTCGAGGTCGTCGACGTCTGCCTGGAGATGGCCGGGCCCGAGGTGGCCCGACCGTTCGTGGAGGCGGCCGCATCGACTCACCCGTCGCTCATCGACCAGACCCACTACATGGACGCCCGCTTCGGCGTGACCAACATCCCGCAGGTCATCTGGATCGACGAGAACAGCACGATCGTCCGGCCTCCCGAGCCGGCCAGTCCCATTCCCGTCGGCGAAGCCGCCCTGCAGATGGTGCAGCTGGTCGGGCGAACGGAGGAGCGGGAGCGTTACGTGGCCATGGTCAAGGACTGGGTGGAGAAGGGCCCGGATAGCCGCTACACGTGGTCCCCGGAGGAGGTGGTGGCCCGGTCGGAGGCTCGTTCCCCAGCCACATCTAAGGCGGCCGCTCACTTCGAGCTGGCGCAGCACTTGTGGCGTCAGGAGGGCTTCTCGCCGCGTGCGATCACCCACTTCAACGCCGCCCACAAGCTGCAGCCGGACAACATCACTTACAAGCGCCAGGCCTACTCGGCGCTGGCCGTGTCCCGCTCCGGGGGCGACGACCCCGACGGCTGGACCCGCTTCCGGCAGACCCCCCAGGAGGGTGAGAACTGGCCGTTCGTCTCGGACTTCAACAAGGACATGGTGCGCTTCCAGCCTGAGCTGGCCGCCCGGCTCAAGCTTCCCGGCGCTGGGAGCAGCTAGTCAGCACTCGGATTCACGGGAACCGAGCTGCGCAGGCGCAGGCGGCACAGGCCGGGCCCCTGGCCCAGGCCAAGGCTTCCCAAGAGGTGATCGCTGCGGAGACTGAGCGTGCTCAGCTCGAGGCGAAGCTCACAGCCAAGAGACTCGAGTCGACCGTCAACGCCCAAGCCGACGCTGAGGCGTACAAGACGCGGACGATCGCCCAAGCCGACAGTGACGCCATGAGCTTGCGCGCCAAGGGGCTGGAGGCCGGCAACCAGGCGCTTCTGGCGGCCAACAAGATCGTTGAACAACTCCCCGATCTCGTCGCGGCCGCGGCCAGCGGGCTCCGGGACTCCAACCTTGTCGTCCTGAACGGCACGGACGGGATCAACGAGGTACTCACGGGTGCAATCACATCGTTGGGTGTGGAGCAGAGCGCGAATGGAGCAACGCTTGGCCGAATACGACGGCACGGTGTTCGTGTGTGGCATAGCGCTGAATATCGACCAGTTCCTGGGCATCTTCGAACGGATCTTCCTGATACAGATCGATGCTGCGACGCAGGAAGCGCGTTTGATGGCGGACGACGCGGCAAACCCGCCGGGCCGTGGGGTGGCCGGCCGACAGGAGATCCGCGACGGCCGTACCGTCTTCGAGAGCGAGATGCTGCGGTTGGGCGCCGTCGCCATCGACGGCAGGTCACCAACGGCCGTCGTCGTAGACGAGATCCTCGCGGTGGTCGCGGCGATTTGAGCGGGAAGCAGTCCTCTCCAAGCGAACTCAAAAGGGTTGGCGGCTATCGCGCGTTCCGATCATCCCGACCACGCTGATAGCCAACCACGCCTATCGGCGGATCGCGCGGCGCTGACGTTCCGGACGGCTGATGGCGCTGGCGCCGCCGACCGCAAGCGGAACGTGTCGAGCGGTACGACGACTGAGTCAACAAGCAAGGCGGCTACGGGATGGACCTGGCTGATCACTGCAGTTCGGGTGAGGTAGGGTCCACCGGTGCTCTGGGACGATGCCATGGAGGCGGCGCGGCCGAAGCTGCGGGAGGAGACCGCGGCGTTCCTCGCATCGCTCCCGTTCCGCCCGGCCGATCTCGACTCACTGCCGGTTGAGGAGTGGGTGGCGCGCCAGCGCGCCGACCAGTTGGGCGGCCCGCCGTCGGATCGCGCCAAGGACCGCACCATCGCGGGCCCGGCGGGG
>Ga0209577_10001854_pt1 | contig 20748 bp, 19 predicted proteins | sample GraSoiAngelo_109_FD_185874 | JGI IMG/M metagenome (GOLD analysis project Ga0209577, IMG submission 185874) | Grasslands soil microbial communities from the Angelo Coastal Reserve, California, USA - 14_0903_12_20cm (SPAdes) (version 2) | ecosystem: Environmental > Terrestrial > Soil > Grasslands...
ATTCAGCCAATCCGGTGCCCTCCTGAGATGCGTGCTACACCCTACGCGCACTCCAAAACCGTTGTCAAGCCTGCATCGCGGGTAGCTGGGCATCACAACGAGGCAGCCTCCGGATGCTTGTGGGTAAGCCTGCCGATTATTAAGTGGTATTAGAAGACGGGGCCCTTCAGTTGCACCCGGTTGGGCAAGGTTGTATAAAGAGCTACGCCTACGGGCGACAGGGAGTACACGCCGAGTAAAACCAGGATTTTGGAAGGAGGGTTCGTATGAATTTGCCGAAGTTGCTCGCGGGGCTTGCTCTCGCGAGCGTGGCGCTGGCGGCCTGCGGCGGAAGCAGCGGCGGAGGCGGCCAGAGTATCAAGGGGACGATCAAGATCGGCATCGACCTACCGGTCAGCTTCTCGGATGCCTCGGACGGGCAGCCGACGCAGAACGGCGCCAAACTGGCTATCAAGCAGGCGGGAAAGGTGTGCGGCGCGTCCAGCCACTCCGATGCCTGCTTCACGCTGGCGGCCTTCGCCCTCGACGATGCCACCGCAGCATTGGGCGGCCATGACCCGGCCCAGGGCGCGGCGAACGTGCGCCAGTTCATCGCCGACAACACAGTGCTCGGGATGGTCGGGCCGTTCAACAGCAGCGTCGCCAAGGCTGAGATCCCGATCAACAACCAGGTCGACCTGGCGATGATCAGTCCAGCCAATACCAACGAGTGTCTGACTCAGAAGCCGGCGGATGGGCACTGCAAGGTCAGCGGCGTGGAGCTCCACGACACGCTCCGGCCCACCGGCAAGAACAACTACTTCCGAGTCTGCACCACGGACCTGATCCAGGGTCCGGCAGGCGCTGACTTCGCCAACAAGAAGCTCGGCAAGAAGAAGGTTTTCGTGCTCAACGACCAGCAGACCTACGGGTTGGGCATCGCGCAGAACTTCGCCAAGCAGTTCGCTGCCGACGGCGGCACAGTGCTCAACTCTGATCTTGGCGGGTACGATCCAACCTCGACCAAGGACTGGCACTCGCAGTTGAATAAAGCGAAGTCGCTGGGCGCCGACGTCGTCTACTATGGCGGCACCACGGCGACCGGTGGCGGCCAGATCCGCAAGCAGATGAAGGGCATCCTGGATGTGCCTTACGTTGCGGGAGATGGCATCTCGGGCAATCAGTTTGCCAAGGACGCCGCCGACAATGCGAACGACAGCTACTTCACGGTCGCCGGTCCCTACCCGCAGAAACTATCGACCGCCCAGTCGTTCAACGCCGCGTACAAGAAGGAGTACAGCCAGGACGTTGGCGCCTACAGCGCACAGGCGTATGACGCGGCCAACATCCTCATCGCCGCCATCGGCAAAGCGATCGACGACGCGGGCGGCAACCAGCCGACTCGCGACCAGGTCACAGCTGAAGTGGCCAAGACCAAGGACTTCAAGGGCGCCATCGGAACCACCAGCTTCGACTCGAACGGCGATACCACGCTGAAGATCATCACGATCTACAAGTGGACGTCGGCGACCGACACCGGCGGGACCTTCGTCGACCAGGTCACTGTTTCCTAACTCGTAGCTAATGCCAGGGTGGAGCGGAGCCGAGGCTCCGCTCCACCTTGAACCCGAAGAAGCGGCTGGCTACACTGTGGGCAGCCAGAAAACCGCGGCGGTGGGCCGGGAGAAGGGATGAGGTTCTTCGCCGATCAGCTGATCTTTGGTCTTACGACAGGTGCGATCTACGCGCTCATCGCCCTGGGCTACACGCTCGTGTACGGCATCATCGAGTTGATCAACTTCGCCCACGGGGACGTCTACACGGTTGGCGGGTTGATCGGCCTGACATTGATTGGCCTGCTCCATCTCCAGGGAGCAACGGTGCTCTGGCTCATCCCCGGTCTCATCCTGGTCTTCCTGGCGGCCATGAGCCTGAATGGGCTGCTCGGCGTCGTCATCGAGCGGGTCGCATACCGGCGGCTTCGAAACGCGCCGCGCCTGGCGCCGCTCATCACCGCGGTGGGCGTCTCCTTCATCCTCGAGGGCGCCATCTTTTTGGTCAAGGGGCCAAACCACATCACGTACCCCAACCTGCTCCCTTCCGGCAGCATCTCCATTTTTGGCTACGAGCTCGGCGCCCAAAACCTGATCATCATCGTGCTGGCGCTTGGGCTCATGGTCGGGTTGCAGCAGTTCATCCAACGAACCCAGATCGGGCGGGCGATGCGAGCCACGGCTCAGGATCGAGATGCGGCCCGGCTGATGGGGATCAACATCAACCGAACCATCGCCGTCACCTTCTTCCTTGGATCGGCGCTCGCTGCCGCAGGCGGCATCATCAACGGGTTCTACTTTCAGGACATCTTTTTCAATCAGGGATTCCAGGCAGGTCTGTTCGCTTTTACCGCCGCCGTTTTCGGTGGCATCGGCAATGTGATCGGCGCCTCGGTCGGGGGCTTCGCCATCGGCCTGATCGTCGCGATGGTCGGCGGTTACATGCAGGGCGGGCAGCAGTGGTCCGACGTGTTCGTCTTCGGCATCCTGATCCTGGTCCTGGTCTTCCGGCCGACCGGGCTGTTCGGCATGCGGGTTCCTGAGAAATGAGCAAGAACTCCGCCCGGGGGAGCAGCAAGCTCGCCGGGGTGCGACGTATCTCTGGCCGGGGCATCCTGGCGTTCAGCAGGGAGCGCAAGATCCCTTACCTCCTGCTGGGCATCGGGCTGATCATCTTTCCGATCGTCGATACCTACACCCCGAACGTGGACTTCGTCGGCGACGCCGGACGCTGGATACTTCTCGCCCTCGGGCTGAACATCGTGGTCGGCTACGCGGGCCTGCTCGACCTGGGCTACGCCGCCTTCTTTGCCATCGGCTCGTACTCGTTCGCCATCCTGGCGTCGCCGCAGTTCGGCATTCACATCTCGTTCTGGCTGCTGCTCCTGGTCGCCGCGTTCGTCGCCGCGATGTTTGGCATCGTGCTCGGTGCTCCCACGCTTCGCCTTCGCGGCGACTACCTGGCCATCGTCACGCTGGGCTTCGGAGAGATCGTGCCCCGGGTCATCCGCAACGCCTCGAAGTTCACCGGTGGCGTGAACGGCATCGTCGGAACGGACCAGCCGATGATCCCCGCCTTCCTGGGTTTTCACGGTTATTCCTTTGGCCTGAACCCGGTTCCGTACTACTACCTGATGCTCGTGATCATCGTCATCACGATCTTGCTCATCCGCAACTTGCGGAACTCCAGGCTGGGGCGCGCGTGGATGGCGGTCCGCGAGGATGAGGTGGCGGCTGCCGCCACCGGGATCAACACGGTGACAACAAAGCTTTTGGCCTTCGCCCTGGGCGCGTCGTTCAGCGGCTTTGCGGGAAGCTACTACGCCTCGAAGCTCTTCATCGTGACGCCCGAGACCTTCAGCTTCGTCGTCTCGGTCACGGTCTTGCTGATGGTCGTCCTCGGCGGCATGGGCAACATCCGCGGCGTGATCGTCGGTGCGTTGGTGATTTACGCTATCCAGGCTTATGTGCTGGTGCAGCTACCAGGCTGGATCGCCAGCGCTACCCAGGCGCTCGACATCGGCTTCCTTAACAACGTCGACATCTCCGGCTACGTTCAGCGATCCAGCATTTTGATCTTCGGGGTGATCCTGGTGGTGATCATGCTGCTGCGACCGCAAGGACTGATCCCGAGCGCTCAACGAAAAGTCGAATTGGAGCTCGGCACCACTGAGGAGGCAGTGTCGGACCTTCGCGGTTCGGCATAGCGCCACGATGCCGCTCCTGGAAACCCGCGGGCTGACCAAGCGGTTCGGCGGACTCGTGGCGGTCGATGGCGTCGACCTCAGTGTCGAGGAAGGCGAGATCTTCGCCATGATCGGTCCGAATGGCGCCGGAAAGACCACCATGTTCAACCTGATCGCCGGGCTCTACAAGCCCAGCAGCGGCACCATCAGGTTCAGGGGCAAATGGGTCTATCCAGTGCGGGAGTACTGGCGGACGTATCTCCCGCCGCTCGCCGGCTACTACACCATGGCCAACGCCGTCAGACAGGCGCTCGGCGCTGGAAGGCTGCCGATCGGGCTCCGGCCGCATGCGGTGACGGCCCTTGGCATCGCCCGGACCTTTCAGAACATCCGGCTGTTCTCCTACATGACAGCGCTGGAGAACGTCATGGTTGGTGAGCATGTGCGGATGCGGGCACAAGTCTGGGATGCGCTGCTGCGCTCTCCCTATGCCAGGAAGGAGGAGCGGCAGGTTCGCGATCGGGCGATGGAGTTCCTTCGCTTCGTCGGTCTCGAGCGCTACGCGGAACAGTACGCGCGCAACCTTCCCTACGGGTTCCAGCGGCGGCTGGAGATTGCGCGGGCACTGGCGACCCAACCCACCCTGCTGATGCTCGACGAGCCTGCCGCCGGCTTCAACCCGCAAGAGAAGGCGCAGCTCATGGACCTGATCCAGGAGATTCGCCGCCGCGGGATCACGATCTTCCTGATCGAGCACGACATGAAGGTCGTGATGGAGGTTTCGGAACGGATCGTCGTGCTCGATTACGGCGAGAAGATCGCCGAAGGGCCGCCGCAAAAGGTGCGGACCGACCCGCGGGTCATCGAGGCGTACCTGGGCAAGAGCGCGTGAGCGCGATTCTCGAACTGGAACGAATCGACGTCTACTACGGCCGGATCCAGGCGCTTCGAGCGGTGAGCCTGCACGTCGACGAGGGTGAGATCGTGACGCTCATCGGGGCGAACGGGGCCGGCAAGACGACGACCTTGCGAGCGATCTCGGGGCTGACCCCGGCGAGCGGGGGCCAGGTCCGGCTGCGCGGCGAGGGGGTGACGCATCTGCAGGCCGAGGATATCGTCGTCAAGGGCGTCGGGCATGCCCCGGAGGGCCGGCGCATCTTTTCTCGGATGACGGTCATGGAGAACCTGGCGCTGGGCGCCTATATCCGGCGCGACGGCGCCACGCGCGCTGACCTCGATCGGGTGTTCAGTCTCTTTCCACGGTTGAAGGAACGCCAGCGTCAGCTCGGTGGAACCCTTTCTGGCGGCGAGCAGCAGATGCTCTGCATCGGCCGAGCCCTGATGTCGCGGCCCACGGTGCTGTTGCTCGACGAGCCCTCGCTGGGCCTGGCGCCGCTGATGGTCGACACCATCTTCCAGGTCATCCGCGACATCAACCAGGAAGGCACGACGGTGCTGTTGGTGGAGCAGAACGCGCTCAAGGCCCTGGGCGTCGCCAACCGCGGCTATGTCCTGGAGACCGGACGGATCGTCAAGGAAGGCACGTCCAGGGCGTTGATGGATAGCCCGGACGTCCAGCGAGCCTACCTCGGGATTTGAGACTGTTCAGGGGGGCGCCCACGACCATCGACTCGTGACTCGACCCAGGATTCTCATCTTGATCGCCGCTTGGATGGCGCTTTCGAGCTGCGCCGTGCCGGGAACCGCCAGCCAACAGATCATGGCGCGGGTGACGCTCGGCGCGGACCTGCCGCTGAGCGGTGACGATGCACAGGACGGCATTCCCGTCAAGCAGGCCATCGATCTCGCGATCAAGCAGGCGGGACTGGTCTGCGGCGCGAAATCACACCAGGATGCGTGTCTCCAGCTCAAGGCGATGGCTGCGGATGACGTCACCAGGGGCATCCACGATCCCGTCACCGGCGCGAACAACGTCCAGCGGCTGGCCGGCGATGCCCGCGTCATCGCCCTGATCGGCCCACTGTACGACAGCCTGGCGAAGAGTGAGCTGCCGGTAGCGAACGCCGCCATCCTCGCCATCGTCAGCCCCGCGGTCACGGACGAGTGCCTGACCCAAGAGCCCGCCGACGGGCACTGCCACGGCCTGGCGGCCCGCCTGCGGCCGCGGAAGCTCAATAGCTTTTTTCGGGTGGTCACGACGGAGCTGGTCGAGGGAACGGCGGGCGCCGACCTCGCCTTCGGCAGGCTGGGGAAAGGGCGTGCCTTCGTGGTCAACGATCAAACCGGCTTCGGTCAGGGCCTCGCTCGCACCTTCGCCGAGCGATTTGTCCACGATGGCGGGACGATCATCGATCCCTCGGACCTGGGCGCGTTCGACCCGAATCAGCCGCCAGACTTCGGAGCCCGGGTCGAGCGAGCCAGGGAACTGGGCGCGGATGTCCTCTACTTTGCGGGCTCGGAGGTGGGCGCCGCCGCCGCGCTCCGGCGCGCGATGATCGCCCGTGGGCTGCCGGTTCCGTTGATCGGGGCGCATCCGCTGGCAAGCAGCCAGTACGCCCGCTTGGCCGGCGACGCCGCCATCGGCAGTTACTACACGCTGGTCGGTCCCAATCCCGCCGCCATCCGCCAGGCCGCGGGCTTCATGCGCGACTACCGCGCCGCGTACCGCCAGCCGGCCGGCCGCATCAGCCTGGCAGCGTTCGACGCAACCACCATCGTCATCCGCGCGCTGTCCCGGGCAATCGACGACGCCGGCGGAAAAACGCCAACGCGCGAGCAGGTCCTCACCGAAATCAGCCGGACCTCGAACGACGCCGGGGCGATGGGAACCATGAGCTTCGACGCCCAGGGCGACACCACGCTGAAGCTGCTGGCGGCGTACCAGTGGGTGGCCGCGGCCGAGGGCACGGGTCGATTCCTGGCGGATCTCGTCGTTCGCTGAGCGGGAGGGCGGCCGCTAGCCGATCGGGCGTCCGGTTACGAGCGCGAGCGCGATCAGGTAGACGCAGATGACCGCGAACAGGCCATATTCGAACATGATCCGCCGGGTCAAGGAGTCGTCGAGGGCATGGACGGTCAGCCCCTGCCAGGCATACCAGGCGAACGCCAGGATGACGGCGACGTACTGGCTGCCCTGGTTGAGGTAGGTCACCATGCCGAAGGCGCCGAAGGTCACCGTGCCCGCCGTCAGGAAGGCCGAGAGCAGGGCGAGCCCCTCCCGCTTGGTGGCGAACCGGAAGCTGCGATACCCGCTGAGCAGGGCGACCACGAAGATGGCGCTGAACTTGAGGACGTTCGGCAGGTTATTCGCCTGCAGGATCAAGAAGAACAGGGCCAGCAGGGCGCAGAAGGTGGTGGCGTCCCGCAGGAAACGGTGGAGCGGCCGCTCACGCCCCATCCCGCGGGAAAGGTCCACGAAGCTGCTGACGAAAATGAAGGCGCCCATCGTGACCATCGCCAGGGCGTGCACCCGGTAGTCGGGCGCCAGGATGGAAAAGGCGGCGGCGGCGATGATGACCAGCACCGGCGAGATGTAGTGGTCCAGGCTCAGCCAGGCCGGTGTGCGATTGCGCGCGTGCAGAAAGACGAGGCCCATGGTGACGAGCAACACCAGGGCCGCCGTCAATTGCCAGACCTGGTTGGGCGAGAGCAGCTCGGACTTGAAGGTCAGCCCGATGGCGACCGCCCAGGCCGAGAGCAGGCCCAGGTAGCGCGTGCCGAGATGAACCGGGCGGGGCGCCGGTCGCACTCGCGCCGGGGTCCGTCCTTGCCCTGGCCGAAGGGTCGCGGAAGAGGCCAGGGCTTCCGACATGGCGGCTAGTCTAGCAGGCAAAACGGACGTTTGGGGCAGATTTGGACTGGGGAAAGATGCGCGCGTCAACCCCGAATTTGTATTCGAAACAAATGTTCGACGCGTCGGCGCGCGTCTGTGGAAACTGTGGAAAGCGCAAGCAAGCTAAGCCGTATTCGTACCCTGCCGGCCATATTTGTCTTCCAGGCGCACGACGTCGTCGATTTCCGGACTCGAGACTTCGAAGAACTCACAGTCGTCCACGCCGATCATCCGGTGCTTGCGTCCGGGTACGATCCGCTGCGACATCCCGGGGGTCAGCCGGAGGGTGGCCATCCGGCCCTGGGCATCCTCCAGCTGCAGGTCCATCGCTCCCTTGACCACCAGCAGCGTCTCGTCTTTCTGCCGGTGGTATTGCAGGCTCAGCATCTCGCCGCGGTCGATGTGAATCACCTTGCCGAGGTACTTCTCGGTGACGGCGAAGCGGTTCTCCCAGCCCCAGGGCTTCTTGACGATCGCGTCAGACAAGCTGGCGCAGCCCGAGGCGCTCTTCCAGCGCCGCCAGCAGCTGATCGACGCGCGTCTTCGATGGTGCCTCACTGTAGACGCGGATCAGCGGCTCGGTCCCGCTGAAGCGGACCAGCACCCAGCTGCCATCGTCGAGGTAATACTTGAAGCCGTCGTCGGTTCGAGACCGAACGACCCGGCCACCGGCGATCTCCGTGGGCGCGTCTTTCTCCAACCGGCCGTAGAGCTCGGTGCGGCGCGCGCCGTATTCCTGCCGGTCGAGATGGAGGTCATGGCGCGCGTAGGCATGCGGCCCGACCAGCTCGATCAGGTGATCCAGGATCTTCGAGAGCGGCGTTCCGTACTCGACGATCATGTCGGCGAAGAAAACGCCCGATAACACCCCATCCCGCTCCGGGATGTGGCCGCGAAACGCGAATCCCCCGCTCTCCTCGCCGGCGAGGATGCCGTTGACCTCGCTCATCTTCGGCCCCAGGTACTTGAAGCCAACGGGCAGTTCGTGGACCTTGACCTTGAAGCGCTCGCCCAGCTTGTCGACCATCGACGTCGAGGTGAGGGAGCGGACCACGTCGCCCTTCTGGCCGCGCTTCTCGATCAGGTACATCATCAGCATCGCCATCACCTGGAGCTGATTGATGAACTGGCCCTTCTCGTCGATGATGCCCACCCGATCGGCGTCACCATCGTTGGCGATGCAGAGGTCGAATCTGCCTTTCCGCATCCGCTCGACCGCTTCCGGCATGTACTGGGCGATCGGCTCCGGGTGCAAACCGCCGAAGCCGGGGTTGCGCTCGGCGTGGATCTCCTCCACGGTCGTCTTCCCGCCGCTGAGCAGCGCCCGCAGGTATCCCTGGCTGGCGCCATACATCGGCTCGTGCAGGATGCGAAGCCCGGCGCCCTTGATCCGTCCCAGATTCACCAGCCGGTTGACCTGCGCCACGTAAGCCGGTTGCGGATCGAACACCTCGATCCGGCCGTCCCGGACCGCGTCGTCGAAGCGAAGCTGCCGGACTCGACCGCCGCGTTGGACCCGCTGGATCTCCTCCTCGAGCCGCGCCGTGACCTCGGGTGATGCGGAGCCGGCGTACTCGGGTTTGTACTTCAGCCCGCTGAAGTAGTACGGGTTGTGGCTGGCGGTGATCACCAGACCGCCGCTGGTCTTCTTATCGAGAATCGCGTAGGTCGCGACCTGGGTCGGCGCCGGCGCGTTGATGATCAACACGCGGACGCCATTCGCCGCCAGCACCTGCCCGACCTCCCTCGCGAACAGCTCCGACGCGAACCGGGTGTCGTAGCCAACGATCGCCGACGGGTTCGGCCGGCTGACCAGGTACTGGGCGATCCCCTGGGTCGCGATCCGAACGGATTCGTAGGTGAAATCGTCGGCGATGATGCCGCGCCACCCGTCGGTGCCGAACTTGATTTCGACCGTCAATCTCAGCTAATCGTAGCCGGGATGGCTAGCTCGCTTTGGCGGAAGGTGTCCTTAGATGCGCGTCAGGCGTAAGTCCCGCGGCGGCGAGGTCGGAGTCGAGCATCTCACGAATCATTTCTTCGAAGCTGATCCTGGGCCGCCAGCCCAGCTTGGCGCGCGCCTTGCTCGGATCGCCGCACAGGTCAGGGACTTCCGCCGGCCGGAAGTAGGCCCGATCAACCTCCACGTACTGCTGCCAGTCGAGCCCCACCAGCCCGAAGGCGATCTCCACCAGCTGCCGGATGCTCCACTGAATGCCGGTCGCGATCACATAGTCGTCCGGCGCCTGCTGCTGCAGCATCAACCACATGGCTTCCACGTAGTCGCGGGCGTGCCCCCAGTCGCGCCTGGCCTCGAGGTTGCCCAGTCGCAGCTTGCTGGTCCGTCGCGCCAGGATCGAGGCAATGCCGCGGGTGACCTTGCGGGTCACGAAGTTCTCGCCACGTCTCGGCGATTCGTGATTGAAGAGGATGCCGCTGCAGGCGAACATCTGGTAGGCCTCCCGGTAGTTGACGGTCATCCAGTGCGCGTAGACCTTGGCGACCCCGTAGGGGCTTCGGGGATGAAACGGCGTTTGCTCGTTCTGTGGCGGGGGCGTCAACCCGAACATCTCCGAGGTCGATGCCTGGTAGAAACGCGTCGGACGACCAGTGGCCCGAATCGCCTCCAACAATCGGATGGTCCCGAGTCCATCGGTGTTCCCGGTGTACTCGGGCTGGTCGAACGAGATATGGACCTGGCTCTGAGCCGCCAGATTGTAGATCTCGTCGGGCTCGACCGTCATCACCAGGCGGTTGAGGCCGCCCGAGTCGGTCATGTCGCCGTAGTGAAGCGTGAAACGGGCGCCTTCGAGGTGCGACGGATGGGCGTGCTCGAGGTGGTCGATCCGGCCGCGGTTCATGGTCGACGATCGCCGCACCACCCCGTGGACCTCGTAGCCCTTGTCCAGCAAGAGTTCCGCCAGGTAGGACCCGTCCTGGCCGGTGATCCCCGTGATCAGGGCGCGCTTTGCCACGGCCACAGTGTAACGACGCTCAGAGGTATTCGGTCTTGCCCATTTGCTTGAGGCGGTCGACGATCAGCTTCACATCCTGCGAGCGGGCCTTGGGACAGATCAGGATGGCGTCGTCGGTCTCGATCACCACCATGTCCTCGAGGCCGACCGCCGCCACCAGCTTGTTCGGGGAATGGATCATGCAGTTCCTGGAGTCGATCAAGACTGACTCACCCTCCACGAAGTTGCCCGCCTGGTCCTGTTCCAGGATGTCGTGCAGGTCGGCCCAGGACCCGAGGTCGTGCCACTCGAAGGCGGCCTTGACGACCAGCAGATTCCGGGTGCGCTCCATAACGGCGTAATCGATCGCCTCGGTGGGCAGGGCCTGGTAGGCGGCATCCGCCGCATCGGCGGGACCGGCACGGCGGGAGGCTTTCACCAGCTGCAGGCCCTGGTAGAGACCGGGCGCGTGCTGGGCCATCTCGTCAAAGAGGACGTCGATCGGCCAGGCGAATAGTCCCAGGTTCCAGAGATAATCGCCGCTCCGGAGGTAGCGCTCGGCCGTCTGCAGGTCCGGTTTTTCGACGAAGGCCTGCACCCGGTACACCGGCGCGCCGCCCTGCTCGTCGAGCGGAGGGCCGACCTTGATGTAGCCGAAGGCGGTCGATGCGTAGGGAGGGCGTAGCCCGACCGTCACCAGCGAGCGCTTGGCCTCGGCCCAGTGGGCCTCGGTCTCGAGCGTCTTGAGATACGCGTCCTCGTCGTGCCCGAGGTAGTGATCGGCATGGACGGAAAGCATGGTGGCCTGCGGGTCCTGTTCCGCAATGACGATCGCGGCCATGCCAAGCGCCGAGCCGGTACCGCGGCGGGCCGGCTCGACGATGTAGCGCTCCATCGCCAGCGCCGGCAGTTGCTCCCGAATGCTCTCCACCTGCGACCGCTCGGTGACGACGTAGACGTTGTCGGTCAACCGACGGACACGCTCGAAGGTCGATTGCAGCAACGACTGCCGGCCGTGGAGGGCCAGCAAATGCTTGGGCGACTTTTCTCGCGATCGCGGCCAGAGCCGGGTGCCGCTGCCGCCCGCCAGGATCACGACATGGCGAGCCATCAGCCGGCGCGACGTTCCCGACGTCGCCAGTAGTCGAGCGTGTCGCGCAGCATACGCTCCAGAGAGATTCGCGGCCGCCAGCCGGTCAGCCGCTGGAACCGGCCGGCGTTGCAGACGTAGACATCGGCCTCGGCCGCCCGTTTGCGGGTGGCGTCGACCTCCAGCGCGATCTTCGCGCGGGTCATCTTCAGCAGCAGGGACAGCAGCTCGCGCAAACGCGGTGCGCTGCCGGAGCCGACGTTGTAGACCTCGCCGGGCCTGCCCTTCTCCACCGCGAGCAGGTAGGCGCGAGCGATATCGCGCACGTCGGTGAAATCGCGTCGTGCCTCGAGGTTGCCGACTTTGAGGGTCGGCGGTTGCTTGCCGAGCTCGATCCGCGCGATCTGCTGCGCGAAGCTGGCGATGGCGAAGTTCGGCGCCTGGCGCGGGCCGGCATGGTTGAACGGACGCACCCGGATGGCCGGCAGGCCACGGCCGAGGAAATACTGGAGCGCCATCAGGTCCTGGGTGACTTTGCTGACACCGTACGGGGTGATGGGCCGCAAGGGCGCCTCCTCGTTGAGTCGCCGGGCGCGACCCCTTGGCTGGCCGTACTCATCGCCCGAGCCGACCACCAGCACGCGGGGCAGGGGGTGCAGGTTCAGGAGAGCGCCGAGCAGGTTGGCCTGCATGCTCGCGTTGGTGGCGATGGTTCCGCCCGGATCGTCCCATGATGCGGCCGGACTGCTCAGGGCGGCCAGATGGAAGACCCAACGGGGGCGCACCGCCTGAACGACCGCCTCCACCTGGTCCTGCTGCAGCAGGTCGACCTGGTGGGTGACCACCGAAGCGGCCAGCTCCGCCGCCTCCTCCCGGCTGGCGCGTCGGGTCGTGCCATGGACGGTATGGCGCCTCCGGGTCAGCAGGTCACCGAGGTGGCTCCCGGCAAAGCCGTCGATGCCGGTGACGAGGACGGTCTCACCGCTAGCCGTCCTGCGACTCCACCACCTGCAAGCGTTGCACGCCGGCTTCCGACGCCAGCAGCTCGGCCTTGTCGGTTCGCTCCCAGGGAAGATCCAGGTCGGAGCGTCCGAAATGGCCGTAGGCGGCGGTCTGCTTGTAGATCGGCCGCCTGAGCCCAAGCTCTCGGATGATCTCGAGCGGACTCAGGTCGAAGTGCTTGTTGACCAGTTGCTCGATGGTGTTGACCGGAACTCGCTCGCTGCCGAAGGTCTCGACGAAGATCGAGACCGGTTTGCGGACCCCGATCGCGTAGGCAACCTGGATCTCGCAGTGACTGGCGAGGCCGGCCGCCACGATGTTCTTGGCTACGTAGCGAGCCGCGTAGGCGCCGGAGCGATCGACCTTCGAAGGATCTTTCCCGGAAAAGCAGCCACCGCCGTGCCGTGCGTAGCCGCCGTAGCTATCGACGATGATCTTGCGGCCGGTGACGCCGGCATCGGCCCGCGGCCCGCCCAGCACGAAGCGGCCGGTGGGGTTGACATGGATGGTCGAGCGCTGGTCGAGCATCTTGGCCGGCACGACCTGCTCCAGGACCAGTTCCCGCAGGTCATCGCGGATCCGATCCAGGTCAACGTCCTCGGTGTGCTGCGCGGAGAGCACGACGGTGTCGACGCGGCGAGGCCGCCCGTCCACGTACTCGATCGTCACCTGCGTCTTGCCGTCGGGACCCAGGTAGGGCAGGGTCTTGTCCTTGCGCACCCGCGCCATCTGGCGCGCCAGCTGATGGGCCAGCTGGATCGGCATCGGCATCAGCTCGGGCGTCTCGTCGCAGGCAAACCCGAACATCATCCCCTGGTCGCCGGCGCCGCCGGTATCGACGCCCTGCGCGATGTCGGGCGATTGCTTCTGGATCGAGACAATCACGCCACAGGTCTCGGCATCGAAGCCGAAGCCGGGATGATCGTAGCCGGCCTGCTCGATCGTGTCCCGGATGATGTCCCGCATCTCGACGTAGGTATCGGTGGTGATCTCGCCGATGACGAACGCCAGCCCGGTGGTGACCGCGGTCTCGCAGGCAACCCGGCCGAGGGGATCCTTCGCCATGATCGCGTCGAGGATCGCGTCCGAGATCTGGTCGGCGATCTTGTCGGGGTGGCCTTCGGTGACCGATTCCGAAGTAAAGAGGTGATTGCCGTGCTTCATCGCGTCCCCGACTCCCAGCCGCTCAGGTACTGCGCCTGCTCCGCCGTGAGCGAGTCGATCGCGATATGCATCGCGGCCAATTTTAGCCGAGCAATCTCGCGATCGATCTCGTCCGGAACCGGGTAGACCCTCGGCTGCAGCTCGCGAGCATGGGACACGAGGTACTCGGCGGAGAGCGCCTGGTTGGCGAAGCTCATGTCCATCACCGCCGCTGGGTGCCCCTCGGCCGCGGCAAGATTCACGAGGCGTCCCTCGCCGAGAACGAACAGCTTACGGCCGTCACGCAGCCGGTATTCTTCGAGCGACGGACGAATGGTTCGCACACTTTCGGCCATGCCGTCGAGGGCGCTGAGGTTGATCTCGTCGTTGAAGTGGCCGGAGTTGGCCAGGATGGCGCCGCTCTTCATCGCCTTCAGGTGCGGCTCATCGACCACGTTGATGTCGCCGGTCACCGTGACGAACAGGTCGCCCTCCCTGGCCGCCTCCGCGATGGGCATCACCCGGTAACCGTCCATCACGGCTTCCAGGGCGCGAACCGGGTCGACTTCGGTGACGATCACATGCGCGCCCATCCCGCGAGCCCGCATCGCCAGCCCCCGGCCGCACCAGCCGTAGCCGCAGACCACGAAGACCTTGCCCGCCAGCAGCACGTTCGTCGCGCGGATGATGCCGTCGATCGTGCTCTGCCCAGTGCCGTACCGGTTGTCGAAGAAGTGCTTGGTCATCGCCTCGTTGACCGCCACGATCGGATACCGAAGGACCTTGTGCTCCGCCATGCTGCGCAGGCGGACGACGCCGGTCGTCGTCTCCTCCGTCCCACCGATGACCTCACCGATCAGGTCGCTGCGATCTTTGTGGAGGGCGGCGACCAGGTCGGCGCCGTCATCCATGGTCATGGTGGGCCGATGCTCGAGGGTGGCGGCGATATGCCGGTGGTAGGTCTCACTGTCCTCGCCCTTGATCGCGAAGACGCTGATGCCGTGGTGCTGGACCAGCGACGCGGCGGCGGCGTCGGTCGTCGACAGCGGGTTCGACGCGCAGAGCACCACCTCGGCGCCGCCGGCTTTCAAGGTGATGGCGAGGTTCGCCGTTTCGGTCGTTACGTGCAGGCAGGCGGCCAGCCGCTGGCCCTTGAGCGGCTGCTCGCGCTTGAATCGCTCGCGGATCTGCTGCAGCACCGGCATCTCCTGGGCCGCCCAATCGATCAGCCGCTGGCCGTCGCCGGCGAGCTTGAGGTCTTTAACCTCGTAGCGTTGCGCTGGAATGGTCGCCATCTCAGGTCGCGCGCGACCCGTCGAGGGAAATCATGTCCACAAGCGTACTCAAGCGCGCTTCGATCTCGCCGCGGTCGGCCTGCATGATGCGCCGGACGCTGAAATCCTCGACCGCCAGCGACCCCAGCACGCTGCCGTAGAGCATGCCGCGGCGCAGGATGTCTTCGCCGTCGTGGCCGGCCCGCGCCACCGCGCCCAGCAGCCCACCGGCGAACGCGTCGCCGGCCCCGGTCGGGTCGCGGACCGTCTCGAGGGGGTGGGCCGGGGCGAGGAACACCCGGTCCGCGGTGAAGAGCAAGGATCCGTTCTCTCCCCGCTTGATGATCACCATCCGCGGACCATAGGAAAGGATGGCGCGCGCCGCCGCCGGCAGGAAGCGCTGCCCCGTGAACTGGACCGCCTCCTCGTCGTTCACCAGCACGCAATCGACCCGCTTAAACACCTGCTCGAGCCCGCTGCGCGCTGTATCGAGCCAGAGTTTGATGGTGTCGCAGGCGACAAAACTCGCCTGTTCGACCTGGTCGATGACCTCGAGCTGCAGCTCCGGCTGGATGTTGGAGAGGAAGACGACCCGCGAACTGCGGGAGGCGGGCGGCAGCACCGGGTGGAAATCGGCAAAGACGTTGAGCTGGGTGTCGAGGGTCTCCCGCTCCTCGAGCCGAACGCCGGAGTAGCGAGCGGTCCAGCGGAAGGTCTTGCCGTTGCGCACCTCGAGGCCGGTCAGATCGACGCCTCGCGATTGCAGCAGGGCGCGATGGGCTGGTGGAAAATCCTCGCCGACGACGGCGACCAGCCGGATGGGGGCGAACATCGCCCCGGCGAGGCAGAAGTAGCTGGCGCCGCCGCCCAGAACGTCACTGGCGGTTTCGCTGGGCGTGTGCACGGTATCGAGCGCGACCGAGCCTACGACCAGGATCGGCTCGACAGCATCGGCCATCTACAGCTTCAAATGGGAGACGACGTTGTATTCCGACAGGTTGTCGGCCCCCTTGAGAAATTTCAGCTCGATCAGGAAGGAGATCCCAACGACCTTGCCGCCCAGTTGCTGCACCAGACGGGCCGTCGTCCGGGCGGTCCCGCCGGTGGCGAGCAGATCGTCGACGATGACCACCGGCTGACCCGGTCTGATCGCGTCCTGATGGATCTCGAGGACGGCCGACCCGTACTCGAGCGCATAGGCCTCCGAGAGCTTCTGGCCGGGTAGCTTGCCCTCCTTCCGAACGGGCACGAAGCCGGCATGGAGCAGATAGGCCAGCGCTCCCCCAAAGATGAAGCCGCGCGACTCGACCCCCACCACCAGCTCCACCGCCTTCCCCCGGTAGGCCTCGGCCATGATGTCGACCGCCTGCCGGAAGGCGCCCGCATCCTGCAGCAGCGTGGTGATGTCCTTGAAGAGGATGCCTTCCTTGGGGAAATTCGGCACGTCGCGGATCTTGTCCGCGAGGGCACGTAGGACGGCCCCATCGTCGGCAAGGGCCCCGCTCACCCGAGCAGTGTAGTCGAGCGTCAGCCGCGCGCCGTCAGTCCGGCGCGAACGATGGACCATTCCTCCGCGTCGAGCGCGCGCAGCCCGACCAGCGCCGCTCCGTAGACCGCCGCCCCCACGAGCACCACCACCGCCAGCGGCCAGGACCGGACCAGGTAGACGGCGATGCCCATGACCAGCGCGCTGGCCAGCACGCGGGCAACGCTGCGGAGCAGGGCCAGCGGCATCGACTGCCGGCGCAACAGCCACCAGCCGCCGGCAAACAGCGCCACCTCCGTAAGGGTCGAGGCGGCGGCCGCCCCCAGGTAGCCATAGGGCGGGATGAGAACCAGGTTGAGCGCGATGTTGACGGCGAGCGTGGCCAGCGAAAGCCGGGTGAAGTCGAGCTGCCGGTTCATCGCGGTCAGGGTGTAGATGAAGGCGTTGTTGACGAAAAGCAGCGCAATGGACGGGGCCAGGATGCGAAGCGCCGGGATCGATTGTTCGAATCCGCGAGGGGCGGCCAGGTGGACCAACGAATCGGCCGTGATTCCGATCCCCACCGCGAGCGGAAGGGCGAGCACGGCGAGCATCTTGTATGACTTCTCGTAGGCGAAGGTGAGCTGGCGACGCTCACCGACGGCGAGCATGGAGAGGGCCGGAAAGATGGCACCCATCGCCGTCTGCGGAATCCAGGCGACCGCGTCGACAAACCGATTGGCGGCGGAATACCAGCCGACCATCTGGAAGCCCTTGAACAGCTGAAGCAGGATGACGTCGAGCTGCGCGTAGATCGTCGTAATGGTGAAGCCGATGGCCAGCGGAAGACCGGCCAGCAACAGCCGGCGCACGAACATCGGCTCGAGCCCGGCGCGGATCGGTTCGTGCCAGCGCCAGCGAATAACCGAGAAGGCAAAGAGGCAGGTGAACAGGTAGCTCGCGGCATAGACCCAGAGGAAGACGTCCCAGGTCGCATGGCGGGTGACGGCCAGGCTCGTCAGGCCGAGGAGCAACAACGCCTCGATCACGATGGCTATCGCTTCGTAGCCGAGCCGTCCGCGAATGTAAAAGACCGCCCGCAGCAGGCTGGAGTAGCTCGTCGTCAGCAGGAGCGCGAAGCCGGCGAACGTGTAGGGAAACAGCGTGGGACTCAGCAGCCGAAGAACCAGGGCGAGCACCAGCAAGGCCAGAACCCCGAGGGCCAGGCGGGTGCTGAGAAGGCTGGAGAGGTAACGGCCGAACAGGCGGCGGTCGCGGGAGACGTCCCGGATGAAAACGGTCTGGAGTCCCAGATCGGCGACGACGCCCAGCAGCGTGACGTAGACCACCATCGCCGCGAATCGCCCGTACCGGTCGGCGCCGAGGCTGCGCAGGAGCAGGACGACGACGACGAACACCGCGAGCTTGGCCAGCGCCCTTGCCCCCACCACCAGCACGCTGTTCCGCAGGGTGCGGGAAGCGAGGCGCTCACTCACTGGGCGGGATTCTAGAGCAGCTTCGGCCCTGGCGAGTATTCAGCTGCCCTGAATCGGAGGCGGACGCTCGGATCCTGTTCCTTAACATTCGTGGATGCAGTCGGCGACGACGAAGCCTCGGGTCTTCTCCGGCATTCAGCCCAGCGGCGGCCTGCATCTGGGCAACTACCTCGGCGCGATCCGAAACTGGGTGCGCGACCAGGACAAGTACGACAACATCTTCTGCATCGTCGACCTGCATACGATCACGGTTCCGCAGGATCCGGCGGCCCTGCGCGAGAACACGCTCGACCTGGCGGCCGTCTACCTGGCGAGTGGCATTTCCAAAACGCAGGCCATGTTCATTCAATCGCACATTCCGGCCCATGCCGAGCTCGCCTGGATCCTCGAGTGCTTTGTTCCAATGGGTTGGCTCGAGCGGATGACGCAGTTCAAAGAGAAGAGCGGACGAGAGCGAGAGCGCTCGAGCGCGGGCCTCTTCGCCTATCCGGCGTTGATGGCCGCCGACATCCTTCTCTATGACACCCGGTACGTACCGGTTGGCGAGGACCAGCGGCAGCACATTGAGCTCACCCGCGACGTGGCGCAGCGGATGAACCAACGGTTCGGCGAGCTGTTTACGCTTCCGGAGCCCATGATCCAGGCCGCCGGTGCGCGCATCATGGGGCTGGATGATCCGCAGAAGAAGATGAGCAAGAGCCTGGCGGCCGAGGCCCCCGGCCACGCCATCTTCATCCTCGACGCGCCGGAGGTGGTCCGCCGGAAGCTCGCCAGGGCGCAAACCGACGCCCAGCCCGAGGTCCGCTTTCCCGCCGGCCCCGGCGTCACGAACTTGCTGGAGATCTATCGCACCATCCAGGGAAAGGATTGGGCGACCGTCGAGAAAGAGTTTGGCGGTAAATCGTACAGCGTGTTGAAGACCGCTGTCGCCGACGCCGTGATCGAGGCGCTGACGCCGATCCAGCAACGCTACCGGGAAATCCGTACGGATGACGCGGCCCTGGTGCAACACCTGCGCGGCGCGGCCGAACGCCTGACCCCGACCGCGAACACCACCTTGCGGCGCGTCCAGGAAGCGGTCGGCCTACGCTAGGCCGGTTCCAGCAGCTCGTCGGGCGGCGGGCGTTGGTCGGCGGGTGCCTCGCCGCGCTTATCGCCTTGTTTCGAGTCGTCTACAGCTTCGCCACCATTGGAGCGTCGGGGCAGCTGAACGATTTCTACGACTACTGGGCCGCCGGGGTGCTGCTGAACCGAGGTCAGGATCCGTACAACGTCGCGGCCCTCACGGCGGTGCAACAGGCGGGGGGCGTCCAGGTGGAGACGGGCAGCGGCTACTCCTATCCAATCTTCTTCGCCCACCTGATGAGGCCGCTGGCCCTCCTCCCCCCAGGGACCGCCGCGGCGATCTTCTCCACCTTGAGCCTGCTGGCTCTGGCGTTCGCCGTTGCCATCCTGTTGCGATCGCTGCCACGGTTGCGCTGGCCACTGGCCATTGCGGGCGGAGTGGCCGCGGGTCTCTTTCCGCCGGTGATCGGCTCCCTGTACTTCGGCCAGGCGAACCTCTTTGTGTTGCTGTTGCTGGCGATCGCCTATCGCGGGGCGATTCCCGGAGCGACGCTCGGCATCGCGAGCGCCATCAAGCTCTACCCGGTGGCTGGATTGCTGGCCGCACTCACGGCGCGCCCACCGCGCTGGCGGGTGGTTGCTGTCGGCATCCCGCTGCTGGCCGCGCTCCTGCTCCTGCAGCTCGGTTCGGGCGGTGGGAGCTTCTCCGGACGGACCGCATATTTCCTCGGCCCCGACACCTACTGGAGCAACGAATCGATCAACGGCTGGCTGAGCCGGCTGGGAATCGACTCAACCTGGACCCATGCACCCCTCCGTCAGCTCCCGGTCGAGGCCACGATGCTGGCCCTCGTGCTGGTGCTCACGGCACTGACCGTGGTGGTGCTGTTGCGGGCACCCGGGCATCCCTGGGACGGCGCGATCGCGCTCAGCCTCTGGCTGGGCGTGGTCTGTGCGCCGAAAAACTCGCTCTGGAATTTCACCCCGCTCTTGCTCGCCATCACCTTCGGCTTTGCCCGGCTGGCCGGACGGTGGTGGCTGCTGGCGCTCGGCGTATTGGGTTGGCTCCTCATCGAGCTGCAAGCCCAGCTCGATGGCGCGCGCGCGAGCGTCTACCAGGCCAGCCCCGCGCTTACCTGGCTCTCCTCGGTCGGGCTCTATGGCGCGCTCATTCTCGGCGGGGTGACCGTGTATGTCCTGCTTCGACCGGGTTCGGATAATCGCGCTCGCTGAAATCCCAACGACGAAGGGTTCAGGCGGTTCCTTCGACCGGACCTTCGGCGACCTTCTCGGTCACCTTGTACTCGAGGTACATCCCGAGCATCAGCCGCGTCTGAGCCTCAAGTGCCGGCAGGACGCTGAACAGCAGGCCAACCGGCGGGTAGAGGCCGAGCTGCAGGTAGGCCCAGATCTGATGCAGGAAACCCCACTGGCGGGGCATCGGCGGATTGATCTTGCGCTCGACGAGGATCAGGGCCGCGATGTTGAGAAACGCGATGTTGATCAGGACGAAGGCGTAGGCGGCGAGTGTGTCGGCGGCGGGCGTCAGATTCCAGTCCTCCTGCAGCAGGCGCGGCAGCGCGGCGCCGAACAGCAACAGCACCGGCAGCGTGGTCCAGGTCAGGTGGTTGAAGACCATGTAACCGTAGCGACGGGCCCGCAGCCACGCCGGGATCTCGACGTGGCGGAGCAGCCGCACGGTCACGTAGGGCAGATCGCTGACGCCCCAGGCCCAGCGCTTGATCTGG
>Ga0209577_10001855_pt1 | contig 20740 bp, 25 predicted proteins | sample GraSoiAngelo_109_FD_185874 | JGI IMG/M metagenome (GOLD analysis project Ga0209577, IMG submission 185874) | Grasslands soil microbial communities from the Angelo Coastal Reserve, California, USA - 14_0903_12_20cm (SPAdes) (version 2) | ecosystem: Environmental > Terrestrial > Soil > Grasslands...
GCCGACCGATCCAGGCCGACGTAGCACCACGGTCAGAGGTAGTCGGACCACAGCAGCGCATCCATCGCTGCACTGACTACCCAGTTACGCGGCGGGCTTGTCCGTCTTCAGCTCGAATCCGGCTTACGTGCGCCCTTCGAGCATCGCCTGCACATGGTCGACGGTCACGCTCAGGAGGTCGGCGATCTCCTGCTCACTGACGCCCTCGGCGACGAGGCACCGGGCCTCTTCGCGGCGAAGGCGGCCGCCGACCTCGTTGAGGAGGGCCATGCTCTGAGCCAGGAGGTCGATGATCAGCGGGCGCTCCTCGGTGGAGAGGACCTGCTGCCAGGTGTAGCCCTGCCCGAGGAGGGCCTCGATCTGCTGAGCCCGACCCCGGACGTTGCGGGCGCGCTCCTCGTTGGCATCGAGGACCTTCACGAGGGCTCGCAGCGCCTGGAGGGCCGAATCCTCGCCGTCCATTGTTTCAGCGTAGGTGTGGGAGACTGTCGGCTTCCGGTTCAGCCTGAGAGCCGAGCCTGTCACCCTGGGGAGGAGCACCACAATGGGTGACCCAGCAGCGGCTCCGCGCGAGCTTCACGTCGACGTCGTGAGGTTCGGCCGGCGAGGTGTCGTGACGGTGGTCGGCGACATCGACGTCGACTCCTGCCGCCGGTTGCGCGAGCAACTGGTCCACCTGATCGATGCGGGCGTGGCGACCGTCGTCCTCGATCTGGCCCAGATGGACTTCGTGGACTCCACTGGTCTCGACGTGCTGGTCGGGGCGCACAAGCGGCTGAGTCAGCGTGGTGGCGAGCTCATTCTGCGGTCGCCCCGCCCTGCCGCCCAGCGGGTGCTGGAGATCACTCGCCTGGACACCGTGTTCACCATCGACACGTAGGCTCCGACGCGTGCGGGTCGCGACGTGGAACGTCAACTCCCTCAACAAGCGGATGCCTCGCGTCGAGGAGTGGCTGGCGTACGCCGAGCCCGACGTGCTGTGTCTCCAGGAGACCAAGCTTTCCGACGTCAACTTCCCCTCGATGGCGTTCGCCGCGCTCGGGTACGAGGCGGCCCACTGCGGCCAGGGGCAGTGGAACGGCGTCGCCATCCTCAGCCGCGTCGGTCTCGATGATGTCGTCGCCGGCTTCTCCGATCAGACCGAGGACGAGGTCACCGAGGCGCGCCTGCTGTGGGCGATGTGCAAAGGCGTCCGCGTGGCAAGCGTGTACGTGCCCAACGGACGGCTGGTGGGCAGCGAGCACTACCAGGCCAAGCTGGAGTGGCTCGAGCGCCTGCGCCGCGGCCTCGACACCGTGTGTGATCCCGCCGAGCCCTTCGTCATCTGCGGCGACTTCAACGTGGCGCCCGCGGACCGCGACGTGTGGGACCCCGCCAAGGTCAACGGGGGCACCCACGTGAGCGAACCCGAGCGGGAAGCCCTGCACAGGCTCGAGGAATGGGGCCTGGTCGACGTGTTCCGGAGGCTGTACGACGACGACCGTCTCTACAGCTACTGGGACTACCGGGCCGGTGACTTCCACCAGCACCGGGGAATGCGCATCGACCTCGAGCTGGCGACCAAACCGTTGGCGGACGCGGCAACGTATGCCCTCATCGACCGGTTCGCACGCAAAGGCAAGGGTCCGTCGGACCACGCCCCTCTGTTGGTCGACTTCGACCTGTAGTTACCGCAGTTCGGTGCGGAGCTTGGCCAGACCCGTGCCGAGGGCGTCGCGGAGCTCGGCACGCGGCAATCCCATCTCCGCGTGCAGTTCCTTCATCGTGCGCGGCTGGTGGCCCTCGAGCCCGTAGTGGGCGGTGATCACCGCTCGCTCGAGAGGATCGAGATGGTCGAAGAGCTGGGACGGAGTCGCCCGCAGGCAAATGTGGTCGTCGTCAGTCGTTGCGTCGAGGTCGACCGTCTCGCCCGCTGTGTCCGGATACGGCCACCCGTCGTCGTTCGGCCAGAGGAACGAGGGCATGGCTCCGTTTTCGCGCCTGGCGGCGCTCACGTCAACCGGCGGGATGGGCTTTCAGCCACTGGTCCAGGAGTTCGGCCTCGCGGTTCATGCGCGTGCGAATTCCGGGAAGGATCAGCCCCTCGGCCCGGCGCCCGAACAACGGGACTTTGATCTCGAGCTCGCCGTCGATCACCCGTTCGGTGACGGAGCTCCCGGCGGTGAGATGCATGACGCCGCCACACTCGAATCGGTCGGCGTGCACCTTCGGCGTGACGCTGAACGTGGTGCGGTGGGTCCGACGGTCGAGGACTGTCTCCTGCACCCACGTCACGTCGCCCGACCGGAGGACTCGTCGCGCCAGGGAGTCGAGACTGCCCGTGTAGTGGTAGCTGACGCGAAGGGTGACGGTGTCGCCATCCTCCTCCCGGCTCAGCACCTCGGGTGGCCCCACGTCGGGAAGGCGGGTGCCCTCGAGGAACTCGGGGTCGACCATCGCCGTTTCCACAGTCTCGAGGGCAGCGTCGAAGGTGTGGTCGAGATGGAACTTCACACCGGGATTGTTGCCGATGGCGCGACTACGACGCGGCGGACGCCAGCACGGCGAGCACGTCGTCGCCGTAGCGCTCGGCCTTGACCGGTCCCAACCCGGGAACGGCGAGAAGACCGCTGCGGTCATGGGGCTTGGCCTGGGCCAATGCCGCGAGCGTGGTGTCGTGGAAGATGACATACGCCGGGACGCCAGACCGCTTGGCCGCCGCTGCCCGCCAGGACTTGAGCGCTTCGAACAGGGTGGGGTCGGCGCCGTCGAGCAGAGGCAGGACGCTGCCCAGTCGGCGGGTGCTCGCCGTGCGCAGCTTCTGGCGGCCGTCGTCGAGGAAGCGTCGCCAGTCGCCGGGCGTACCTTCGTTGGCGGCCTTGACCGCGGCTTCGATCGCCGGGAGGTAGGCGGACGGCGTGCGCCTGAGCGTGCGCGCTCCGAAGGTGCGGCGCTCGGCCCAAGAGCAGTGGAGCTCGTGCTCGGCACGAGTGACGGCGACGTACAGCAGTCGCCGCTCTTCGGCGCGCGCCGCCGGGGTGTCGGCCTGGGCGATCGGCACCAGCCCGCGTTCGAGGCCGACGACGAACAACAGTGGCCACTCCAGACCCTTGGCCGCGTGGAACGTCGCCAGCTCGACCACGTTGCCGCCGTTGGCCGGTTCGTCGCCGCCGACGGTGGCGCGCAACCAGGCGAAGAAGCCGTCGACGGTTGCGCCCTGGTCGACAGCGCTGTGCTCTCGTGCCAGGCGCACGAGGCCCTGGAGGCGCCGGCCACGCTCGCCCTCGCCCTCGGCCGCCATCTCCTCGAGGTCGACTATGGCGGGCCCCAGGGCGCTCGCCTGGGGGAGCCGACGCAGCTCGTTGAGGGCCTGGCGGATCTCGGGCTGGCCGAGGAACGGCCCCTCGCCCCGCACCCGGTGGGGGACACCCGCCGCGGTACACGCCTCCTCCAACAGCAGCAGCTGGGCGTTGGTGCGGGCCAGTGCCGCCATGCCCGACCAGGGCAAAGAGGAGTTCTGGCGGCGGCGCATGGCCCGAACCACCGCTCGGGCCTCGTCGCGGTCGCTCGCCCAGCTGCGAACCGATGGCGTGGGGCCCTCGGGCCGATTGGCACGGAGCGGCCGCGAGCGGCCGCTGCTCGTGGCCGTGAGGACGGCGTCGGCCACGGCCAGGATCTGCGGCGACGAGCGGTAATTGTCGTCCAGCCGGACCACCGCTGCTCCCGGGAAGCGTTGGGCGAAGCCCGTGAGGTAGCCAGCGTCGGCGCCGTTCCAGCCGAAGATGGCCTGATTGGGGTCGCCGACGACGCAGAGGTCGCGCCGGTCGCCCAGCCAGCCTTCGAGCAGTCGGAACTGCACCGGGTTGACGTCTTGAAACTCGTCGACGAAGAGATGACGGAACCGCCAGCGCTGACCCGACGCGAACTGGTCGTCGGTCTGCAGGGCACGGGCGCACAGCAGCAGGAGATCATCGAAGTCGACCACGCCGCGACGCCGCTTCTCTTCCTCGTAGCGCTCGAAGAGCGACGCCATGACCGACAGCGTGAGCGCCGGCTTGCGCCCCGCGGCGCCCGCCTCTGCTTCGTAATGGGCGGGGCCGACGAAGCGGGCCTTCGCCCATTCGATCTCGGTGGCGACGTCGGCCGGTTGCACCGAGGCGCTTCGGTGACCGGCGAGGAGGGGCGCGATCAGACGAACCTTGCGGTCGACGAGCGCCGGCGGCCGCTCGCCGCGGTCGGCCCAGCGGCGGCGCAGCTGGGCGTAGGCGATGGCGTGGAAGGTGCCGGCCGCCACCTGGTCTCGGACGCCGAGGGCGGCAAGGCGCGACGAGAGCTCGCCGGCCGCCTTGCGGGTGAACGTCAGGGCGAGGACGTGGCGAGGGTCGGCGCTGCCCTGGGCCACGCGCCAGGCGATGCGGCGAGTCAGCACGCGGGTCTTGCCCGACCCGGCCCCGGCCAGGATGCACAGCGGCGTCGCGTCGGTGGTCACGGCCCGCCGCTGGGCATCGTTCAGGCCCTGGTGGTCCTCATCGACGTACACGCGTTCGTACCGTAACGACGGGGTGTGACAAGAACGCGGATGGGCGGACGCGAAACGGCCCCGAGTAGCCATCGGCTGGATGCCTCCGGTCTCCTCGGGGCCGTGCCCGCACCGCTCCGCTACGCGCCAACCGGGGAGTGGCCTGGGGCCGACTCGAGCCGGGGCACCTGGCGAACCGGTGCAACCCAAATCTTTGGCGATCGGCGCTGATCCGTCAAGGGATTCGTGTCATCAAGGGGTTCGTGTCACAGCCCGTCGGTAACCTTTCGGACGTGCTCTGTGGTCTCGATCTCGACGGTGTGCTGTGCGACCTGGGCCCGCCGGTCGCGGCCCGCATCGCCCGTCGCTTCGGCGTGGCCACCCATCCGTCGGCCTGGACCCGCTACGACCTGCGCACGCTCGACCTGGGCGTTGCCCGCGGGCCATTCCACGCCTTCCTCGACGAGACGTTCGGCGATCCGAGCCTCTACACCGAGGCGCTGCCCACCGATGGCGCGGCCTACGGCGTCGCCGCCCTGCGGGCTGCCGGCTGGCGCATCGTCGGCATCACCGCTCGCCCGTCGCACCTGGCCGACGTGACCGTCTCGTGGCTGCACTCCAACGGCCTAGGGCTCGACGACGTCCACCACACGGCGCTGGGCACCAAGGCGGAGGTGGCCCGGCGCCTCGGCGTACGGGCCACCGTCGAGGACAACCCGGAGGAAGCCGAGCTCCTCGCTGCTGTGTGCGAGTCCTGGCTCCTGGACCGGCCGTACAACCGACACGATCCCCTGCGGAGAGCGCGCCGGGTGCGCTCGTGGGATGACGCCGTCGGTCGCCTGTGCCAGCTCGAGCTGTTCGCCTAGGTCGGTAGGTTCTCGGCCCGTGGGCCACTACGCCGTTTCCGCCGTGGGCGCCGACCGGCCTGGCATTGTCGCCGCTGTCACCGGCGTCTTCCTCGAACAGGGATGCAACCTCGAGGACACGTCGATGACCATCTTGCGCGGCCACTTCGCCATGATGCTCGTGGTGGCTGCGCCCGACGGCCTCGGGCAGGCGGTCCTCGAAACCGCCCTGGCCGGTCCCGCGGCCGACTTCGAGCTCGTGGTGGCCGTGCGGGCCATCGATGACGACGTGCCGGTGTCGCCAGAAGGCGAGTCGTGGACGGTTTCCGTCTACGGTGCCGACCGCCCCGGCATCGTGCACCGGGTGGCGTCGTTGCTGGCCGGCAACGCCGTGAACATCGTCGATCTCACTACTCGTGTCATCGGTGACGCCGCCCGCCCCGTGTACGCCATGATCCTCGAGGTCACGCTCCCGGCCGGGGGCGATGCCGCCGCCCTGGAGACGCGTCTCGCCGACCTGGCCGCCGACCTCGGCGTCGAGTGCAGCCTGCATCCCTCGGAAGCCGACATCCTTTGATTTCGCGCTCGCAAGCAGAGCTTGCTCGGCGAGCTAATCGTGCTCCGGGCTCGCGGCCAAGCCGCTCCCCCTCCGCGCTCCCTTCTTTTGCCGACAGCCGGAGGGGGCGCCTTCGGCGCCGTGCTCGGCCGTCGCTGTAACCCCACGTCGTGCCCGCCCGGCCGGTACTCCGGCTTCCCGACCACTTCCTCAAGCAGCCGGCGGCGCCCGTCGGCCGGATCGATGCCTCGGCCCGAGCCCTCGCCGTCGACCTGGTCGACACCATGCGGGCGTCGCCCGCGTGCGTCGGCATCGCCGCCACCCAGATCGGCGTCGGCGTGCGCGCCTTCGCCGTGGACGTCACCGGCCACAAGAAGGCACGCTCGTGCCACGGCGAGGTCGTGCTGTTCGACCCTGAGCTCCTCTTGGCACACGGGCCGGTAGCGGCGAGGGAGGGATGCATGAGCGTGCCCGACCTCACCGGCGACGTGGCCCGGGCGTCGGCGGTCGTCATGCGCGGTCTCACACTCGACGGCGCCGAGCGGGTGATCGAGGCCGACGCTTTCGAGGCACGCGCCCTCCTGCACGAGCTCGACCACCTCGACGGCTTGCTGTTCCTGGACCGCGTCTCATCGCACGAGTCCCTCTTTCGGCGGAAGGTCTACAAGTAGGATCTCAATCCCATGAAGCGATTCATGGTGGTTCTCCTCTTCTCCGGTCTTGTGCTCGCCGCCTGCTCGTCGGGCGGTTCGAAGAAAGCGGCCAACAGCACGACGTCATCCAGCGCGGCGACGGCCGTCACCGTGCGGGCGTTCTCGCCCGAGCCGAACTCCACCCAGGGCGTGTGCGGGACGGGCATCGTCATCGACCTTGCCATCCGGGCCAAAGATCCCAACCTGTTGAAGTCGGCCATCCGCGCTGCCCAGCCCGGCCAGCCCGGCCGCAACCCCGCCTACCAGAACCTGGTGGTCACCATGTCCACCACCGACCCGGCGCTCGGCGGACCCCAGGCAAACATCGCCGGCCTGTTCCAGATCGTCAGTGTCTCCCAGCAGCCTGACGGATCGGGCGAGATCTGGGCGACCTGGGTGAACGGCCAGGCCCGGTTCGGCATCGATGTCGACAGCGCGGTGGACGCCTACGTCGTCGGTGAACCGGCACCCGCTACCGTGCCCGCCGACCGCACGGGCCTCAACGTGGTGTCCAACGTCGAGCACGTGCCGTTCCACGTCGCCGGGTCGGTCGGGAGCACGGCGTGCGCGACCACGACGACGACACCTCCGGGCGCGTCGACGAGCACCAGCGGGCGCACGACTACCACGGCGCACACGACGACGAGTCACGCGACGACGACGATCCGCGTGACGACAACCACGTCGCCGACGCCGACCACCTAGACGAGGAGAAGCCGGTGCCGTTTCCTCGCCGGCTGCTGAACGACAACGAAGTCGTCGTCCTCGACCTGCGCCCGCACTGGTGGGTGTTGGTCGGGTCTGCCGCCCTTCTCGCCGCGGCTCTGGCCCTCGCCGTCGGCGTGTCGGCCGTCGTGCCCGGCACCGCCCACGATGTGGTGCTCATCGCCAGTCTGATCGTCGTGTTGCTCGCCCTCGGTCGCTTCGTGCGCCGCTACGCCCGCTGGGCGACGACCAACATGGTCGTGACCACCGAGCGGCTGATCTTGCGGGCGGGCGTGTTGGGCAAGACCGGCCGCGAGATTCCCCTAGAGCGCATCAACGACATCGCCTACCGCCAGCGCCTGTTCGAGCGCCTCATCGGCGCCGGGGACCTGCTCGTGGAGTCGGGCGGCGAGCGGGGCCAGGAGATCCTGCGCATGGTCCCGCGCCCCATGCGCGTGCAGCAAGCCATCTACCGGCAAATGGCAGCAAGAGGCGCCGACCGCACGCGCGCTGAACCGTCGTAACGTTTCTCTCAAATGAGGAAGTCGGTGGCGACGTCGGTCACGCAGTTCGTCTTGGCCGGCCTCGCGGCCGTCGTGCTCATCTCGGCGGGCACGATCTACGTCGTTCGCCGGAACGCCACGACCGAGGCCATTCGCAACGCGCGCGACATCGCGGGCATCGACGGGTACGCCATCGCCGAGCCGACGCTCGCCGACGGCGTGGTCAGCGGCGACGCGACGGCGCTGGCGCGGCTCGACACCGTGGTGCACGAACGGATCCTCAGCGAGCGGGTCGTGCGCGTGAAGGTCTGGACGCCCGAGGGCCACATCGTCTACTCGGACGAGCCTCGCCTGATCGGTCAGGCATTCGACCTCGGCCCCGCCGAACGGGTCGCCCTGCGCACCGGGAAGATCGACGCCGACCTCAGCAAACTCGACGAACCCGAGAACCGGTACGAGCGTCCGTACAACAAGCTGCTCGAGGTCTACGTGCCTGTCCACACGGCCGGCGGCCAGAAGCTGCTCTTCGAGACCTACCTGCGCTACAGCTCGATCGCCGCGAGCGGCCGCCACATCTGGGGCTCGTTCGCTCCGGTCATGGTCGGTGGCCTGCTCCTCCTGTTCCTCGTGCAGGTGCCGCTGGCGTGGTCGATGGCGCGAGGCCTGCGCCAAGGACAGGAGGAGCGCGAGCGCCTCTTGCAGCGCGCCATCGACGCGTCGGACGCCGAGCGTCGCCGCGTCGCACGCGATCTGCACGACGGCGTCGTCCAGAGCCTGGCCGGTGTCTCCTACTCGCTGGCGGCCGCTGCCGACCGCCTCGACGGCGGGGCCCACAGCGCAGATGTGGGAGCGGCGCTGCGTCAAGCGGCGGCCGACACCCGCCGGAGCATGCGGGACCTGCGCAGTCTCATCGTCGAGATCGCCCCGCCGAACCTCCACGAGGAGGGCCTCGACAGCGCCCTCGGCGAGCTGGTGGCGCCCCTCGCCGCCGAAGGCGTGGAGACCGCCGTTGACATCGACGACGCCGCCGCGCCCTCGGCCGGCACCCAGACCCTGCTGTATCGGGTGGCTCAGGAGGCCGTCCGCAACGTGACCGCCCACGCCAACGCCACGCGCGTGAGCGTCTCGTTGACTCGTCAGAACGGATCAGCGCGGCTCGTCGTCGCCGACAACGGCCAGGGCTTCTCGCCCGACCGCCTGGAGCAGCGCCGGGAGGAGGGGCACCTGGGCCTCACCCTGCTCACCGGGTTGGTCGCCGAGGCCGGCGGCCACCTGGTGGTGGCGTCGACGCCGGGAGAGGGCACGCGCCTCGAAGCCGACGTGCCCGTGCCATGACCCCCGATATTCGGATCGTGCTGGCCGACGACCACGATGTCGTTCGCCGGGGGCTGACGGCGCTGCTCGACGGCACCGAGGGGTTCACCGTCGTGGGCGCCGCCGCCGACGGCGAGGAGGCGGTGGCCCTCGCCGGGGAGCACACCCCGGATGTCGTCCTAATGGACCTCTCGATGCCGCGGGTGGACGGTATCGAGGCCACCCGGCGGCTCATGGCCGAGCGTCCCGAGGCCCGCGTCGTCGTGCTGACCTCGTTCTCCGACAGGGAGCGCATCCTCGACGCCCTCGACGCCGGCGCCGTCGGCTACCTGCTCAAGGATGCCGAGCCCGAGGAGCTTCTCCGAGGCATCGAGGCGGCGGCACGAGGCGAGTCGCCGCTCGCCCCCAAGGCGGCCAAGGCGGTCCTCACGGCCCGGGCCGAGGCGAGGCCGGCGGCCGAGCTGACTGCCCGCGAGCAGGAGGTGCTTTCCCTGCTGGCCGAAGGGCTGGCCAACAAGCAGATCGCCCGCCGCCTCGGCATCGCCGAGAAAACGGTGAAGGCTCACCTGACGAGCGTGTTCCAGAGCATCGGCGTCACCGACCGCACCCAAGCCGCCTTGTGGGCGCGCAGCCACGGCGTCGAGCGGTCCTAGGACCATTGTCCACTACCGCGCCGGCCCCGTTTCGCCGGAGAGTCGCCCTAGGTGGACGACACAGCTGTTATGGCCGAGGTGGCGGCCGGCAGCAGCGACGCCCTGGCTGCGGTGTACGGCAGGCTGGGATCGTCGGTGCGGGCCGTCGGGCGACGCATCGTGGGCGACGCCGCGGCTGACGACATCGTGCAGGAGACCTTCGAGCGCGTGTGGCGCTACGCCGCTCGTTTCGACTGCCGGCGAGGCTCGCTCGACGCCTGGGTCCTCCGCATCGCTCGCAACGCGGCGCTCGGTCAGCTGCGACGGACAAGGAACCATGTGGACCTCTCGGCCGCTCCCGAGCCGGCCGACACCGACGGCGAGCCGTCCGAAGCGGTGATCCTCATCGACCTGACGACCGGCGTGCGGCGTGCTGTCGCCGGCCTCGACGAGCGCCGGCGCGTCGCCGTGGAGCACGTGCTCGCCGGACACACGCTGGTCCAGACGGCGGGCCGACTGGGCGTACCCGAAGGGACGCTGAAGAGCAGGGTGCGGGCCGCCTACGCCGAGCTGCGCACGATGCTCGCCGACTCCCGCTCGGCCTGAGCAACCTGCCGCGGCGCGCAACTAGCGTCCGCCTCCATGGCGACCGTTCAGACCGTCCTCGGACCCATAGATACCGATGACCTAGGCCCCACGCTCGTCCACGAGCACGTTCGCATCTCCTACCCCGGCGACCAGCTCGACCCGGGCTACTCGTGGGACCGCGGCGCCTGCATCGCCACCGGCGTCGAGCGCATGGCCGGGCTGGCGGAGCACGGCGTCCGCACGTTCGTGGATCCGTGCCCGATCGACCTGGGGCGAGATCCCGAGTTGTTGGCGGAGGTCGCCCGCCAGTCCGGGATGCAGGTCGTGTGCTCGACCGGCTTCTACCTCGAGCACATCGGCATTCCGTACTACTGGCGGGTGCGTTCAGCCGAGGAGGTCGCCGAGTTCTACCTGCACGAGATCAACAACGGCATAGGCGAGACCGGGATCAAGCCCGGATGCATCAAGATCGCGTCCGGCGATCCCCCCGGGGAGCATGATCGCAAGATCATCGCCGCCGCGGCCATGGCCGCCGCCGAATCCGGTCTGGCGCTGATCAGCCACTGCGAGAACTCGGTGGGTGGCGACGTGCAGCAAGAGGTCCTGGCGGAGCACGGGGCCGACCTCTCGCGTGCGCTCATCGGCCACCAGGGCCAGTCCACCGACATGGACTACATCCGGGGGATCGCCGAGCGCGGTTCGTTCGTGGGTTATGACCGGTGCGGCTACGAGATTCTCGCTCCCGACGACCAGCGGGCCGACCAGGTGATGGCGTTGGTCGAGGCCGGGCACGCCGACAAGGTCTGCCTCAGCCAGGACCACATGTGCTGCCTGGCATCGCCCAAGTTCCCGTACCCGGTCCCGGAGGGGTTCGAGGAGGTCTTCGAGCAGATGCTGCCGACGGTGTACGACCAGATGTACCGGCGGCCACACACGTTCCTCTTCACAGACTTCTGGCCCAAGCTCGAGTCCCGGGGAATGGAGCGCAAGACGTTCGACTCCATGTTGCTCGACAACCCTCGACGACTTTTCGGAGGCTGAGGGCCGTCAGGGCGTGTTGACGGCTTGGGCCTCGGCCACTCGGACCTGGCGCGACGCCGTGCGCTGCAAACCGGGAAGCGGGCCGCCGCCAGGTGCACCGTTGACCGTGAAGGTGGCCGTCCAGTCGACGGTCGCGGTCACGGTGTAGCTGCTGCTCGGCTGGCTGGCCGACGATTTCTTGTAGGTGTAGCCGCAGTCGGGTGAGGGCCCGGATTGCCCTTGCGTCCAGGGAGTGCCCGGTCCGGCGCACGTCACGACATCGCCGGTGCCCATGTCCCACCGCACGCGGACTGCCGTAGCTGTCACGGTGACGGTCACGGGCCCAGCGGTCGCCGACGCGGGCGGCACCTGCATGCCGGCGGCGTCGATCCACAGCCACGTCGGCAGGTTCACCAGTTGGTCGCCGGCCGGGTTGAAGTTGATGACCGGCGTCGGCAGCGGCATGTGATCGATGGCGTCCTGGGCGATCGCTCTGGGGTCGAACGGTGCCGGCACCGGCCCGCCCGCGCCCGGTGGCGGCGACCCGTCGGGCACCCACTCCACGTTCAGGAACTGCCCACCGCAAAAGACGTCGTAATACGTGCCGGGCTGGTCGTGGCCCCTCAGCCACTGCGCATGGTGCGTGAACGCGTCCTCGATGCGCTGATCCGAGAGCGGCACCGCGGTAATGGGCCCCGTGACGCCACCGGCAGTGCAGGTCGTGGCCCCCAAGGAAACATCATGAGAGACCGGCGTCCCCTGCGGCCCAGAAGACTGCGGGGGCGAGTTGTCGTCGGCGTGAGCCCGCGGCGTGTACCCGCCCCTGTCGGTCGTCGCTCCTCCGCTTGTGTTCTGTGCCCAAGACGGGCCTGCGACAACAACTAGGGCCGACGCCACGAGCACGACGAGCGTGACTAGCCGCTGCACGACTTCTCCTTGGACCCGATCGCGAAGACAGCCCATCGTCCGTCGCTGGGTCGCTTTTGCAGGAGGACGATGTTGTGCTGCTGCGCCGACTCAGATGCGCTGCCCGGACCAGTGGCGACCTGTCGCCCGTTGGCTTCGTAGACGTTGGTGTTGTCGATCAGGTCGTCGTCGACCACAGCCGTCGAACCCTGGAGGCAACGAACCGTCGCGTGGTGCTCTGGCTGCGGTCCGCGCACCGTTTGGTGGTGCTGGACCATTGTCTCAATGGAATTGACCGCGGCATCGAGGGCAGCGTCGCTCGCGTAATCAGCGAGTTGGGGGTTCTGATGCGGTTGCCCGCCGTTCAGTCCCCACGCTTCCTGGAGCGACGTGTAGTACCCGTTGTAGGCGGCCAGGACGGCGGCTTTGTCGGCGGCTTGGGGATCGGCGGTCGTCGACGGAGCCGTGCTGGTCGCGTGGGACGACGCTCGTTCCACGCGGGCGCTGCCGCCGCTCGAGCAAGCGGTGGCGACGAGCGCAAGCGCCGCCGGGATGAACCAAGCCAGCCAGAATGTCCGCTTGGCGAGCACAGGGCATTCTGCGCAGTTCCACGATCGCAGGAAAAGACCAACGTCGACCCACCCGAACGGGCCATGACATCCGTAGACACCGGCGATTCCAAATGATGAGCACTAGGTTCCCGACCATGGCTGGACCTCTGCAGGGCTTCAAGGTCATCGAGATGGCCGGCATCGGCCCCGGGCCCTTCACGGCGATGATGCTCGCCGACATGGGGGCCGAGGTCCTGCGCGTCGATCGGCCCAACGCACGCGTCCTCAACCCTGACAAGGACGTGCTCAACCGGGGCCGCCGCTCCATCGCCGTCGACCTCAAGCACCCCGACGGCGTGCAGACCGTGCTCCGCCTGGTCGAGCAGGCCGACGCCCTCATCGAAGGCTTCCGGCCTGGCGTCATGGAGCGCCTGGGGCTGGGCCCCGACGACTGCCTCGCCCGCAACCCCAGGCTCGTCTACGGGCGCATGACCGGTTGGGGCCAGGAGGGACCGCTCGCCCACTCGGCCGGCCACGACATCAACTACATCGCCATCGCCGGCGTGCTGAACAACTTCAAACGTGAGGGCGAGCGACCCGTGCCCCCGAACAACCTGGTCGGCGACTTCGGCGGCGGCGGGTTGCTGCTCGCCTTCGGCGTCGTGTGCGCTCTGCTCGAGGCCAGTCGCTCGGGGCAGGGCCAAGTGGTCGACGCCGCCATGGTCGACGGCGCGGCAGTGCTCAGCACCATGCTCCATGCCTTTGTGGCCATGGGCATCTGGCAGGACAACCCGGGCCACAACATGCTCGACACCGGGGCCCCCTTCTACGAGGTCTACGAGACGGCGGATGCCAAGTTCATGGCCATCGGCGCCATCGAGCACCAGTTCTACGCCGAGTTGTTGGAGCGCACGGGCCTCAAGGACCAGGACCTGCCGTTCCAGATGAGTCGCGACGAGTGGCCGTCGATGAAAGAGCGTTTTGCTGCCCTGTTCAAGACCAAGACGCGTGACGAGTGGCAGACACTGCTCGAAGGCACCGACGCCTGCGCCGTGCCGGTTCTGTCGATGACCGAGGCGCCCAGTCACCCCCACAACCAGACCCGCCATACCTTCGTCGTTCGCGACGGGGTCACCCAGCCCGCTCCCGCGCCGCGATTCAGCCGCACGACGGCGGAGATCGCTGCCGGCCCGCCGGCGCCCGGTCAACACACCACCGACGCCCTCGCCGACTGGGGCTTCACCGCCGACGAGGTGGCGAAACTGCGGGAGACCGGCGCCGTCGCCCAATCGGAGGGCTGAGCCGGTGGCGACACTCGTCTCCTTTCACGCCCATCCCGACGACGAGGCCATCCCGACAGCAGGCACGTTGGCCAAGGCCGCCAAGGACGGCCACCGTGTTGTGCTCGTGTTCGGTACCAAAGGTGAGCACGGCGAGGTCGAGGATGGGTTTCTCGCCGCCGGTGAGTCGCTGGCCGAGCGGCGGGTGCAGGAGACCCACCGTTCGGCCGAGATCCTCGGCGCCTCGCGCGTCGAGTTCCTCGGCTATGTCGACTCGGGGATGATGGGCACGCCGGAGAACGACGCGCCCGATTCCTTCTGGCAGGCCGACATCGGGGAGGCGGCCGGGCGCCTGGCGAAGATCCTCACCGAGGAGAAGGCCGACGTGCTGACCATCTACGACGACCACGGGGTCTACGGCCATCCCGACCACATCCAGGTGTACCGGGTAGGGGTGCGGGCCGCCGAGCTGGCCGGCACGCAGCGTGTCTACGAGTCGACGGCGAACCGTGACGCCATCCGCAACGGACTGCTCGAGGCTCGCGAAATGGGCGTCGAGCTCCCTGGCGATCTCGATCCTGATTCCTTCTCGGAGTTCGGAGTCAGCGAGGACCAGATCACGACGGTCATCGATGTCAGCGACTTCCTCGAGGTGAAGAAGGCGGCGATGCGCGCCCACGCCAGCCAGATCGCCGAGACCTCGTTCTTCCTGTCCACCCCCGACGAGTTCTTCGCCCGGGGCTTCGGTCAGGAGTGGTACATCCGACGGGGCCCGCGGCCGGAGACGACGGAGACGAGCCTGTTCGACGGGTTGGAATGAGCCGCCTCTACCTCGTGCGCCACGGGCAGCCGCTGGCACGCTACGACCAGGACCACGATCCGGGCCTCGACGGCGTGGGGCGAGCACAGGCTGAAGCGGCGGCCGCCGAGCTGGCGTCGCTCGGGCCGCTGCCGGTGGTCACCAGTCCTCTTCGGCGCACGCGCGAGACGGCGGCGTCCTTCGAGCGGCGGTGGGGCGTCACGGCGTCGATCGACCCTGCCGTGGGCGAGATCAGGTCGCCCACCGACGACCTGGCCGAGCGCTCAGCATGGCTCGCCGAGATCATCCGTGGCCAGCGGCGGTGGAGCGACCTCGACGTCGACCGGCAGCGATGGCGGGACGACGTCGTTGACGCGCTTCTGGCGCTCGACGCCGACACCGTCGTCGTCAGCCACTACATCGCCATCAACGCCGCCGCGGGATCGGCGACGGCCGATGACCGCGTCGTCAGCTTCCGGCCCGACAACTGCTCGTGCACGATCCTCGAGAGCGACGCCCACAGCCTCACCCTTGTCGAGCTCGGCCGCCAGCGAGCGACGGTGGTGCGGTAGCCCATGACCTGGACGCACACCGGGTTCACCCAGAAGATCCGGTTCGGTTCGGGCGTCCTCGACGACGTCCCCTCGATCGTGCGCGACGCCGGGGGCCGGCGGGTCTTGCTCGTCACCACCGAGGGACGCCTGGCGTCGGCCGACGGCGAGCGCCTGGCCAAGGCTCTCGGACGCGAGCTGGCGTCGACGTTCGCCGGTGTGCAGTCCCACGTCCCCGCACCGGCCGTGCAGGCGGCCGTGCAGCAGGCCCGCCGCGACGGGGTCGACGCCGTCGTGTCGTTCGGCGGCGGGTCGTGCGCCGACCTGGCCAAGGCCGTCTGTTACTTCACCGAGCGGGAGGCGGGAACGCCCGGAGCAACCTGGATGGATCGCCCGGCGCTTCCCCACGTCGCCGTGCCGACCACGTACTCAGGCGCCGAGCTCACGCCGTTCTTCGGGATGACCGATCCGGCGACGAAGAGAAAGAGCGGCGGTGGCGGTCCGACGATCGCGCCGGTGGCCGCCGTGTACGACCCCGACCTCACGGTGTCGACGCCGACGAGGGTCAGCGCCGAGACGGGGATGAACGCGCTGGCCCATTGCGTCGAGTGCGCCTACTCACCGGCGCGCACCCCCGAGGCCGAGGCGGTGGCTCTGGCCGGCATCCGGCTGATCGCCCGATGGCTTCCGGCCGTGGTCGACGATCCCGTCGACCTGCTCGCCCGCACGCACATGTTCGAGGGTGCCGCCTTGGCCGGTCGGGCTCTGCAGAACGCGAGCATGGGCGTGCACCACGGGCTGGCCCAGCTGGTCGGCGGCCGTACCGGCATCCCGCACGGCCTGGCCAACGCCATCATCCTGGCCCACGCCATGCGGTTCAACGCCGGCGCCGTGTCCGACGACATGCGCCGGATCGGCGAGGCGCTCGGTGACGCCGACGACCCGGCCGGCGCTGTCGACCGCCTCGTGCAACGCCTTGGCCTGCCCACCGGTCTGTCCGACTGCGGCGTGACCGACGAGGACATCGACGCCGTCGTTCGCCTGTCGCAGTCGAGTCCGGGCGTACAGATGAACCCGCGGCCCGTCTCCGAGGACGACGCCCGGGAGATCCTGGAAGCGTCCTTCTAGGACGACTCGGTCGACCAGATGACGTCGGGCAGCTGACGGATGTCGTCCTTGGCGAGGCACACCCGTACGCCGAGGCGCTCGGCCTTGACCAGCACCTCCCGGTCCAGGTAGGAGCTGAACAGCACGATGGCCTGGTCGGGGTGCTCGGCCAAGATGCGCTGAGCGGTTTCGAGACCGGTGGCGCCGGGCATCCGGTGGTCCAGGACGATCACTTCGGGGCGCGTCTCGCGGACGAAGCTCATGGCCGTCTCGCCGTCAGAGGCCTCGCCCGCCACGGTGAGCCCCTTGTTGGCGATCTCGATGGTGGCGCGGACCAGGGCCCGCATGTCGTCTTCGTCGTCGACGATCAAGACGCGCATCTCCGACACGGATGCGTCCTCCTTCCCAGCTGACGGCCCGGCTCCGCGGTGCTGGCGGAGGACGAGCTCGTCTACATAGTGGGCGTGTCCACTGCGCGTAGCAAGGTCCATTTTGTGTCAACGTCAACGCAATCACTGCTGCGTTGACAGTGCTGCCCGCGCCCCGCTGCCGAATTGCGACCGGGTGGTCATCCGCGGCACCCTTTGTCGGAATAGAGCCTTTGAAGGGTTCTTCGGCTCGGGGGGTCGCGATGCGCAGGGTCGTGGCTGTGGCAGCGGTCGTGGCGGCCGTGGGTGCGTGGGGGGCGGGCGTCCCAGCCCGGTCAGCAGGCACCGACCCAGCGGTCGCGGGCAGCTTCGCTGCGCCCTTCGAGGAACCGGGGCCCCACTGTGTCGCCGTCAACGGCCGCCAGATCTGCAAGCCGGCCGGCGCCGCCTCGATCGTGCTGGCCAACGGCCGCATCCTCTATTGGAACAACCTCGAGGGCACTGAGAACATCCAGTTGAACACCGTGGCCGAAGCGGGCGACGCGGCCGCCAACGGCCAGAGCCGCGTCATGACCCTCGGGCCGAACAACACCGCCAGCTGGGCAGTGCCATCGCCGTCGGATAGCGGTGTCAAGGAGCCGGCCGAGTACGCCATCCCGGGTGTGACGGGTAGTCCAGCCGAGGATCCGAACCACGGCAACGACGGCGACCTGTTCTGCTCCGACCAAGTGCAGCTGGCCGACGGCTCGATCCTCGATACCGGGGGCACGAACTGGTACGAGGAGCCGCAGCTGCCGGGCGGACAGTTCGGCGTGTCCGAGCTCCAGGGCGTCCGCAGCACCCGCATATTCCACCCCGACACCATGTCGTGGACGCTCAAGGGCAACATGCACTACGCCCGGTGGTATCCGTCGCTGGTCACGCTGCCGGACGGCAAGGTGTTCGTCGCGAGCGGCGTGACCAAGCTGCTCAAGCCGATTTACCCCGACCGGCCGGGAGACTCGGGCACCAACGTCGAGCAGACCGAGACGTACGACCCGGCGACCGGGCAGTGGACCGACAACGGCGCCGGCGCCAAACGGGCGCTGCCGCTGTTCCCCCGACTGCACCTGTTGCCGGACGGCAAGGTCTATTACGACGCCGCCGGCCAGGTGTTCAATCCCATGGGCCAGTCCTACGACGAGGCGCTCTGGAACGTGGCGGGCGTGTACGACCCGGCGGCCAAGACCTGGAAGGACCTCAGCATTCCCGGCATCGGTACTGCCGCTCCCGGCTTCCGCGGCTCCACGTTCTCGATCCAGCTTCCGCTGGCGCCTCCCTACACGAGCGCCTCGTTCCTGACCGCCGGCGGTGAGCTGTTCCCGACGCCCGGGAGCTACTTCGCCCTGCCCTTCAGCACGATCAACACGGTGGACACGGCCAAGGGCGACGCCCTCAGCACCACGTCGACGGGCAACCTCAGCACTGGACGGTGGTACTCGACGGCGGTGCAGCTCCCGGACGGGACCGTCGCCGCCTTCTCGGGTGCTGACCGCGACGAGGTGGAGAGCCCCGGCACGGAGATTCCCGTCACCACCCCGGAGATCTTCGACCCGGCGACCAACAAGTGGACGCCGGCCGCCACGCAGTCCCACCCCCGGACGTACCACAACACCGCCGTGCTGCTCCCCGACGGCCGGGTGCTGGTCGGGGGTCATGCTCCGATCCCCACCCTGTACACGAAGCAGATGAGCCTCCCGGCTCCGTTCTCGAACAATCAACGGGATCCGTCGTTCGAGATCTTCAGCCCGCCCTACCTGTCGCGTGGGCCGCGGCCAACGATCGCGCACGTGGATGGGTCGATCGGTTACGGCGGAACGGTGAAGGTGGCAACGCCCGACGCCGCCGACATCGACCACGCCGTGCTCGTGCGCAACACCGCCATCACCCATCTCGTCGACGGCGACCAGCGCAGCGTGATCCTGCCGGTGGTCCAGCGCAGCAACGGCGAGGTGCAGCTCTCGGCGCCACCGTCACCTGCCGTCGCCCCGCCCGGCCCGTACCTCCTCTTTCTCGACAAGAAGAGCGACAAGGGCCTCATCCCTTCGGTGGCCGCCCAGGTGTTCGTCGGCGCGCCGGTGCCGCCGTGGGCCGCGGCCGGCTCCGGGCACGCGGCGAGCGTCCTCGGCAGCGCGCGGACGCGGCCCAACGCGCCCGCGCCCGCGGCGAAGGCCGTGCCAGCCGGTCAGCTGCCCGTGACCGGCAAGGAGGCCGACCTGCCCAAGGCCCTGGCCCTGCTCGGGTTGAGTGGCGCCGGCCTCATTGTCCGCCGCCGGCTCCGGAGCCGAGGACGCCCCCCTAGGTAGACTTCGAGTTAGACGCCGAAGAGGAGGCCTTCGTTCGATGAAGAGGATCCTTCCTGTCGAGGAGCTGGCCCGTGACTCGCGGTTCCAGCGGATCAACATCGAGGAGGTCGTATTCGATCCTCGGAACGCCGTACGCGACGACCGCTCGCAGAAGAACGTCTTCAAGCCCACCGACCCCGAGGCGCCGGACGCCTCGCGCCAGCTGATGCACAGCATCTTCGTCGGCGAGATCCAGGCCTTGGAGGGCGCCGGGCGCACGTGCTGGGACTTCGACACGGGCGAGGGCCGGGACGAGGCGCCCTTCCAGCTGAAGCTCGACATGGCCCGTCAGTGCTGGGACGAGTCGCGCCACGTCGAGATCTCGGTGAAGCTCACCGAGCACATGGGCACCGAGATCGGCGAGTTCGCCGAGCAGACGATGCTCTACGAGGCGGCCTGCAACCCCGACCCCGTGCTGCGTCTCACCGGTGTCAACCGGGCCCTCGAAGGGCTGGCCATCGACGTCTTCAACACCATGCGCGACTTCGGGCAGCTCACCGGCGATCCCATCCTCGAGTTCTGCGAGGACTGGATGCTGGCCGACGAGGTCACTCACGTGAAGATGGGCTCGGACTGGCTGCGCCGTCTCACGGCCAAGGATCCGGAGCGCCAGAAGGCAGCCCTCGACTTCCAGCGGGCCGTCGACCACCTCTTCAGCTTCGGCGGCTTCCGGGGCGAGGACGAGGAGAACCCCATCCACCTGGCCAAGAAGTTCCGGCGCCTGGCCGGCTTCAGCGACGAGGAGATCACCGAGCTCGTCGACGTGGCGGCCCAGGCCTTCGCCGAGGCCCAGGCCCGTCGGCGGGCCGCCGCCGGCGAGCCTGCTGCCGCCGCTTCCTGACGCCCGCTGGTACTCGCGTCGCTCCTTCAGGTCCACAAGGGGTGGGCCTGGTTCGTGATCATCGGCAACGGGCTGGCCGGCCTGTGGGGGATTGCCGCCCACTACTGGCCTGGCTTTCGCACCCGGGCTCTGTGGTGGTTCACGGCCTTCGCCGAGCTGGCCGTGTTCGTGCAGGTCGCCCTGGGCGTTGGCCTGGTCGCCGGACAGCACATCAAGGCTCCCCAGTTCCACATGCTCTACGGGTTCGCCGGCATCATCACCGTCGGCATCATCTACTCCTACCGGCAGCAGATCGCCCGCCACTGGGTGTACCTCATGTACGGCGGCACCGGGCTGTTCATCATGGGCTTGGGCATCCGGGCCATGCTCGTGGCAAAGCAGTAATGGTGGATGGCTGAGCGCATCAGGCTCGTCGTGCTGTTCGGCGGCCGGTCGGCTGAGCACGAGGTGTCGTGCACGACGGCGGTCAACGTGCTGCAGGCGCTCGACCCGGCGCGCTACGACGTCGTTCCCGTCGGCGTGACCCGCGAGGGTGGTTGGGTGCTGGCCGAGGAAGCGGCCAAGGTACTCGCCGCCGGCGGGCCGAGCGCCCTGCCGCCG
>Ga0209577_10001858_pt1 | contig 20712 bp, 19 predicted proteins | sample GraSoiAngelo_109_FD_185874 | JGI IMG/M metagenome (GOLD analysis project Ga0209577, IMG submission 185874) | Grasslands soil microbial communities from the Angelo Coastal Reserve, California, USA - 14_0903_12_20cm (SPAdes) (version 2) | ecosystem: Environmental > Terrestrial > Soil > Grasslands...
CGCGATAAGCCCTGTGTGCACTTGCTAGTGGAGCAAGATAGCCTCTTCTGCGCGCTCCACCCGTTCTGCCAGGTAGGCACGCAGGCGCTCCTCCCCGCTTGGGCTGACCAGGAACGTCACCAGGTCGTCCGGTTCGATGACGGTGCTCCCCCGGGGGAAGAGCAACTCGTTCTGGCGGCGGATCGAGACGACCAGGCTCTCGGTCGGGAGCTGCGCCTCCCCCCACAACGATAGAAGAAATCCCAACCGCGATCATGGCGGGCGCGAGCATCGAGAGATTCCCTGTCATCTCTGCTACCATGAGCATCACCGCTAGAGGGGCATGCGCGATCCCACCAAAGAGCGCCATCATGCCGACGATCACAAACGGCCCCGGCGTATCAGGCACGCCCGGCAAGACGTGGTAGCACAGCCGCCAGACAGAGGCGCCCACCATGGCCCCGATGACCATACCTGGACCGAAGATGCCTCCGGAACCGCCTGACCCAATGGAAAGCCCGGTCGTCAGGATCTTGGCGAAAGGCAGCGCCAGGATCACCCACAGCGGCAGCGAAAGGAGGCCAGGTCCCATGCTGACCTGCACCCAGCCGTAGCCCATGCCCAGTGCCTGTGGCAAGACTAGCCCGATCAGGCCTACGAGCAGTCCACCAATACCAGGTTTCACCCACTTGGGGAGGCGCAGCCTGTGAAAGCGGTGAGTGATCCCATAGAAGCCGCGCGCATAGAGCAGTCCGATGAGTCCGCACAGGAGGCCGAGCACCACGTAGTACAGCAACTGCGGCGGGGAGGTAAAGGCGAGGCTGCCGTGCGTGACGAAGATCGGATTCCAGCCGGACCAGGCCCCGAACACGCTGTAGCCGATGATCGAGGCGATGAGTGCGGGAATGACCGCCTCGACTTCCAGATCGTGTTTGTAGAGGATTTCGGCTGCCAGCACCGGCCCCGCCCAGGGGGGCGCGGAAGATGGCGCTGATAGTCCTCCTGCATCGCACACCATCGTACTGACAATAGGTGGGTATTTAACCAAAAATAAGAGCAAAAAAGTAGGCGCAGCCTCAAGACACGCTCGTACCGATGCCGCGCAGGATGAGTTCAGCGACCGGCCCCGCCTGCTGGACGATCACAAGCTCGGATTGCCCGAGCACCTTCGCAGAGAGGATGTATGACTCCGTCAGCGACAGGACCATCAAAGCGGTAGCCTCAATATTGTGAGAGTGGATCTCTCCACGCGTCTGGCTCTGTTCGAGCATTAAGCCAATCACGGCCACGTAATCCCGCAACAATTTGGTGGCTTCTGCCTGAAAGGCGCGGTTGACTCCGTACAGGGCGCTCATGTACACATTGAAGTTATCGCTCTCTTCCTCGGCGAGGTGGGCGAAGGCGCGGAAGAGCCGCTCCAGGCGCTGCCGCAGTGTCCCCTCTTGAGCCAGGGCCGCACGGATCACCGTCAGTTGCGCCTGGGCAATGGAGCGCAGCATCTCTAGAAACAGGTCGCGTTTATTCTCAAAGTACAGGTAAATGGTTCCCTTGCCGATCCCCGCCTGGTCAAGCAGTTGGAAACTGACATCAGAGCTGTTACAAGGAGGTCAAGGCTTCTTGTCAAAACAGGCTGGCGCACTTTCTGCGACAAAGCTACCGATTTGACATTCGTGCTGTTATGTTCTGTACTAGAGTTTAGGGTGGGCAGTCGGTCATTGCTTCCAGGATGCCAGGCATTCTTCGGTCCGTGAAATACCCCTATAGGGATCTCCAGCGTATGTTCCTCTCGGCCGGAGAAGTCGAATTTCGACTAGCCGAGCCAGAGGACGAGGAGGATCTCGACTGGCTGGTTGTAGAAGGATAATTTACTGAACAATACGAGAGGCATTGGAGATATGCGAACAAGCTATTCAACTCTTTCAGCCGATTTGCCTACTTATGCAGGAGAAGCAGGAGTGGATCGGAACCCCAAGACAGTTCAAGGAGATCATCTGTTTGCGCTTTCCTGATGAGTTTGCGGCTAAAATCACTGCTGGACGCCAAAAAGACCTGGATGATTGTGCTATACTACTACCGAAAACAAAGATCCGGACGCGCAAACAGGCTCAACAGGTATTGGACGAGAACACACGCGGAGAACCACACCACCACCTTTTGCTCGTCGCAACATCTTTTGTAGTAACCGGCTCTATCAAAATAAATACGAGATGTACGAATGGATTCAGGAAGCCATCGTCAAGGGCATGACGGACGTACATGAAATCCAGCGCTATGCTCGACAGAAAGAAATCAGCTTGTACGGAGGCTGAGTCCATTGAAGAAACTTCTGCGGGATGAAACCCAGCTCATCAGGAGAAGTATCATATGAACACACTTCCCAACGGGAAACCCATTGACCTGGACATGCTTGAAACCGCGATGGAAGACTCAGACCTGGCGAACAGGTATTTCTTGAATCTGGTCTCAGGAGAAGTGGTCTTCTTTTCAGACTATCTCGGCCTGTCCGACGAGGATGAACGCTTGTCGGAAGAAATCGATGGGAGCAACGACTACATTGCCATTGAGCGCATCCCCTCCCATGTAGCCTACCAGTGGATGGTCGATTTCGTGGACGAAATGGTCGCTCCAGCCGACGAACATGCCGCCGAAAAATTATCCATGGCATTAAACGGCAAAGGGGCGTTTCGCCGTTTTAAAGACACCCTCTATGGCGTTAACGAGCAATGGCTGCAAGCATGGTATCAATGGAGAGATAAGCAGCTCAAAACTGTGGTCGATGAGTGGTTAAAGAGTGTACTCTAGCTTGCTTCTTCGCGCTCCATCTGCTGATCGTCTGCTGTTCTCTAGAAAAGTGGAAAAACACTTGTATGACAGAAAAAGCCAACCATCTCGAACAAGAACTCCAGAGGCGTGGCAAAGCTGAACTTGACCTTGCCACAGACAGGTCGGCAAACTGCTTGGAAAGCCTGGTATTTTTCGGGACCCCAAGATTCACGCCTTCTGGCAAAGAACCATATACGAGCTGGGTTGGGGCATTAATAGTGGAAAAAATCTGGAAGCATAATTTGTCCGCGCACTTTTGGAAGCACAGTTTGTCCGCTACGGACAAACTATGGGTCTAGTCACAACAGGTGAAAGAAAACGGAAGATGGAGGGTGACCGATGGGGCTTGAACCCACAACCGCTGGAGCCACAATCCAGTGCTCTGCCTATTGAGCTACGGTCACCATGGTTTTGGTACCGTCAGTATAGCGGAGACCTTAAGCATTGTCAATAGCGCGTTTTCGCACTTTTTGCAGCATTGAACCTATGTCTCACCCTGAGATCAAGGCATGAAAATGGCGCTATTGCTCTATTTTTCCTCGACAACTCTACTATCCTATGGTATTATATAGGCCATGTTTACGTTTCCAGATAGAGAGTAGCCTTTTATTTTTTGCGACTCCCTGCCTGTAAGATTGAGCACCTGCGTGCTCCTAACAAAAGAGAACCGATGCGGGACCTATTGTTGGCAACGACCAACCAGCATAAGTTGGAAGAATACCGCGCTATTTTTTCAGATTTACCTTTCAGGCTGCTGTCTCTCCACGATATTCCGTTGAAAATGGATGTAGAGGAAACTGGAACAACGTTTACGGAAAACGCAGAGCTGAAAGCTATTGCATATGCAAAGGCTTCAGGGCTGCTCTCTCTCGCTGATGACTCTGGTTTGGAGATTGATGCCCTCGGCGGAGCTCCTGGAGTGTACTCCGCTCGTTTCGCTGGCAGTGAAGCATCATATGAAACACGCTTCCGTTTGATTCTTGAGCAACTCAAGGGACTTCCGGCGGAGAAGCGAACTGCGCGCTTCCGTTGTGTCATTGCTATAGCTGAGCCTTCGGGATATTGTCAAACGGTTGAAGGTATATTAGAGGGCAGAATTGCAGATGCTCCACATGGTGAGCAAGGGTTTGGGTACGACCCCATTTTTCTTGTTCCCGAATTAGGAAAGACTACTGCTGAACTGGCTCCAGAGCAGAAGAATCGTATCAGCCATCGAGGACGTGCAGCACAATTAGCTGCTGCTCTCCTTAGAAATTGGCCGATTAGTAGCGCGGGTAACGTGTGAGGCTCTAATTAGCGGCCTGAAAATTGGGAGAGACGTAAGGAACTGGAATTTATGGGGAAGAAGCCACCTGTGCGCGTGGCACTTGACCTGGAAACAACCGGGTTGCAAGCGGAACATGATGCCATTCTTGAGGTTGCTGCAATCAAGTTTCAGGGAGCTACCGTACTTGATACTTTGGAAACTCTGGTTGCACCAGGGCGTCCTGTTCCTTATCGTGTGCAGCGTCTCACCGGAATTACACCGCAGCAATTAACCGGAGTTCCTCAATTCGAATCCATTGCGCAAAAATTGCAACAATTCATCGGCGATTTGCCTATCGTTGGTCATAGCATCCCTTTTGATGTCGGCTTTCTGCGCCGCCGCGGCCTGGTGCGAAATAACGCCTTAATAGATACATTTGAACTTGCGACCGTACTTCTTCCTTCTCTACCTAGCTATAACCTGGGACAGGTTGCCGCAGCTCTTGGCATAATGGTGGCGCCTGAACGACATCGCGCTATGGTCGATACGGAGCTGGCAATGCAGGTCTTTCTAGCTTTACACCAGCGACTGCAGGCAGTTGACCTCGCACTGCTGAAAGACTTGGCAAACCTGGATGCGCCACATAACTGGCCGTTGCTGGCTTTCTTTCGCCAGGAGTTACGTTTTCGGCAGGAGAAAGAGGGCTTGCGAGGCGTTCCCATACGTGGCAGCTTAGGAGATCGCTTTGCGGCACAGCTGGGTATGGACCCACGCGTCCTGTCTTTTGCAATTGCCCATGAGAGCGATGCCCAGGTCAACGCCGTTCAAACTCCACAGGTGGAGACAACCCCCCCCGCTTTGAATACACTTGAACAGATGAAAAACATCGTTGAGGTGATACCTGAACAGGCCAGTCAGGCGGCTCCTCTAGGATACTGGACGGCGCGTAAAGCGGTGCTTGAAGCATTGATGCAGAGGACGACGCTGTTAATGGAGGTAACACTTGGCGGCAGTGACTATACTCCCGCGTTGCTGCCCGCCCTCGAGTGGCTGACCGATGAGCCATTTGAAACGCAGCCTGGCACCTCACCGCGAAGGCTATTGATCGCATGCTCAAACCAGCAGAGCGCTCGCCGTCTTATCGAAACTGTCTTACCGCGTTTGCAAGCTTCTCTGAAGAGCCAGCTACCGGTTGCATATCTGGCTGGGCATGGCGGATACCTATGCACTCATCGCTGGTTTGGCGCAGCATTGAGGCGCACCAGTGGTGAATTGACTGCGGAGCAAGCGCGCGGCCTCGCGAAACAGGGAATATGGGCTCAACAGACTTTAACGGGGGAACGTAGTGAACTGACCATGCTCCCACAAGAGATTACCGCCTGGGAACGCATCTCTTCCGGCGTGGAGCGCATCCCATCGGCAGACGGACACATCGCCAGCGCCTATGATCGCTGCGTTTATCGCCGTAAAGGGTACTGTTTCGTGAGTAGAGCTGAGGAACGGGTGAAAACAGCAAAGATTGTCGTTACCACTCATGCCGGGTTGCTGGACGATCTTACTCACTCCCATTCGCTCCTTGCGGCTATTGATCGTCGTTTAATCCTGGATGCAGACCTCTTAGAAGAAGAAATGTCCCGTTGGAGTAGTGCCGAACTCGAGCAAACGCACCTGTTGGGGCTGCTCAATACCATCGGTACAGAACTTCCTGATGGCCGTTACCAGGGTTTGCTAGCGCTGGGCGCACCAGCATTGCGTGAAAATGGGCCTGGGGGGCTCTCAACGACGCCGACTGTTAGCAAGTCGGAGGTTGATACGCGTATGCGCACCTGGTTTCAGATGCTGCATCATGCCTCGGATGCTGTCTCCAATTTGTTTAGTTGCTACGGCCAGCTTTTAGAGGAGTTTCTTCAGCACGGTTCGGGCTCGAATAATGGTGGGCGTGACAAGGGGCGAAATTCTTATGGAGGGCGCAGTAACGACCGTACCGATCAGCCATTGCGTTTAACGGGAGAGACTCGTAATCTTGGAACATGGACTGACGTGGAACGTGCTTGGCAGCAAACAGCGCAGCGTCTCCAGCATGTCATAGATCTCGTCCATGAAGCGGAGCGCGTTCTTCTGACGACGCAGCGTAGCCACCACCGGCTAGATGTGGGCAGTGGTGAGGAAGATTCTGTCGCCTCAGAGCTGGCGGCCATCGCCTGGAAACTATTAGAGCAGAAGCGGCTTGGGCAGCAAGCAATGGCCCTGGCAGAGAGCGATATGGTCTACTGGCTGCGCATGCCACCTGCTCCCCCACCATTTGTACAGCAAACGGTTCAGCAGCGCCTGGTGGTGCCACCTGTTCCCTTAACAACCCCAAGTGGCGAGCATTCACATCCACCAGTACCTGTACTCTATGGGCAGCAGGTGCAGATCTCGGCCTTATTGAAACGAACAATTTTCGGCGCGGATATCTGTACTATACTTGCTGGGGCGTCGCTTTCTGTAGATAATAATTTCTCCTTTTGTCGGGGACGCTTTGGTCTGGAAAACGATGCATGTCCCGCGTTGTCAGTGGTGACTGAGCATCACGAGCAGACGCTGTTATACCTGCCAAACGATGTACCTGAGCCCAATATGCCTCAGTATCAGCGCAGCCTGGATGAAACGTTAATTCAACTTGCCACAGCATTGGAAGGACAGATGGTGATACTCTATACTTCCCATGCATCGCTACGCAGTTCGTACGCGGCGGTAAAACCTGTCCTGGAAGGGCGTGGGATTCTTGTGCTAGGTCAAGGGGTCGATGGCTCACCGCGCCAGCTCTGGCAGCTATTCAGCAGTCAGGAGCACGTCATAGTGCTTGGTACAGGCAATTTCTGGGATAATATCGGAGAGATCAGCCGGGTACCGGTCTGCACATTCATTACGCGACTGCCTATGCCTGTACTCAATGACCCGCCGGTTGCCGCCCGCGCCGAACACTATTCAGACCAATTGCATCAGTTAACTGTGCCGGTCGCATCTCTGCGACTACGCAGAGCGTTGAACAGGCTTGTCTGGAGCGAAGCCACGCGCAACGTGGTCATCCTCTTCGATCGTCGTGTTCTATCTAAAGAATATGGCTCTACCATACTACATTCCCTTCCTCGCAGTTCACAGCGTCAGGCGGCTGTTTCGCATATGCCAGAAACTATTCTTGATTGGCTAACGGCCTCTGGTTCCTGGGAATAGACCAGTCCTCGCTCTTTCCCTGCCATTTACAAATCGTGAGCGAACAACAATTGGGGTTCCTCGTGAACAGTAACCTGTCAACGTAATGATATGTATGATGCCGATCTTTCGGTAAGCGCCCACCATTATTATATGTTATGAAAGTAGCTGCAGCCTTAAACGAAATTTGGGGCTGCAGCTACCTTTTTCCCAGTCGCACAACTTACGATGTTTTTATCAGACTCTTGACGCTCCCTTTAAAATAATGCACAGTAGAAAGAGCATAGTGGATAGTTCGCGCTCTGAAAGGTTACATCATGTCGCTAAAAGCCATTGAGCATACAAATCTTCGTGTTGTCCACGGTGCCTGTCCACATGACTGCCCTGATTGTTGTGCTCTCGAGACAGAGGTGGATGAACATGGACGAGCTGTTTGCCTCCGTGGTCGAGCTGACCATCCAATAACACGGGGATGGCTTTGCGCCAAGGTTAATCGTTACCTGGACCGCGTCTATCACCCGGAACGTATCTTGTATCCTATGCGACGTGTTGGCTCTAAAGGGAGCGGTGAATTTGCGCGAATTACCTGGGAAGAGGCGATTGCGGAGATTACTGTCCGGTGGCGCGATATCATTCGTCAACAGGGAGCAGAGTGCATTTTACCCTATAGCTATGCTGGCACACTTGGCCTGGTCAATGGTGCGGTTACCGACAGTCGATTCTGGAATCGCTTAGGTGCTTGTCGTTTAGAGCGTGCAATCTGTGGTCATGCTGCTGAAGAGGCCGTGTTACTGACCGTTGGTGGGCGTCTAGCCCCTTCGCCGGAGATGCTGCTTCGCAGTAAACTCGTGCTCATCTGGGGTAGCAATCCCGCCAGCACCGCTCCGCACATCATGCCTTTCTTACGGCAAGCTCAACGAAATGGTACACGCGTTGTTGTCATTGATCCTATCCATACACTTACCGCCCGATCCGCTGATCAACATATCCAACCTTATCCGGGTACCGATGCCGCGCTTGCCCTTTCCTTGATGCACGTAATAGTGGAGGAAGGACTTCACCGCCCTGAATGGATTGCGGCTCATACGTTAGGTTGGGAACGCTTATTAGAACGAATAATGAAGTTTCCACCCGAACGAGCGGCTCAGTTAACAGGACTTTCGATAGAGACAATTGTTGATCTTGCGCGCAGTTATGCCATGACGACGCCGGCCCTTTTGCGCGTGACAGACGGTATCAATCGCCACACAAACGGTGGTCAGACTGTCCGTACTCTTGCTTGTCTGCCTGCTCTGACTGGGCAGTATGGCCTACCTGGCGGCGGCTTGATGTATAGTACCAGTGACTGGTTAAAATGGGATAAGGCGGCGGTGACACATAGTAATGATCCTGCCTGTCCGCCAGAGTCCCGCACTTTAAACATGAATCGCCTGGGGTCCATTCTTACTGGTGAGGCCAATCCTCCAATCGCCTCACTTTTTGTCTACAACGCCAACCCCGTTGCTTCTTCACCAAATGCAGGAAAAATCGTTGAAGGATTAATGCGTGCCGACCTGTTTACTGTTGTACATGAACTCTTTGAGACTGACACTGCTCGCTATGCTGACATCCTTCTACCGGCGACCAGCCAGCTTGAGCATGTGGATCTGCACAAACCCTACGGTCATCTCTCGCTCCAGTACAATATGCCCGCGATTGCTCCTCTAGGTGAGGCGAAGAGCAACTGGGATATTATGCGAGCGTTAGCTGCAAGCATGGGATTTGACGATGCATGGTTAAAAGAGGATGCCAACGAGGTCATTCGTAGCGTTCTCGAGGCCACAGCTCAAAGCAATCCTTTGCTTGCTGGTATTACCCTGGAACGCTTACAAGTTGAGGGTTCGATTCCGCTGACGATACCTGCTGAGCAGCAGGTTCCTTTCGCGAATGGGATCTTCCACACTCCCTCAGGCAAAGTCGAATTTTATTCGGAACAGGCTGCAGCAAAAGGATACGACCCCGTTCCTTGTTGGGAACCTGAAGTAGAGTCTGGGGTAGAAGAATCTGCACAACATCTTGCCTATTCACGTTTGCCGCTACTGTGCCCTGCGGCGCATCATTTTGTAAGTTCGACATTTGGCAATCAGGAGCGAATGATTGCCAGGGAAGGCGCCCCAACGCTGCGCATACATCCGCGGGACGCTGAGTCTCGCGGTATTCACCATGGTCAACTGGTGCGCGTGAGCAATGAGCGAGGGGAATGTTACCTTGTTGCCGACGTGACGGGGGATGTGCGCCCTGGAGTATTGGCCACAACTACAGTATGGTGGCCGAAGTTCAGCCCGGATAAGCGCAATGTCAACTGGACGACTTCTGACCGGTTGGCCGACTTCAACGGCGGCAGCACGTTCTATACGAACATGGTTGCGGTCGAAGCACTTTCTTAAGTTCCTGTTCCGGCGCGTTTACCGCATCGCTTTCTCCTCGGCGTTCGAATATTTTATAGAAGAGTACCTTTGTATGCTATAATAGAGCCAGTGTGTAAAAAATAAGAGGACTTAGTGTGTGAAACAAAATGATCTTCCCCCTGTTTCTTTGATGAATAACCAGTCCGATGCGGTCCAGTATGGTGAAACAAATATAGAATATCAGCGGAAAGTACTCAAATACATTACTGAGATCGGCTCTTCGCTTCGGCTGGATATGGATACGGACACACTCTTCAAGCGTGTATCTGAGGCCATTTGTACAGCTTTGCGCTTTCGCTATTCAGTACTGTACATATCTGATGGCGCCGGCTATTTTCATGCCGGCGCAACCGCGGGTGAGGGCCCTGAGGAAGAAGAGTACCTACGGCAGCATCCGTTACCTGACACTGTAGTCGCCCAATTGATTAGTGAAGAATACCGGATGAGTGAATCATACTTTATCCCCGCTGAGGCTCCCCTCTGGAATAATGACCATATGCATAGTTTCTTTGTCTTGCCAGTTGAGCTAAGTGAATCTTCCATACTGTATGAGGAGCGACAAGTTTCATCTAACCGCGTTTGGCAAGCAGAAGATCTGCTGGTGGTTCCACTCGTCAGCGGCGATAACACTCTTCTGGGTTTTTTGACACCTGATGCTCCGCTTGACGGACTGCGCCCAACTTATGAGACCCTGTCTTTTCTTGAGTTGTTTGCCAACCAGGCGGCAGTTGTCATTGAGGGGGCACGTCTGTATGAAGAAGCGCAGCGGAATAGCGAAGAGCGCGCGGCGCTTATAGAGATTGGCCGGGTGCTCTCGGCGCCTGAAGCATTGCGGGACCTTGATACAGTCTACCAGACAATTTATGAACAGGTGAAGCGGGTGATGCCTGCGGACGCATTTTTTGTTATACGCTATCTCCATCAAAAAGATGCGCTGATGATAGATTACTTTATCGACGAAGAGGTCAGCTACCCTCCTTTTGAGTTTCGACATTTTCCAGCCAATATGAAGAAACTTCTCTTTGAGAAGAGACAAGGCTATATGTTTTCTTCTGAACAAGAATATGCGCACTTTCTCAATGAAGAGGCGCCTGAAATTGATGGCAATTTGTTCGGGAGTATGCGCCCTTCGCAATCTTTTCTCTTTGTGCCGATTCATTACGGTGAAACCCCTATAGGATTGCTTTCAGCTCAAAGCTATCAGCCTGGTGCCTATACCAGGCGACACCTGGAAATGCTCAAAGAGATCAGCATACAGGCCGGTATTGCGATTACCAATGCTCGTTTGAATAGCGAGTTACGCGATGCGCTGAAGCAGGCGCAGGAATCTGATCAACTCAAGAATCATTTTCTGATGACAGCCTCTCATGAACTCCGAACTCCCTTGACGGCCATTCAGGGTTACCTCGAACTTTTGGGTGCTTTTGGTGAGCTAGTCGATGAGGAAGCGAAATTGCGTTTTCTCACTAATGCCCGTCGAGCTTGTGAAGAATTAGTCTTGCTGTTGGGCAATGTGATGGATACCAGTCGTGTTGACCAGGATGGGGTTTCTTTGAACCTGGGACCTGTAAAAGTGATCAATACTGTGCAGTTGATCCTTGAGATTCTAGAGCCCACGACCACACGTGAAAAGCGACCTGTTGAGGTCAGGATACCTGATGACCTGTGTGTTTGGGTAGATGATTTGCGGCTGCGTCAAATATTGCTCAATCTCGTAGGCAATGCGCTGAAATATACTCCGGCCTTTTCAAAGATTGAGATCACTGCAAAAGGAGTGGATGGTGACACGCTGAATGAGCGGCCGCTATCCCCTCATAACCACCTTTTCGACATGCCCTGCGACCAGTTCGTGATCATTGCCGTCAAAGATTGGGGACCAGGGATAGGAGCGCAAGATCAAGGCCGACTTTTCACCAAATTTATGCGTCTGGATAGCGCCTTAAACAGTATACAGAGGGGAGCTGGCCTTGGGCTTTATCTTTGTCGGCAGTTGACAGAGACAATGGGTGGTCGCATATGGATAGAAAGTCAGGGTATCCCAGGCGAGGGGTCGACTTTTGTTATTGCATTACCTCGCTATACAGATAAGGATTGAGATATCAGGCCGGTTATGTAATCTCGATTTGACGTGATCAAGCGTACTATGCTACCATACTCCTAGCAGTGGACCATCCCACTGTCGGGAGGAGAAATGTATGAACCTTTATCAACAGTTATTGGTGGTGCGTGAGCGTCTTGAAAGTATCGGCGCGCACGACGATAGTATAGATCTCGTTGATAAGCTGTTGCAAAGAACATTGATGGCGAAGGATGATAAAACCAATATCACGCAGGTCAATGTGTTGCGCCATATGTTGCGGATGCGGGAAGCCAGCGATAACTATAACATATACAACGATTTACAGGAACTTATCAGTGAGCGCGATGAGTCGGAGGTTGCTTCACGGGAAGATTCTACTTTAGCGGCGTACGTCGATACTGAACGGCACCCAAAGCCAAAATCGTATTACAAAGCACAGAAGGCTCAGAAAGAGAAAGATAAAAAGAAGGGCTAGCCCTTCTTAAAAAATGCTTGACAACTGGTTGCTTGTCAGATATAATCCCTTTTGTTAACAGGTTTTGTGCGGGTATGGTGTAGTGATAACATGCAACTTTCCCAAAGTTGAGACCACGGGTTTGAATCCCGTTACCCGCTCCAGTGCTAAATCCCCTGGCAAAAGCCAGGGGATTTTATGTTGTGCAACATTTCCTTTCATCTTTTAAGCATCTGCTTTAAGCTGCTTACGTAGGAGATCTTGCATGCGCTGCATGTCTCGCCCAATCGGTCGTAGACCGATGAGACAGGCGATTCCCGCCAGGAAAAGAAAAAAGATACCAGGCTATAATTTGACCAGAGTCAAGCCAAAGATATCTCCTGCTGCGCCGATCTCCTGTAGGGCCCAATCGGGGATTGGGTCATCTACGGAAACGATCATCAGCGCGGTATCTGGCTGCTGCTGGTTGCGCTGTCGTGGAGTACGTACAATGGGGCCTACATCCATATGGCGAATATTGACGTGGGCTTTTCCTAGTACAGTTCCAACGCGGCCGATCATACCAGGCTGATCGGGGTTGCGGCAGAAGAGAATATAGCCCTCCGGGACAAATTCAACCCAGTAGCGGCCGACGCGAACAATACGTGGTTCTCCATGCATGACTGCGCCGCTGATCACCTCCACGTGTTCATCGCCAGAGCCTGGCTTTCCTGCGAAAGAGGATGGATAACCATTAGCATTCATCATGCGCAGCGTTATCAGATTGGCAAACTCAGCTGGTGTAGTACTTTTCTGCTCAATGATCTCCAGACCCCACTGTTTTGCCAGTGTAGGCGCATTAATCATATTGACATGAGCGTCAGAAACCGACTCTAGCAGCCCTTTAACGAGTGCAGCTTGCAGAGGGCGCAGGTCGTAGCTGGCAATGTCACCGCTACAGGAAATCTCAATCTTATGCAGTGGTCCTGGTTGCAACTGAGTGTACAGGCGCCCCATCTGTTCCACCAGGCGCATGTAGGGTTGAAGCACCTTCAAGGTTTCCGGCAGGATTAATGGTGCATTGACGGCTGAACGAGGGAAGTTGCCTTGCAGTACCGTAATGACTTGCTCGGCGACGTCTGTGGCCACCCCTATCTGTGCCTCTTCAGTCGAGGCGCCGAGGTGAGGAGTGGCGATCACGCGCTCATCGGCCAGAATCTCTTTCAAGACGGCGCTGTCGCGTATAGGTTCCTGGCTAAAGACATCGAGTGCAACGCCAGCCAGGCGGTTCTCATTGAGTGCGTCGAGTAATGCCTTCTCGTCGATTAACCCGCCCCGGGCGCAGTTAATCAACCGGGCACCCGGCTTGAGCAGGTGTAGCTCGTGCGCGCCGATCAATCCTTTTGTACCACTTGGTCCGCTGGTTAATGAGGTATGCAATGTGACAAAATCTGCTTGTTTGAGCACCTCTTCAAAACCCAGCATTGACACCCCGAGCTTACGCGCCTGTTCAGGCGCTACGTAGGGATCAAAGGCTATAACCTGCATTTCCAGACCCTGTGCGCGGCGTGCAACCTCTGTGCCAACCTTCCCCAGCCCAACGATGCCCAGCGTCTTGTTGCGCACCTCAACGCCCAAAAAGCGACTCTTTTCCCATTTGCCCGCCTTGGTGCTGCTATTCGCAGTGGGAATCTGCCGTGCAAGAGCCATCAGCATAGCGATGGTATGTTCCGCTGCCGCGACGATATTGCCAGTGGGAGAGTTGACAACCATGATGCCTTGTCGTGTCGCCGTTTCTGTATCGATATTGTCTACGCCAACGCCTGCGCGCCCTACGATCTTCAAATGTGTTGCAGCCGCCAATATGTCTTCCGTTATCTGTGTCTCGCTGCGCACAATCAGTGCCTGATATTCTCCGATGATTGCCTTCAACTGGTCAGGTTTCATTCCCGGACGTTCATCGATTTGTGCCTGGGGAAGCTCGGTACGTAAAAGCGCAACGCCTTCTTTTGCTATGCGGTCAGTAATCAGTATTTTAATAGTTTCTACCTTCTCATCTTGCGCCATCGACATATTCCACTGTTCCTCTCTACTCATCTACTTTGCTGTTTGCCCTATCCCTTAAATCCAAACTCGGGCAGTCGCTTTTCCACCGCGTCCATTGCCTCGGCCAGATCAGCCTCCTGGAAAAAGCCGAGGTGACCCACGCGGAATATCTTGCCGTCCAGGTGTTCCTGTCCTCCGCCCAGTACAACCCTGTCCTGTTCGCGTAACTTTTTCAACATCGCTTTTGTATCGATGTCTTCGGGTGTCAAAATCGCGGTAACTGTGTTCGATGCATTAGCATGATCGGCAAGCAGCCGTAATCCCATGTCTTTTGCTCTTCGGCGCACGTAATCACCGATATGTTGATGCCGTAAAAAAATTGCTTCGCGACCTTCAGCAAGCATCTTTTCCAGCGCCAGGTCCAAAGCATAGAAAATGGAAAGGGGAGGAGTGGTCGGATGCTGACCAATCTCAAGCATTTTGCGCGAACTGGCCCAATCAAAATAGAAGCGTGGCAGTTTAGCCGACTTGCTGGCCTCCCATGCTCGAGGGCTGGCGGCAATCATCATCAGTCCGGGAGGAGTCATCCATCCCTTTTGCGAACCTGTGAAAACAACATCTATATCCCATGGGTCCATTTCCAGTGGCGCGCATCCCAGTGAACTCACGGCATCAACGCCAATCAGGGTGTCAGGGGCGAGTTGCCGCACAAGTGTTGTCAGGGTCTGTACATCATTCATTACCCCTGTCGAGGTTTCATTATGCGTCATCAGCACACCCCTGTATGGCTTGAGTGTTTTCAGGCGGGCCTCGACGATGTTTGGATCAGCTGCCTGTCCCCAGGGAAACTCAATTCGCGAAACCTGTAGACCGTAAGCCTCGGCAATTTTTGCCAGGCGGTTGCCAAAAGATCCAATGGTGATGACTACGACATGATCGCCAGCCGAGAAGAGATTGGCAATAGTAGATTCTTGTCCGCCTGTACCTGAAGCAGGGTATGTTAGAACTGGTGAAGAGGTCTGGAAAAAATATTGCAGGCGTGCCGTGACGCGCCGTACAATAGCGGCAAACTCTGGTCCGCGATGGTTAATCATTGGACGCGCCATTTCCGCCAGGATCACTGGTGGTACAGGTGTTGGGCCAGGGATGCGCAGATTTTGCTGCGGAATAGGTTCGCGAGCTTCAACTTGAGGTACAGGTATCGCTTTTTTTCGTTCTTGAATGGTCATATTTCTTCTCTCCATCTATAATTGGTTCAAGAATTCAGGTATCACTATGCTTGTGGCCGATGTTACCCCATCATAAAAGAAATAGCGGTGGATAACACTTCTGTTATCCGCCGCACTGCTTGATAACTTTATTCTAGAGTATAGCATACAGTGAAATGATGTCAAACTGGCCGACTTTTGATGTATCAGTAACTGTCACCAAAGAAGGCAGGCAGGCAGACTGGCAAATAAAGTGTGACATGAGGAAGACAACTTGCAATTGTCTACCTTCACATTCTACAATCTCGAAGAGAAGCAATTCGGCGAATGGACGATCACATCTATACAGGTGTTTATTACACCTCAGTTGCGGGCGCACTGAAAACATCTAGTGTTGGCCTGATATGCGGTAAAGGATATCGTATGCGACGTACAAAAATTGTTTGTACTATTGGGCCCGCTACCAATAGCGATGAAAAGTTGGAACAACTCGTACGTGCGGGTATGAACGTTGCTCGCCTCAATTTTTCGCATGGCATGCAGGATGAGCACGCTCTTGTCATTGAACGTATTCAAGCTATCTCTGCTCGTCTCGGTTGTTCAATAGCCATCTTGCAAGATCTGCAAGGGCCGAAGATTCGTACTGGGCTGTTACAAGGTGGACAGCCGGTAGAGCTGGTTGATGGCGCAAAAGTAACCATTACTACCCGACCTGTGATAGGTGATGCTCAAACCATTGCGACAACGTATGAGTTACTGCCGCAGGATGTGAAGGTAGGCGATCGCATTCTCCTGGACGATGGACTAATAGAACTGCGTGTAGTTGATCGTACTCAGACTGATGTGCACTGCTTGGTAGTACATGGAGGCCTGTTAGGTGAGCATAAGGGTATTAATTTACCAGGTGTTGCTGTCAGTGCACCGGCGTTGACAGAAAAGGACCTGGACGATCTCCGATTTGGAGTGAAGCATGGTGTTGACTATATCGCGCTCAGCTTTGTGCGCAGGCCAGAGGATGTGCTAGAGGCTAAAAACCTGATTCGGCAGTTACAAACTGAGCAGAAAGCTGGTAAACGTGTGCAAGTGCCGATCTCTTTGATAGCCAAATTAGAAAAACCAGAGGCAGTTGCCCGGCTTGACGAAATACTTGAGGTGGTGGATGGTGTCATGGTGGCACGAGGTGATCTTGGCGTCGAGATGGCTCCTGAGAAGGTACCACTGATCCAGAAGCGTATCATTAGTCGATGCAATGAGCAGGGACTACCGGTGATCACGGCCACACAGATGCTCGAGTCGATGATTACTAACCCGCGCCCAACACGAGCGGAGGCCAGTGACGTAGCTAATGCGATCCTGGATGGAACAGATGCCGTTATGCTTAGCGGCGAAACAGCCGTTGGCGCTTATCCGATTGAGGCTGTAGGGATGATGGTGCGTATCGCACTGGAGACAGAAAGCAGCGAACTCATAACTCTTCGACCTCAGTGTAAGCAGCTTAACCAGGCGCATGCTGTTAGCCACGCGGCTCGTGCCCTCTCTGAAGAGGCTAGCGTTCAATCCATTGTGGTATTCACTCGTTCTGGTGCCTCGGCCCATCTAATCTCAAAAGATCGCCCTCGAACGCATATTCTGGCCTACACGCCCTCCGAACGAGTCTACCGTCAGCTGGCGCTCTGGTGGGGGGTCTGGCCTTACCAAATTGAAATGTATGGGACGACCGAGGAACTGATTGCCGTTGTAGAGCAGCGCCTGCTGCAAGATAAACTTGTCCAGCTTGGAGAACATGTGGTGATTATGGGTGGGCTGCCTATTGCTAGCCAGGCACGGACGAACTTTGTGAAATTGCACAGAGTCGGCGACGGACGCCAGCCCGCTAAAAATTGACATTGACAATTCCCGCCTTGCATGCTATCCTATTGAAGCCGTAGTTCAGGGGCGCTGTATGCGCCGCGCTCGAACGTGGTGCTGCAATAAATACAGACCCCAAAGTGGGGAAGAGGTGAGAATAACAAAGCATGACTGTCAAAATTCGTTTAAAACGTATGGGCATGAAGAAGACGCCCAGCTATCGCGTAGTCGTTGCCGATTCGCGTTTTCCGCGCGACGGTCGTATTATTGAGAACCTTGGTTGGTACAATCCCCTGGTAGAACCATCCATTATCAAAATTGATGAAGAGAAGACGCTTGGTTGGCTGAAGAATGGCGCTCAACCATCTGACTCTGTGGCTCAACTCCTCAAACGCACGGGATTGCTTGAGCGTTTTGAGCAGACGAAAGCCGCTGCCAAATCAGAAACTGAATAATAGCATTAACAGTAAGGGTTGGATTGGATATGCGTAAACTGGTTGAGTACATCGCTCAGTCGCTCGTCGATGATCCGTCCGCTGTACAGGTGCGCGAAGTACGCAATGATCGCAATGCCCTGGTATTGGAGTTGCATGTTGCGCCAGATGATTTCGGCAAAGTGATTGGTCGCCAGGGGCGAGTTGCCAGGGCGATGCGTACACTGCTACGTGCAGGCGGAGCTCGTGAAGGTCGCCATACCTCATTAGAAATCTTGTAGAGGACATCGGCTGTGCCAAAGCCAAATGAAACAGAGTGGGCTACTATTGGAAAAGTGGTAGCCCCTTTTGGTATACACGGTGAGATCAAAGTTCTTTCACTGACTGATATCCCCAATCGCTTCGCGGAACTGGAAGTGATTTATCTTGGCTCTGATCATATCCGTCACACCATCAAAAGCGTTCGCCCTTATAAAGGTGATATGGTGGTGATGAAATTAGCCGGTATCGAGGATGCTAATACTGCCGAGACACTGCGCAACTTTGACCTCAGCATTCCCCTGAGCCAGCTGGCGCCATTACCCCCAGATTCATACTACCAGCATGATATAATCGGGCTGGAGGTGGCGACGATTGATGGCCAGAATGTGGGAAAGATCGTCGATATCATGGTGACGGGAAGCAATGATGTGTATATTATCGAGGGGAAGACACCTGGGCGAGAGATCCTGATTCCTGCGATCAAAGACGTGATCAAGCAAGTTGACCTTATCCGTAAGTTGATGTATATTGAACCCATGAAAGGTTTGTTGGATGACGTTGAAATAGTTTCCAGCGCTGAAGAGGAGGATGAGCAATCGGTAGAAACTACCGATAGTTGAAATAATACGACCAGGTTCTGTGTTTTCCATAGTGGAACTTAATGAAACTCATGTACGCTTAGAGGCGTATAGGTGGTAAATAACATGTAAGAGAAACCATGTACATATCATGGTAACTCATCGCTATAGTGAGGCACAGATCTTGTAGGGAGATTATCTCATGGCTGACCATACCCCAACTTTTGCTGACATATGTAGCGCAATAGCCGATGGCCAGGTTGCTGCTACGATTGAGGACTCGATGTACCAGTTGAATGTATATGAACTGCGTCGTTACCTCAATAAGTTTCGTTCTTTACCCGTTGTTTCTAGCGCAGATGGCCAGGATTCCTCTCCACATTCCGATATACAAAACTGGTCTGTTCCGATCCAGTCTTCCGTTGCCTAGGCCCTGGTGGCCGTTTTTTTTAGGCTTTTTCGGGTTTGAGCGGTTGCGCAAAAGGCAAAGAAGAACTATAATTGATAAAGTCTGGAGGTTAAAGGCTTTCGGGCGAAGGAATCAACTGCTATGTTCGAGTTTTTTGCCTTACAAATCAACGCGAGACCGCGTACACTACGGGCATTATGCCTGGCCATGTAGAAAGGTTGTTCATGGAGCCACTTGATACAGACATGGAAGACACGATGCGTGAACCGCGTCAAGCAACTCCTGGTTCACGGCTGAATGCATTATTGATTCTCCCATCGCTTGGAATACTCCTGATTCTGTTCTTTATTGCTGCGGCCGTCTTCCAATTCGATATTTCTGGTCTGGTAGACACAATAATGGGCCTGATGATACTATTCTTTATCGTGTTGGTTGGAATGCTATTCTGGGCATTGGCACCACGTGCTAACCGTGCGAACAAAGCATAACTGTTTTTGCTGTTAGACTAGGCCAGTAGCATATTTATAACTACTGGCCTAGTCTAATTGTTTCCATCCTTGTGCATCGACTTCCATACCAAATTTCTCTCCCCACATTACTCGCGCCAACAACTCAGCGGATTCTACCAGTCGTGGCCCAGAACGGTTGAGATAGTGGTTGCCATCTATGGCGTAAACTCGTCCCGCCTGTACTGCTTGTAGCGATTGCCACAGGGGATGCCTCTGCAACAAAGGGAGATCTATCATCGTGCGTTCGATTGTAAAACCGCAAGGTGAGAGGACCAGGATGTCGGGGTCAGCCTGACGCAACTCTTCCCAGCTGAGCCAGGGTGAATGCATTCCAGTTTCACCGAAGATGTGCTCGCCTCCGGCGCATGCCACGAGTTCAGGGGTCCAGTTCCCTGCACCCATCAATGGATCGAGCCACTCTAAAACAGCAACCCGTGGCCTGGTTCCGAAGCTGGAAGTAACATTATATACCTCATTCAGCCTCTTCTTATAGCCATCGACTAGTTGTTCGGCTTGCCAACGTTTACCCAGCGCCTGACCAACGCGCAAAACATCATTCCAAACGTCACTCAACTGATAGGGGGACAAAGAGATGATGCGAGGTTGAAGCCCTGTCAACTGTTGAACGGCTTGCATGACATCGCGTTCACTTACGGCACAGACTTCGCATTGTGTTTGGGTAAAAATTATGTCTGGCTGCAAGGCTTGCAACTGTTCTACATCGATAGCGTAGATACTGAGAGCTTTGAGAGCAGCGCTTTCTGACGCAGGTGACGCGTGTGCAAGCTGCTTGATTTGTTCATCAATCTGAGCACTACTACCTCCAGTATCGATCTGCACCCTGCTGACCACAGGTAACAAGCGTACCTGTGGAGGAAAATCACACTCGTGCGAGCGTCCCACTAGTTGGTCCAGGCAGCCCAGTTGATAGATCATCTCAGTTGCGCTCGCGAGTAAAGAAACAATTCTCATGCTTGACCCTTTCACCGTTAGCTTCTTCTTTATCGTGGGACCATTACTCGTAGCCGCTCGCTTGCCAGGCGGACATGCATCGGCGTTTGACCTCGCACCTCTCCATCTAATGTCACATCCTGTGGATCGGCCTCTGTCGAGATAGTGATACCTTGAGCCTGTAAATGATGAATACCTGGGATACGACTTAAATCGGCGGGATTGTGCGCAAATGAGGAAGGGTCCTCAGATGATTCAGGAGCTA